>Ga0126373_10000230_pt1 | contig 37171 bp, 24 predicted proteins | sample PanSoiMetPlot_11_FD_92545 | JGI IMG/M metagenome (GOLD analysis project Ga0126373, IMG submission 92545) | Tropical forest soil microbial communities from Panama - MetaG Plot_11 | ecosystem: Environmental > Terrestrial > Soil > Tropical forest > Bulk soil | place: Panama | collected 2016-02-17 | reverse complement strand
TGCTGACTGAAGTATTGGGGATTACTAACACAGACTTATCGACGGATAGGTAGAGCTGGACGCACCCGCTTGCGAGGTGCCTCGAGCTATCGCTGCATCTCTGTGCTCGCAGCCGTTCCCAGTCTCGGCGCAAGCATAAAGCGGACTTACCATCCCAGGGCGCTGTGGCGCCCGTAAGCAAGCCAGGAGGCTATAACGGTCATGAGGAAGATGTCACCACTGTTTTTCTCCCTTGTTCTGGTCGTCATCATGACGGTCGCCGCAAGCGGCCAGTCGTTCCAGGTTCAGTGCCCGACCAGCACCATTACGCACCCGAACGCTGCCAACAACAACTCGGAACCGGACTACAGCGGTCCGACGGCCTTCAACCTCGGGACGAAGGGATACCTTGAGCCTACCGGGAACGTCAACGGAGCCATCAAGTGTCAGCAGATCTCGGGCGGCGACGGTTTCGCCACGATGGGCGATGGCAGCCAGACATATCTTTTTGCGTTCGGACCTCTGTCCGGACTGAAAGATATGGCCGAAGGCAAGCCCGGCACGCAGTTCCCCGACGTCTTTAACACAACGTCCAACTCACTCGTTCCCGGCGATCCCGCCACCTCGAATGGCATCGTAGCCGGTACATGGCCGGGATTCCCGCTTTCGACGAATGGGCTCCCATTCAACGGGGCCGTCGGACTCGCTCCTGATGCGGACGCAATCGCCGCCGGCCTCTGCACCGCGCCGTGCTTGGATGGACACGTCGATACTCGCCAGATCATGGACGTCGGCGTGATGAACGGCAATATGCCCGCCCCGCTGATGGCCATTGACGAAGATGACGAGTTCTTCCTCACTCTCACCAACGTCGGTCAGGTCATGCGGCCAGACTTGTTCGAGCAGCACACCGTTCACTTCCACGGTTATCCCAACGCTTCCGCGTTTTACGACGGCGTTCCCGATGCGTCGGTCGCCATCAACATCGGCGGCAGCTTCACTTATTACTATCTTGCTCCTGACGCCGGCACTTACTTCTGGCACTGCCACATCACCCCTCCCGAGCACCTGCAGATGGGCATGGTGGGGCAGATCTACGTTCGTCCGCGCCAGAATCGCGTCACTGGCCCTCTTCGCGACGCCCTGGTCGCGCAGCAAGGCGATCCCAGAACGAAATGTGATCGCTCCGACATCCTCTGCAGCAATCCTGTACCAGCGATTAACAGTGCGATTCGAGGAACCGACAAGTTGGGCACGTCGCAAAAATACGCCTACAACGACGGCGACGGAACGACTGCCTACGATGTCGAGTATCCGCTCCAGATTCACGGTTTCGATCCCAACTTCCACTTCGTCGGCATGACTTTCAATCCGGAAGGCTTCACCGACATGAAGGACAAGTATTTCCTGCTGAACGGCCGCAGCTATCCCGACACGGTCACGCCCGGACCTCTGGCGACGCAAACAACCGATGGCCTCATGCACTTCTCGCAACCGTTGCCGTCGATTATCAACATTCCCGTTGGCGGAAAAGCTCTGCTGCGGATTGCGGACCTCGACGTAACTGAGTACCAGACTCTGGCTTCGCTCGGTATTCCGATGACCGTTGTTGGCTACAACGCGAAGCTGCTGCGCGACCAGGCCGGCAACAACCTCTACTACAAGACCAATTCGATCACGCTCGCCGGCGGTGAATCTCTCGACGTGATCCTTGATGCCAGCGACACCGCGAAGTTTCCAGCCAGCAGCGTTTTCTATCTCTACACCCCCAATCTCGACCACCTATCCAACGACGCTGAGAATTTCGGCGGCTTGATGACCGAAGTGCACATTTGCGGCAGCGTCACCGGCGGCAACACCTTCGGGAATCAATGTGCCAACTAGGAGCGCAGCAATGAGAGTGACGAACATGAAAAAAGCAATCTCACAAACGCAACTGTTTCTCGCGATCATGCTAGCGGCGCTGTTAGTCGCGCCCGCGGCTTTCGCTGCCGTTCCTGGAATCACAGGGCCAACCTTCAACCTCCGAGCTGGGACGGAATACCTGACACAGCCCGACGGATCCGCGATCTATTCCTGGGGGTACGGCTGTAGTGTTGCTCCCACAGGGTACGCCCCGTCAGCCATCGCGAACGGCTTCTGCAGCAACATGCAGGTACCCGGACCGACCTTGATCGTCACGCAAGGTCAGAATGTTACCGTCAATCTGACTAACAATCTTCCGGCCGCCGCAGGAAACACATCGATCCTGTTCCCCGGTTTCAACGTGACGTCGTCCGGAGGCCAGCGGGGAGTTTTGACGCAGGAAGCAATCCCTGGCAGCACCGTAACCTACAGCTTCACGGCGACGACGCCCGGCACCCGCGCCTATTACAGCGGCACACAGGGCGACCTGCAGGTGGAAATGGGCCTCTACGGGGCGATCATCGTGTTGCCCTCGAGCGTTCCCTCCGACTGCACGTCAGGAATTCATGCCAGCAATGCCACCGCGCAAAGCTCATCTTCCTTAGCGCACCCTGGTGTAGCCGAGCACGATTTTCGCTTGGCGGCCGCAGCCTACAACCACCCCGGCGCTTGTTATGACCGCGAATACATCTTCCAGTTTTCTGAGATGGATCCGCGGATTCATCAGGAAGCGTTGCAGCAGTCCACGAGAAACTGCACCGCTTGTATGACGGTAGCGACCGAGCCTTATGTTCCCGCTTATTTCATGATCAATGGCCGCTCCATGCCAGATGACATGGATCCCAACTATGCTCCGCAATATCCACACCAGCCTTACAACGGAAACCCGCATATGCATCCGGGTGAACTGGTGTTGCTGCGGATCATCGGCCAGGGGCGCTGGCAACATCCCTTCCACGAGCACGGCAACCACGTGCGTGTCCTCGCGCGGGATGGAAACTTGATTCTCAGCTCGACCAGTTCCACGGAGCTCAATCTCGCTGGTCCACTACTTTTCACGACGACCACGACTCCGGGGCAGACCATTGACGGAATCTATTACTGGACTGGCAAGGGACTGAACTGGGATCCGTACGGACACAATTCCGGCTCTGGATCCACTCTCCCGTGCACCCCTGATGGCAACGGCTACAACACTGGTGCACCGACAGCAATCAACTACTTCGAGTGGTGCCAGGACCACAACAAGCCCTTGCAAGCTACTCCCATTGGCGACGTCGCCGGGGGCGGTCCGGTTACTCTGCCAGATCCCAACATCTTCGCAAACGGTCCCTGGTTCGGCGGCAGCCCTTATCTAGGGCCCGAAGCCACGATACGCGCAGTTGGCTCGACCGGAACAACTCCTCCATCCGGTACCATCGCTAACTCGCCGACGGATGAAGCTGGCTTCGCTTTTATGTGGCACTCGCACAATGAACGCGAGATCACCACCAACAATATCTTTCCGGGCGGAATGCTGATGATGATGTTAGTCGATTCCCGGGAATTCGTAATCAACGAGTCCAACTAACTTACTGAGGATACTGAGGAGATAGACATGCGATTCACCCACTCTAACTTGACTGTACGAACAGTATTACTGGCGTTTTGCATCCTCCTCCTTGGAGCCAGTTGGGCTGTTGCACAGCAGCAGGTGAACTTGACCGCTGCTCCCAGTTCGGTCACCTTGCCTGACGGCTCTTCCCTGCCCATGTGGGGCTACACCTGCAATGGGACTGTAGGCGGCGCAGGCTGCTCGAAGCTGAATCCCACGGCCGCGGGTTGGTCCCCGGTAGTAATTACGGTCACCACGGGGCAGAATTTGACGATCAACTTGACCAACAATCTGGTTTTCGGCGGCGCCAGCATCCCGACGTCGCTGACGATCGTGGGCCAGGTGGGCGGCGGCCTTGGCACGGGCGCGACGAGCAAGCCAAGCCCGCCGCACCCAGTGCAGACGCTCACGTGGCCGGCATCGAGCAGCGATCCGGCCGATGGAGCCAATACTCCTCCGCCCCAGGGGAACCGCGTCCAGTCGTTCGCGACTGAAGTTGCGGCCGGTGCCACTACCAGTTTGACCTGGACGGCACCGAATCCGGGCACCTATCTCCTCGAATCGGGTACCCATCCTTCGATTCAGGGACCGATGGGTCTCTACGGCATGGTTGTAGTGACCGGGCTAGGGTCGTCGACCGGAGTTACTCCTGTCACGGCGTATCCCGGCATAACCTATAACGCTGACGTTCGACTGCTCTTCAGTGAAATCGATCCAGTCCAGAACAATGCAGTCAGCACTGCTGTCAATACGGCTGGATTCAGCGAGACCCAGGTCTGGACGCGCTTGCCCGGAGTTTCCGCCGGGCCCGTCACTGCAATCGCCTTAAACACTCCCGGCACCCTCTATACCGCACCTCCAGTAGTCACGATCTCAGGTAGCGGCTCAAACGCCACTGCCGTTGCGACGATAAGTGGAGGAATAGTTACTGGAATTACCCTTACCAACGCGGGTGAAGGATACGCTGCCTGCACCGTTGCCAGCTCGACCTGCTCCACGCCTACTGTAGTCACCATCACACCTGCGGCTGGAGATACAACTGGTTCGGGCGCTACAGCCACAGCGACCGTAACATTGGGCGGCTGCGGTGGCGGAGCACATACCTGCTACCCGCCGGCAGTGAACTACTCGCCCCGCTATTACCTGATTAATGGTGTTGGGTTCAACAAGGCCAATCCTGCAGCTTCGTTGTTTCCTTCTAGCCCGATCACTGTCATTGCGCCGGCGGGTAAGACCGCTCTCGTCCGCATGGTCAATGCCGGCCTGCGCATGCACATCCCGTCGATCGTAGGAGCCCAGACCGGGACCGGGTCACCGGCCCCCTCCGGCTTCTCGCTGATCGCGGAAGACGGCAACCTTCTGCCAGGTGTTCGACGCACGCAGAACGAAGTCTTCATGGCTCCGGGCAAAACCTATGATGTGATGCTGAACGTTCCTGTGGGAGCAACCGCAACCGCCGCCCCACAAGCTCTCCCCATTTTCGATCGGTCGCTCGCCTTGTCCGGCAATGCGACGGCTCGCGATGCTGGCATGATCGCTTACCTCGGCATTAACAACGGCACGCTGCCGGTTTCTCCTGCCTTCGCCGCTGCGGTAGCGAATCCCGACACCTATAATTCCCTGGTTTCGGGAAAGACTCTGAAGGTCTCGGACCCCGCTAAGGGCGTACTCGCCAACGACGTGAACATCCTTGGAGTCAAGGTCGTGGGTGTCGCCCCTGCCGGGCTGACACTTAACGTCGACGGTACTTTCGAATACACAGGGGGGGCCGCCAGCTTCACCTATTGCGGCAACGGAGCTACTTCAGGTCCGGCTTGCGCCACAGTGACCCTCGGCACGGCTACGCTGGAAACCGCGGCCGACATCACTTGCAGCTTCCCGTCTCCCGCTGCATTCAAGTCCAACGTGGCGACAACTCTGAGCATCAAGCCGCCCGGAGTGCTTCAATATTGCAAAGATACTGCGGGCTATCCCTTGAGCGTCGACTTGTCCTCGGCTACCACCTTGAGTGACGGATCCGTCGCGATGGATCGAAACGGTGGATTCAACGCGAGTGGAGTCACAGGTTCGGGGCTTCACAGCTTGACCTTTACTCCGCAGAACGCGCAGGGAGTCAAAGGTAATCCGCAGACCGCGATGATCGAGTTCCCTTCGCCTAGCAACGTGCAGGTGACGCTGGTCGACGGCAAAACCAATAACCCGCTTCAACCTCAGGACTATCGCTGGATCATCGAAGAAGATCGTACCTTCTACGTCGATCCGAACTGCCAAAGGAATCCTCTCCCGGCGGGCTGCCCGGCCGTTACAAGCCAGGGAGCACCGGCCATCTTTGGCACAAACTTCCACACCAGCTACATGCCAATTGTCGCGCAGGGCTGCGTGGGACAAATCTCCTGCGAACAGGGCCAAACCGTTCTTGATCCCAGCAGCGGAGATCACGTCCCCGCGGCTTGCGACATCGGAAACGGCGCCTGCCGCGCCGCCCCTCAAAAGAACGAGTTGGATCCGATGAACGTCTCACTGGATCCCACCAAGCACTACTACATCTCCGTCCTCCCTGGGGATGCAATGGATCCGGGACATGCCATGGGCGGCGCTCAACTCGTCTACCTAAACGGTTCCTGGCGAAACCTCGAAGCACCTACCGCAAGTGGCGTGCAGATTATCGTCGAGCCTCAACTCCAGCAATCCGCCAAGGTATCGGCGTTCGTCTTCGAAGATGATCATCCGTTGAATGGCGAGCACGACGCCAGCGGCGGCGTCGACGTCTTAGCTCCCAACGAGCCCGGCTTGGGAGGCTTCAACATCACCATCATGGACCTCGTTGGTATGTCGGGTGATTCTGCCGGACAGTTGACCTACGATGAGTTCGGGCAGCCCCTCTCCAACTCTCTGGCCGGAACGATCGATCCGGTAACCCTCATGGATGCTTGTCCCGTTACCGCGAATCCGAACACCGGATTCGACGGTACCCCGAGTCCGAACGGCCTTACCGGGGTCATCCCCGTCTGCCCCACTTTCGAGGCGGACGGTGTAACCCTGTCGCCGCTGGCTGGTCAAGCCGTCGTTGCCAACATGCCGCCCGGACGTTACGGCATCATCGCGACTCCCGCGGCTGACCGAATCGCACGCGGCGAAGAGTGGCTCCAGACCAATACTCTCGATGGCGGCAAGGATCACGAAGCCTTCCTGAAGGCTGGCGAACCGGCTTACTTCCAGGAGTTTGGACCTGCCGGATTCCACGTCTCTATCGGCTTCGCTAATCCTAAGATCATCAATGACCATGCCACGAACAGCTCTGCAAACGGACTGTGCGATCCCCTTCCAAACGGTGGCGGCTTGACCTGTAACGAGGTCGTCAAGGGCCAGGTTACTGGATCCCGCCTCAGCCGGCCATCGGATGAGAGACTGTATGGCAGCGGCTCGCGCGATACCTTCGGTTACACGCAGTGCTACGCCAGCCTCGGCACCCCCGACAGCGGTGATTTCTCGTTCGCGAAATGCGACGAGAATGGCAGTTTCACTCTAGCCAACATCCCCGCTGGCGATTGGCGCCTCACCATCTTCGATCAGTGGAACGATCAGATCGTCGATGGAATTTCCACTCCAGTTCGCGTGGGCGGCACAAATGCAGACTGCCATGGTTCGGGCTCGAATGGCTCGACCTGCGACCTGGGCGAAATCGCAGTTCACGCTTGGAAGAACAACCTGTCTACCCGTACCTTCTTTGATCGCAACGGCGACGGTGTCTCCCAAGACGATGAACTCGGCCTCGCTCTGGTACCCACCAACATCCGGTATCGTGACGGCAGTATCTCCAACCTCAACAGTACCGACCTGGAAGGTTTCGCCGGCTTCAATGAAGTCTTCCCCATTTTTAGCTGGTACGTTTTGGAGACCGATTCCAATCGCTACAAGAACACCGGTACTCACGTGATCAACGACGCGGGCGGCCCAGCCGACAGCACAACCACATGCGGAAATGGTTTCCCCGACTGCGGAAACTCCGGTCTGATGGCGAACATGGCCAACACGAGCGAGAAGTTCTCGCTGCCCACCACCCTGCGATTCCCCGGCTCGGTCTATTGCGATAACGCAGACTGCTCTGGATTCTCCATTGCCAACGGTCCGATGAAGGGCGGCACGAGTGGCGCGACCACCAATCTCTCGACCGGCCGCATCGATCCACCCTACGTCACCAGCTACGGCTGGCAAAGCTTCATGGGACAGAATCAGTTGCTCGAATTCGGCAAGCGTCCCTTTAACACTGGTGAGAACGGCGGTATTCGTGGGCACGTCGTATACGCCTCGACTCGCCCGTTCGACGATCCCGCACTGCTGCTCCAGTTGACTTGGGAGCCTCAGGTGCCGAACGTCACGATCAATCTGTATCAGAAAGGCTTCGCCGCAGACGGAGTAACTCCCACCCTGACCAAGGTCGATACGTCCGTGACCAGCAGCTGGGACGACTGGGCACAAGGTTTCCGTGCCGATGGCATGCCGAACATTAGCTGCCCTGGTCAGGATCCGACCGATCCGTTCCTCTACACGCTCACCAACCAGCCCAACTATCTCGACTGGTACAACTCGCAGCATGGCGGACCTGCAGTCACTGCGCTGCCGAACAACGCGCAGTACAAGTGCTACGACGGCATGCATAGCTGGAACCAGCTGCAGCCCGCTCCCTATGACGGCATGTATAAGTTCCCAAGCGTCACGGGCCGCAATGCGCAGAACGGCACATCCACCGGCACCAACTGCACCATCTGCAGCACTGATGCAGACGGCGAACCCATGCTTCCGACCGGTAACTATGTGGTCGAAATGATTGTTCCCCCCGGCTACGAACTGGTAAAGGAAGAAGACAAGAACATCCTGCTCGGAGACACTTACGATGGTCCCGTGACCACGCAGTTCGCCGGCTTCGGCAACATCTTTATTATGCCGGACCAGGCGACGGTCGCAGCATCCTACAATGCATCCAACCCTCTAAACTCAACTACGGACCTCGGCGTTCAGCCGCGCCACGAAGGTGACACCGGTAGCGTTGAAACCTTCTGGCCCTGCGTCGGCGAGGTGCGCATCGTCCCGGACTACAACAGCCTGTTCCCGGGAGCGCAGCAGAACGCGCCCTTCGCGGGAGCCTCCCGTCCTCTCTGCGATCGCAAGGAAGTTGTGCTCGCCGATCAGATGTCGGTGTTGGCGAAGTTCTACGTATTCAGCTCAACACACATCGCAGCCCACTTCACGGGAATCATCACTGACGATTTCACCTCTGAGTTCGATCCCTTCTCTCCGGCATTCGGCGAAAAGTTCTCGCCAGCGAACTTGCCGGTTGGCATTCGGGATTTCTCCGGCAACGAAATCACCCGTGTCTACTCCGACAATCACGGAATCTACAACGGCCTGACTTTCTCCACCTTCTCCGTGAACCCGCCCGACCCCAGCGGATACATTCCGCAGATGATGGTCATGTGTATGAACGACCGTGGCAATGGTGCAGCAGCGGATCAGTTCTATCAGAACGCCTACAGCCAGTTCTGCTACGAATGGTCCTTCATGCCGGGTCAGACCTCGTACATGGACACGCCGGTCATCCCGACCTCTGCATTCGCACCAGCCTACAACCATCCCGACTGCGCTTACCCGGATGCCACTCCCGCGGTCAGTGAAGTCGATGGCGACGGCGTTGGGCCATGGGTCGCTGCACCTGGCGACTCACACCCCATCACGATTCATGCCCTGGGCGACCAGAATGTGAGCAGCTACGCATACTCCGGTCCGCAGGCGACAACGGCTCCATGGAACACCAAGACCGTCACGCGTCACTATGGCTTTGGTGCAACACAGGGCACCGGCAGCGTCACAATCGGTGGCATCACCGCTAACGTCTCAAGCTGGAGTGACACCAGCATTACCGTCACTCTGCCCAACGATAGTGGTCACCTCGTACCGCTCTGCCCGCTCCAGCAGCAGGCGCAGTACGGCGGTGTCAGCGGTACTCGCTGCGGCGAATTGGTGATCAAGGCCGATAACGGCAAGAAATCGGTCGACGCCGTCACGATCACAGTCGGCGGTCAGGCTCCAACTCGCCTCACTCCGGGACAATCGATTCAATCGGCAATCGACCTTGCGAAGCCAGGCGACCTGATCATCGTGCCTGCTGGCCTCTACCACGAACAGGTCATCATGTGGAAACCCGTCAGGTTGCAAGGTGTCGGTGCCGCCTCCAGCATGATCGATGCCAATGCGCATCCCTCCGGCATGCTCACGGAGTGGCGCAAACGCGTGGTCTGCTTGTTCGGAATCGGCCAAGACGGCTCGCCAACCTCGTGGCTTGATTCCTGCACGAGCACATGGGCTGGCCATACCGGCTTCAATGCAACCCTCGATCATCCGCAGGTGGATCGCATACCGTCAGAAGCTACTGTCGGATGGGACACCACGCTGAACGGCAACCTCGCCGAACAGTTGCAAGAACCATCCTTGATGGGTGCGTACGAAGGAGCGGGAATCACCGTACTCGGCAAGGGCGTGAACTTCCACGGAGCGAGCCCCTTCCAGGACACCGCCGAGGGAGCCTTCCCGGATGGCACCACGCTCCTGCGCAACACCGATTGCGGAAGCGGAGGCGTTGGCACCAGAAATCCGAATCCGTTCCCCAGCAACTTCCAATGCAATCCGTCTAGCATTGACGGTTTGGCGATTATGAACAGTTCCCAGGGTGGTGGCGGCATCTTCGTGCACGCGTGGGGACACAACCTGCAAATCGCTAACAATCGCGTCAACAATAACCAGGGAACTTTGGCTGGTGGTATCACGATAGGCCAGGGCGAATTCCCGCCCCAGCAAATTCAAGGGGCTGACGTGCTCCTGGCTCCGGGATCCTGCCAGTCGAGTGGCATCACAGGTACGCAACTGCCGTACTGCCACAACCTGAACGTGAACGTTCATCACAATGCAGTCACCGCGAATGCCTCCGAGGGCGACGAATTGTTCTCGTCTAGCCCCAGTGGCGCAGGTGGGGTTGCCTTCTGCTCCGGTGCCGACAACTACCAGTTCAACTACAACTGGGTTTGCGGCAACCTGAGCACGGGCGATGGAGCCGGCGTATCCCACATGGGCTTCATTTGGGATGGCCAGATCCAGCACAACATGATCCTGTTCAATCAGGCCACTAACCCAACCACTCCGAGCAACGGCGGCGGTCTGCTGATCATGAACGCGCCCGACACCGATCCGGTCTGCCCCAATGACCCGAACGGCGCTCAGGACACCGATTGCGCCCTGGCGTTCAGTGCTGGCCCGGGCGATGGCGTCGGCCGTAACCTGCTCATCAACGCCAACCTGATTATGGGCAATGCTGCCGAAGCCGGCAGCGGTGGCGGCATTCGCTTCCAGGGGGTCAACGGCGTTGAAGTCGGCACCTTCCCCAATAATCCGGAGCGTTGGTACACGGTGACTGTAACCAACAACATCGTTGCCAACAACGTTGCGGGTTGGGATGGCGGCGGCATCTCCTTGCAGGATGCGATCGGCGTCAACCTGATCAACAACACGATCGTCTCCAACGATTCCACCGCGTCATCGGGCACTCTGTTCGGAGCCTTCTTCGCACCCGAAGCCAGCTCCCCGACTCCCTGCCCGAGGGATCCGAGCGGTGCCTCGCAACGCTGCGTGCCCCTCTCTGATCCACAGCCTGCCGGAATCTCCAGTGGCCGGCACTCGGCAGAGCTCCTGGCATCTTTGCCCGCCAGCATCCTCTGCCCGGTTGGCCACGGTGACGGAGGCGGCGCTCCAGCTGGTCGAAGGAATGGTGCCTGCAGACAGGTCTCGTACCCGATTCTATACAACGATGTGCTTTGGCAGAATCGTGCTTTCAACATCGTCGTAACAGAACCGACCTCGGGATCCGGGTCGCAGCAATCAACCGTCACCTTGGTGCCTGGCCCGTCAACCGGCGAGGTCACTAGCACCGGCCAGTGCTTCGCCAGCTACCCTGTCGCGAACTACTGGGATCTCGGTCTACGTGGCGATCATGGCCCAGCCAACCACTCCTCTGGCTTCACGTTCTCGCCACAGGCGTCAGTGCTGACCAGCATCGCCGGTTATCCGGGAGGAGCCACTGGTTTCAAAGCCAACACCTCTTCCGTTGTCCCTGTCGTTGCGAAGCAGTACTGCAATGGCTCAAAGGTTCCACCAGAGATCCCAAACCCGACTTCGGTCTGGTACCAAGTCCCTCCAGGGACCTTTGAAGGCAATGTCCCGGTACCGGTCTTTAACCTGACGGCTGGCGCCACGGTCGACGAAGGCAACAACTGGGTCAACATCAGCTGGGGTCCGTTGTCCCTGATTGCTCCAACGTCCGAAGGCGGCAGCCCGTTGGCGGAAGTACCACTTAGCGACTACTCGCTGGCAGCCGGATCGCCGGCCATCAACTACATCAACCCGGCGAGCTCGCCGACGAGCTACTCAATGGCTCCCGCAGATGACTTCAACGGTACTCTGCGCAAGTCGAACGGGGCCGTCGATGCCGGCGCGGTAGAGTTCGCATCGAACGTGAATGCGCCGATCCTGAGCGCGGTGTCTCCGAACTCGGGCTCGCGTGGTGCATCAGTGAATGTGACCTTGACCGGTCAATATCTCACTGGCGCGTCCCTAGTAGCGGTTTCCGGGGCAAACGTCACTGTCGGTAGCGTCGTTGTCGTTAACGACACTACGGTCACGGCAACCTTCGCGATCGCCAATGGCGCTACCCTGGGGTTGCGGAACATCAGCATCACTACGCCCGGCGGAACTACCACTCTCAACAACGCGTTCAGGGTCGTGGGGGGAACTGTCACCTTCACCGGCCCCGTACCAGTGTTGAATACGGGTGGTCTCAGCCAGAAGAACGGCGTCATCACGGTCCACAACAACATGATCGGCACGAATGCAGGGCCAATCACGCTGACTGCCAATCCGACGGTCGTTCCAGTATTAGGTACCGCCAACGGAACGTTCTCGATTCAACCCGGCGGAACCTGTGTATCCGGCCTCGCGATCAATCCCAACGGCAATACCTGCACCATCAATGTGCGGTATCAGCCAAACAACACGTCAAATGCTACGGCCCATGTCACTCTGAACGACACCGGGGCCACAACCGCAACTCAGAACAGCAGCAATTTCACCGGCAACTAGTCAACCGAGCAGGCCGGACATTCGAACCTGAATGTCCGGCCTGGCTTCACTGAGGGCATTTCCTAAAGAATTTCTGTGATGATAGCGTTCGGCGAAACCACAGAAGAAATCCGATCCTACTAGAACTTCAGGGCATGCATCACATGAAGAATCTGAACTTCCGAAGAATGCTTCTCGCTGACCTCATTCTTTCCGCTCTCTTGTTTGCACAAACGGCAACGCCGTCAACAACCCAAAACCAGTCCTCTCCCGCTTCCGCATCGCCGCAGTCCGAACCCACCGCTTCCGCGGCCAAACTGGCAACTCCGGTCCTCCCAGAGCGCTATCGTCAGAATCGCGTGGCAGCGCGGGCCCGCCAATACTACGCCGTCGCCTGGGGAGTAGATTCGCTCACCGTAAGATCTGCGGAGTCCGGTGAGATCATTCGTTTCAGCTATCGTGTGCTCGATGCTGAGAAGGCAAAGGCCCTCAATGACAAGAAAAGCGAGCCATCGCTGGTCGATCCGCGCGCCGGTGTTAAGCTGGTTGTGCCCTCTCTCGAAAAGATCGGTAAGCTGCGTCAAAGCAGCGCGCCAGAGCCCGGCAAAATGTATTGGATGGCCTTCTCGAATAAAGGCCGGTTCGTAAAACCGGGCCATCGCGTCGATGTGGTCATTGGCCCTTTTCGAGCGCAAGGCCTCATCGTTCAGTAGAATTGTCCGTTCTTCTCTTCCCCCGTAACTGACACCCCATGGGGCTGCAGCCCACTAAGACCATCAATCTGGGTGCCCCACTTCTGGCCGAATTTGCCAGAAGTGGGGACTTTTTAAACAGCGGTACCATGGGAAGCTGGCGGAATCACGCTGAGATCTATTATGGTGAGTACCGGATCCTCAGAACGGCTGGAGGACAAAGAAAAGCCGTCAGCCAGACCGCGGAGACCGAAACCGGGGAGGTCGCATTAATGTTCGATCGGAAAATTCTCCTTTCGCCAGGCTGCTCCAAGAAATTGTCCGCAAAGTGCCGCTATTTTTCTAAGTACGGGTTGCTCTGTGTTCCTGCGGTACTCAGTCTTCTGTGGACGACTTCGTTGGCGGCTCAAGCAGATGAAGGTGCCGCCGCCCCGCAACCCTCCGCACCCCCGAATGCCGCTCCCGTTCCACAGGCTACACCCGCTCACCCCATGCATTCGGCTCACAGACGCCCCACCCTCGACGATCGTGTCAAAGCCCTCTCTAAAGCCCTTGATTTGAGCGAGCCCCAGCAAGCAGCAGTGAAAGGGATACTCGAACAGCGTCAGGCGGAAATCCTCCGGCTACGCCAGGACGGTTCCATATCCGGCGCGGAGCGTATCGATCGCCTGCGCGCCCTCCAGGACCAAACGGTCTTGCGAATTCGGGCTGTGCTGAATGACGACCAGAAGAAAAAATATGACCCACTGGCCGTCCGAGATAGAACGCCGGCTCCGGACCAGAGGACCATCGAAGACTGGCTCAAGGAAACGACTCCCAAACCAGCTCCGCCCCAACATCCTTGAAAGATAGAACTGAGCGTCATCCACGCAGGTTAAGTCAGGCGCACGAACATCGAATTACTCTCTCCCCGGTTCTTGACAGCCAAAACATGGCATACGAGAATACGTCAGTTGCCCAAAAAGTTACTATTATCCGGCCGCAAAAGCGCTCCCCCGTTTCGCAGAACATCCGCATGATAAATGTGTGCTTATAAGCGCGCGGGGCTGCAGCGTTTCTGCGATTTCCTGGCCTTGCATGCTCGGAGCGAGGATTAGCGTTCTTGAATAACAATCCATCCGGCCGTGCGCTCTCACCCAAGCGCCCACTCAAGGCCCTGGTTACTTTTTGGCCCCTGATGCTCTCCGGCCTCGTAGTCCTGCTCGCGGTCCTCGCGCTCCTGCAATTCCGCTGGACGAATGAAGCCACCGCCGCCTCTGAAATGCGAATCGCCGCCGAACTTGAGTCCCTCATGATGAAGTGGCACGGCGATCTCTACGGTGAATTCTCAGCCATTTGCACCGCAATGCAGGTGGGCCCCGATTCCGGCGCGCGCGATACCTGGAACGACTACCTCGAACGCTATGTCGAGTGGAATAGCGCACTTCCTCCTGAGACTCTTCCCAACGTTTACCGCAATCCAGATCTCATCCAGAATGTCTACATCTGGGACACGAACCTGGATGCGCAGCCACAGCTTTTCCGGCTGAATACAGACACGAAAAAGATCGAGTCCGTACCGGTTCCTGACAACCTTCAGATCCTGCTCTCGCGCCTGCGCGCGCATTCCACGAGCTTCTCGACCTCCTTGCGGGTATGGGAACTTCCCGCCCAAGCGGGCCCTGCGTCGCCCGCCCCTGCCTCAGGTCCAAACTCTCCCGGCGCCAGCACGAACACAGGCTGGCTGTTTGACGAAAATGTTCCGGCCATCGTGCATCCGATTTTTCAACGTGATGGCCGATCCCTCAATAGCCAGAGTCCCGTCGATTGGATGGTCATCGTCCTCGATTTGAACGCTCTCCGCAAACGTATTCTCCCGCAACTCGCGATGCGATATTTCGGAGGCTTGGAAGGTCTCGACTATAAGGTCGCTGTCATCGCCACGGGGGATAAGCCCCAGGTGATCTACTCGTCCGACTCCGCATTCGGAGCGGGGGACATCGCCAGCTCCGATGCGAGCCTGAATATCTTTGGACTATCGGACGATGTCTCCCAGCATCACGCCCGCCGGCCCGCCAGGACCCGCTCCTTGCGATCCGTGGAATGGCACGACTTTGCCGGATCAGTTTGGTTTCCGGTCATCGCGTACGAATCTCATTCAAGCCCCTGGATTCTTGCCATCCAGCATCGCGCTGAGCCTCTCCTCGATGGAATCAATCGAGTGCGCCAGAAAAACTTCGCCGTGAGCGGGTTCCTCCTTCTCCTCCTGGCACTGAACATCGCCCTTCTCACAATCGTCGGCGTCCGCGCCCAGAAATTCAACAAGCTGCAAATGGATTTCGTCGGCTCGGTCTCCCACGAACTTCGCACCCCTCTGACCGCCATCTTCTCTGCGGCCGAAAACATCCACGATGGAGTCATCCGTGACAAGTCAGCCTTGACCAACTACGGTTCGCTGGTCATGGGCAAGAGCCGCCAGCTCATGGACTACGTCGATCGCATTCTGCTGTTCGCCTCCATCCGCAGCGGCAAAGATCGCTACAACATCCGCCAGCTTCAAGTCTCGGAGATCCTGGAACAGGTGCGTAAAAATGTCGCCCCTTTGATCATCGAAGAGTCCCGGGTCATTGAAGAAGATGTCGAGCCGCACCTCCCGTGGGTCTTCGCGGACCTGCGGGCCGTATGCGGCTGCCTCGAGAATCTGATTACGAATGCCATCAAGTACAGCGGAATCGATCGCCGCATTCGCATCTCCGCCAGGTTAGAAACAACAGAATCAGGCAAAGAGGTAGCCATCGCTATCCAGGACCGAGGCATGGGTATTCCGGGCTCGGAGTTGAAGCACATATTCGAGCCCTTCTATCGCAGTCCGGAGGCCAGGCTGGCCCAGATCCCGGGAACCGGCTTGGGCCTCTCGGTCTGCAAACATCTGGCCGAGGCTATGGGCGGACGGGTGTCAGTAAAAAGCGAAGTCGGAATCGGAAGTACTTTCACTTTGCACTTGCGAACGGCGGCTCCGCCGCAAATGGAACTCGCTCTCGCGAGTTCGACAACCGCACAAGGGGATAGAGCATGAACGAAAGCATTCTGCTGGTCGAAGACGAAAAAGCTTTGCGCACTACCCTGAGCGATCGTCTGCGCAGTGAAGGCTATGTAGTCGAGACCGCCTCCGACGGCCCCGAAGGCCTCGAAAAGGCTTCCGGCCATCCCTTCGATCTCATTATTCTCGACGTGATGCTGCCCCGCCGCAGTGGCCTCGATGTTTGCCGCGACATTCGCGCCGCCGGCATGGCTACTCCCATTCTCATTCTCACCGTCCGAAACGAAACCGTCGATAAGGTCGTAGGACTGAAACTCGGCGCTGACGATTACGTCACTAAACCCTTCGAGGCCGCCGAACTGCTGGCACGAATTGAAGTCTTACTGCGAAGAGCTCCCGTCCATACGGGACACGGCGTTCATCAGTTCGGCGCCATTCGAGTGGACGTCCGCGAAGGCCAAGTCACACGCGATGGCAAGCCCGTCTATCTCACAGCCCGCGAATTCCAACTCCTTCGCTACCTCATGGACCGCGCGGGCACAACCGTACCTCGTGATGAACTCCTCCGCTCCGTCTGGGGCTACGACGCCGACACTTTTACCAGAACCGTCGACACCCATGTCGCCAGCCTGCGGCAAAAGTTGGAACAAAATCCCAAGAAACCCGAACTGATCCTCTCCGTCTCCGGAGTCGGTTACCGCTTCATGGGCCGCGAAACCCGCTGAACCAACAAAATGGGTGCCCGGTCTCGTCCGGGAGCCTGCGTTGCGTATGACAATTGTCATACGCTGGCCGTGATGACCGGCACTGGCAGACTGGCGGCAGGTCCGTGATTATGACTAATGACTGCAGGGATCAAGAGGGCAAACCGCCGAATACGATTTTTTCGCGTCGACATTGTCGTTTTTTGCCGATCTCATTCGTCTAATAAGTGAAGGCCTTGAGAACCACGGTTCCCGGGGATCTCCAGGAAGAGACAACCGGGGGGCCAAAAGGGGAGTTTATGTCGTTACACATCGAAATGGAGCAGGCAGGTGATATGGCCGTGCTGCAATGCGCGGGGAGAATGGTGCGCACTGAAGCACTCAGTCTTCTTAAAGACGCTGTAACCGGTTTGCCGACGATGCGCGTCATTGTGCTGGACCTGTCAGAGGTGACACTGCTCGGAGCCGGTGGTCTTGGAATGTTGGTCTTTTTGCATAACTGGGCTTGTGCGAACAGCATTCAGCTGAAGCTGGTAAATCCTTCCAGGTGGGTGCGAGGGATGTTGGAGTTAACCGGGCTGACATCAGTATTGAATATCTCGTCGGTCAACGACGTCATACAGATCTTTTGCAACTCGGACCGCGCGGTTGGGAATGCCGAGCGAGCTGCCGCTTAGTTCGGTGGAGGTACGGAAAGCCGCGAATGTTTTCAGGGGTATTGGGCAACCGCTGGTATTACCCTGCTCCTGGGAATCAGCCGGCCGTTCTCCTTACAACAGGCGGAGGATTTCCTGAGGTTCCCCGCTGGTATGAGCCATTTTCCAGCGCTCCTGCCCTTGACAGCCTCCGACTGATAAAGCTACCATTCGACGCTGTTCCCTTCCCCTGTTGGCCCCCACAATCGTATGCGCACTATTTGTTTCCACCTCGTATTGGTGCTGTTTTCCTCTGCTTCTCTGTTCTCACAATCCATAGGCACCGTCACCATGGCAGAGAGCGAGTGGCGGGTAATTCGAGGCGCCAGTGTGTTTGCGGGAATACAAGGGGCCAGGGTGAATCGTGGGGACATGCTCGAGACCGGCGCTCGCGGCATGACGCAGATTGAGTTCGGCTCAACTGTAATCGCGCTCGGGCCATCGAGCAGGCTGCTTCTGTTTTCCTACTCGGCTTCAGGTACGGGAAGTCAAGCAGAGTTCGTCCTGCTCAGCGGATGGCTGAAAGGTGAACTCGATCCAAAATCGGGATCCTTCCAGTTCGACACGCCTTTATTAGCGGGCGTGATCAGGCAAGGCAATATGGTTGTGCATGCCGGCGCAGATTCGTCGGAGATTTTTGTGGAGTCCGGGTCTGCGAACATTGGGCAAGTTTCGAGTGGCGGAAGTGCAGGCCAGCTGCGTCCAGCAAAGGCGGGAGACTTTTTCGCGCGCCAGACGGGCAAGAGTCTTACGACCGCAGCCCGTCCGGCAGCCGCCTTTGTGGAATCCATGCCGATGCCATTTCGCGACACGCTTCCTTCTCACCCCCTGAAAGGAAAGGCGCCAGAACTCGGCCACGGACGTGAGATTGACTATGCGCAATTGCGACCTTGGCTACTCATGCCGGCAAGGTGGCGAAAGGAATTAGTCCCCAGGTTTCAATCGCGACTGAGCGATCCTAAATTCCGCGAGGAACTTGAGGCCCATGTTGAGGAATATCCAGAGTGGGACCCTGTATTGCATCCGGAGAAGTATTCCGGGAAGAACCAATAAAGATTGTTCACCAGTGGTGTGGGGATAGCAGAAATGAAACTCCTCGTTAAATTCAATCTCGTGATGTTGGTAGTGTTCCTGGCCGGTCTGCTTGGAGCGGGATTCGTATCCAACCGTCTGCTTCAACGCAACGCCAAAGAAGAAATATTTGAAAATGCGCGGATCATGATGGAGGCTGCCGTTGCCGTGCGCACGTACACTGGCAAGGAGATCAAGCCCCTACTGGACACGCAGATAAAATATGCGTTCCTGGCGCAATCCGTTCCTGCGTACTCGGCGAACCAGTATTTTGCGCAGATTCGAAACAAGTTCCCGGAGTACTCTTACCGCGAAGCCACTTTAAACCCTACGAATCCGGTGAACCGCGCGAATGAATGGGAAGCCGATATCGTGCAGTATTTCCGCCAGAACCCTCAGGAGACCGAGCGAGTGGGCGAACGCGATACTCCCACCGGAAGAGCCCTCTATATTGCTCGTCCGATGAAGGTTGGGCAAACTTGCATGCAGTGTCACGACACTCCCGACAACGCGCCCCGTACTCTGGTCGACAAGTATGGCCCGGATAACGGCTTTGGATGGAAGGTCAACGACATTCTCACTGCTCAGATCGTCTCTGCTCCCATGCGGCTTCCAGTCCAGAGAGCTGGAAGTACTTTCGTAGTATTCATGTCGTCTTTGGCTGTAATTTTCGCCATCGTGTTCCTGGCCGTGAATGCCATGCTGGTTTATCTGGTAACCCGCCCGATCAATCGCCTGTCCGCAGTTGCCGACGAACTGAGCCTGGGCAACCTGAATGTTCCCGAGCTACAGAGTGAGGGAAGCGACGAAATCGCAAAATTGTATGCGTCGTTTAATCGCATGCGCAAGAGTCTGATGGAAGCCATCAAAATGCTGGAGACGACCTAGCGCAGTCGGCTGAAAAAGTATTTTCGTGTCAGCACTACCTGACAAGCCCGCATTCCTTCAGGAATTGGGCTCGCTTGTTTTCGTCGACGCGTTCGGCGAGAGCAAGATAAAGCTCGTCGACACTGCGGGCACGGGTCGCCGCACGCTTTACTAAAACAGACGCAATCGGACCAACATAGCGCGCCAGTATGTGAATCGCACGCTCCAGAGACTGCGGATCAATCTCAGGATTTATCGCTCCCAGAGTGGTACGGTTGGCGCTGAGATCCGATCGCTCTGGTCCCGCTTGCGCCACAACGCTGGCCATAAATTCTGATTTTGCCGCCAGAAAAGCCTTTCGATCCGAGTCGCTGGGCAGCTTTGCCACAAGCAGCGACAAGAGTTCTTCCAGGTTGTTGGTCTGAGCGGAAGCTCGGTTTACAAGAACTCGCGCGAGCGGACCAACAATTGTCGCAAGCCGCCTCTCGACTCGTCGCAGCGTCTCCTCCGGCCAATTTGTGCCGGGTCTGAGATCGAGCTTTGAAGGCACGCTGGCAGCCGGGGACGACACCATCTCCGGTGAACTGCGGATAATACTGGGTGGCGTGTCGACGGGGTCGCGCTTTGACTCAGACGCCGAGGGCACGCGCTCAGGCAAAGACGGAGCGACCGCGCCCGGCATGAAGGCCTCGGTAGCGGAAAGCCGCGCCTCGCGAGGCAACCCTTCACTGGCAGTGGGGAATTCGAGGACCTTTGGACTCTCCGGAGACCCTTTATGTTGCCCCGCGCTCGCCCACACAGGCATGGATTCAGCGCCTGGCATTTGCGGCCGGCTGCCGGCAGGCGCCATAGCAGACCGTGCGACTTCGGGCAAAGGCATCGGTGCGGTCTCGGGTTGTGATTCCAGTGGCTTCGGAGCCTTTTGCTCGCTTCCCCCCAATGACGAAAACGCATCTCGAACCTTGCCGATCCAGCCCGGCCCGGAAGGCTTCCAATCTGCTGGCGATGGTTCCACGATTTCGCGGCGATGCAACGAAGCCTGTTTTTCCGGCTCTCGCCCCAATTCCAGCAATCCGTTTGGTATGGGGAATGGCGAGCCCAGCTCCGAGAGAAGTCGGACCGTCGAGCCGGCAAATCCGGGCTCTCGCTCCCGCGAGGCGCTGCAAGCGTCCATCAATTCCCTCATGGCGCGATGCCAGATGAGGCGGTCCTCCTTCGCGGACTGGCAAGCCTTGATCGCTGCCTTTCGTCCCGCCTCCCATTTCCGCCGCGCGAATGCCTCTTCGGCTGCTGCCAGATGCTTCTCTGCTTTAGTCCGCGCTTTGGTTGCCTCCTCGGCCCTGTTTTGCAATGACATGAACTCGTCGTCCCAGGGGAATTCCGCAGTAGCCTGGGAGAGCAACGAGGACGCTTCCTCATAGTTCGACGCGGCAATCTTATCCGCGATTTTGGTAATCCATTTCCTTCGCGCGAGGCCACGCGCCTCATCCCGTAATTTCTTGACTCTTGCAATGTGTTGTTCCAGCTCGGGATAATGACGGTATGTCAGCCGCAACGTCTCCCACTTTGCCAGCGCCTGTTCGTATTCTCCAGCTTGCTCTCGAGCCTTTGCGGCCTGCGCCATCTCAGAAATACGATGGGACAAATCCTTCAGGTGATTGAGCTGTGGCTGCAGTCGAGCGTCTTTGGGATACTTCTGCAGAGCTTCCCCCAGAATGCTGGCACGTACGTCCAGGCTCGTTTCAGCGTCCGCGCGCCGAATGGCGTTGCCCACCGCCATCTCCTGCTCTTTGTGCGCCTTCTCTTGGCGCGCCTTCTCCTCCTCCTGAGCAATCTGCAAATCGAGTCTTTGGCAAAACTCGGTCAGGCGGGCATCGGCCGGGTAAATCGCAGCCAGTTGTGCCACTTCGCGCCTTGCCCGTTGCAGATCTCCTTTCGTCTGCAAAAGCTTGGCCTGGTCGAGGCATGAGGAAACTGCCTCCTCCCGCCGAATCTCAGCCATCCTCGTCAACAGAGACGGCGGAATCTTGCCCTGCGGTTCCAGTTCACGGAATTGTTTAAGCAGCTGCTCACAGGAGCGCCAGCCTGTCTTCAGGGAAAGCTCCGCCGCGCGAAAGAACTCTGCGCTGACTTCTTCCTTGAGTCGCACCCCGCGAATCGGCAGCGCGAGTTGTCTCCGCAACAGTTCCGCGGCACCCTGCCATTCGTTTTTTTGCAGTAAGCGGCGCGCCTCTTCCAGCGAACGCTGTGCTTCTGCCCTACGCTTCAGTTCTTCATTGACTGCCGATTGCAGGTCTGCGAGCGCGTTGAAAACAGTGAGATTCGTGCTTGTCAGCGACAGCCTCTCCTGTGCCTTCGTAAGCTGTCCGGCAGCGATGTGCCCTTCGATCTCAGCTCTTGCTCGCTGAATGATCGCGTCAGACGCTGTTTTCTGAGCATTTTCATAATTCAAACGCAAGGTCGCAGGCGCGTCCGGCAGGAACTTCGCGGCTGAAGCAAGCTTCTCGATGGCTGAGTCGTACTCGCGGGCTCCATTCAACTGGATGGCTTCGTCGATTGCCCTCGCCAGAAGCTTGTTGCCTTCTGTGACACGCAGGTGTTGAATGCGCGCCAATTCCTCATCGATCTTTGCCGATCCGGGGACTCGGCTCTTACACTCTGCCAAACGGTTTCGCGCGGCATCATATTGGCCGCCTTCGGCCAGAGTCCGTGCCTCAGAAATTGCCTGTTGGATCAGTTGTTTACCTTCCGCTTCCCTCCCGGCCCGTTCCCGCAGCGATTGCCAGCCGGGCTCACTGTAAAAATACGAGCTTTCCGCCTCGATAACCTTCAATGCTTCCTCAGGCTTTTCGTCTCGTAGCAGATTTTCCGCAGCCTCCAGGAGTTCCTGCAACTTGCGTCGGTACGCTGCAGCTTCTTTGCGTGCCTGTGCGAGGAGAATCTCCATCTCCTCGTCGCGGATTTCGCCGAGTGTGGATTCCAAAAGCCTGATGGCGTCGGCGTAGGCTTTCGCCCCTATCAGGCTACGGGCGCGGTCCGCGGCTGATGCGATCTTGGTCTTGCGCTGTTCAGCCCCGGCCAGATCGTTGACATTCTGCAGCAGATCCTCGACTTCGGCTTTGTCCTCGAGATCAGCTCCCGCTGCTTCCAGAATTCGTATAGCCCCCGAATAATCCTTGCGGTTGATCTGTTCCCTTGCTGCCTGCAGGGCATCGTTCTTGCGCTTTTCCAGCCGCTTGCGTTCCGCATTCTCGCGCACAAATCTTAGTAGGGAATCCAGTCGGGTATCTTGCCCAAATCGCTCAAGAGCTTGTGACAGGAGGGTAATTACTTCGTCTTCCCGGCCTTGCTCGAGGAGTTTCTGCGCGCTTGTCAACTCCTGGTTGATGTTGCTGCGGCGCTCCGCAACGCCGCGCTCTTTCTCCAAAATCTGCTGCAGTTCCAGAAGTCCACGATCGCCCGGGAACTTGGCCAACCCGGCGGAGGTCTTTTCCATCGCTCCCGCGTAATCTTTCCACTGAATTGCAGCTCTGATTTCGGCCCGAAGCGCAGTCAACTCCAGCGACTTCTTTTCTGTTTCCCTGGCAACCGTCGCCGAGCGAACTAACTCCTGGACTTGGGCTGCACCGGGATCCAGGGATTGCGCTTCTTTGAGGATCTCGAGTGCCGAGGCGAATCTCCGAGAGTCAATTTCCTGCCGCGCTTCCTGTAAACATTCCTGCAGACGAGAAGGCCGCGGCGAATTGGTCGCCCTTGTGGCGTCTGATTTGACACTTTCTTTGCTCGAGCGCTCGCGCGAATCAGCGGCTGCGCCGCGGGTAACCGGACGGCCCTCGATTCTCAGTTGTATCTCCCGCATGAGCTGGCCGGCACGGGAATGATGGGGATCCCACTTCAAAGCCTGGAACACTTCCTCTTTCGCCTGGGATAAAGCATTGGCCTCGATCAGCGCGGAAGCATCCACTAGATGCCGATGGATGATTTCCTGTCGGACCTGCTCTCGCACGCCGCGTAGATCGGCGGCAAACTCCTCGACCGTCTGGTAGCGCTCTTCTCGGTCCTTGGCGAGCGCACGTTGAAGGATCGTCTCCAATTCGGGCGGGTAGACATTCAGGAACTGAGCCAAGGGCGGAGGTGGTTCGTGGACGATCTTCATCAGGGTCGCCGCTGTGTTCTCGGCCTGAAATGGAAGCGCTTTGGTCAGAAGTTGATAAAGAACGATACCGGCCGAGAAGATGTCCGTGCGCGTGTCGATCGGCTTGGAGTTGATCTGCTCCGGAGACATGTAGTTAAAGCTGCCGATCACTTGCCCGGGCATCGTTAACTTTCTCCCCACAATGTGAGCGATCCCGAAGTCAACCAGCTTTACACTTCCGTCCTTCAACACCACGATGTTGGCGGGCTTGATATCGCGGTGGATGATCTTGCGCTGATGCGCATAGTCCAATCCGCGGCAGACAGCGAGCATGATATCCAGCTGCTCGATAACGTTCAGAGCGCGCTTGCTCCCGATAATCGCGTCCAGACTGTGCCCCTCCAGATACTCCATCACGAGGTAGGGATTTCCGCCGCAGTCGCCGAGTTCGTAGACGGTGACAATATTCGGGTGTTGAAGGCTCGCGGTAGACTGGGCCTCGCGGAAAAAGCGGCTTACCAATTCCGGATTGTCCCCGACTCCACCCGTCATCTTGATGGCGACGAGCCGACCGAGGTGCGGGTCCTTGGCCTTATAGACCACACCCATTCCACCTCGACCCAGGACCTCGATGATGTCGTACTTGCCGATTCTAGTCGGTGCAGAGATGCTCATAGACGAATAGACGCCCATTGAGCGCGTCCTAGGGGGAAGGATGGCTCAGATTCGCGGACCCCACAATCGAGTGCCGCAGGCTTCAGTGGCGTCGGGGATTGCCAGCCGAAACCGGTAGTCTATTCTGCTACGAAGATCGAGTTCTGGCAATAAATTATCTCCATTATCTCCATTGGCAGAGAGGATTTCGGCTATCCACTCCTCCTCAGATGAGCCCACGGACCCATTGAAATTTGTCATTTCTTGTTAACTCCCGCCTTCTCTCCTGCCTTCTCTCCTTGACAATCCGCAAGCGCCGGAACAAACTCCGATTGCATTCTGGTTCCCCTCCGTTTTTTGCCCTGCAACATCTTCTGAAAATTGAAGAGAGGACTTACGAGATGACATTGGTGTCTGAATTCCTGCCTTTGGCTCGCCGCTTTTACTGCCGGCGGGCACTTCAATGCAGCCTTCTGTTTCTTTCGCTGGCCGCGGTCGCCGCAGCGAAACCTGTCACGTACGTGGGATTCACCATCGCCGACGGAAAGCTTGGCAACTGGACTTTTCATAACGCCCGCGTCTATTTCGTGATGCAAGGCGATACCGATACCGTTCAGGCTTTTGAGGCTCCGAATCCTGTCGATCCAACCGATCCAGTCGACGTTCTTATCAATCCTGCGGGAAACTCGTCCGTGACCGTGATCAGCGGCTCGCAGGTTGCCCATGCCACCTTCGATCCCAATCAGATCTTTGTCAGTATGGATGTCGGTCTCGCGGTCGAAAGACCCCACATCGGGGGACGTGGGGTGGGCTTTGGAATGTTTACCCCCACGGGCATCGAACCGGTCTATCCATTCGGAATCGAAGACGGAACCATTGATTGGGGTGATCTCGTCGAGGGCGGTGGCACGGCAAGTATTAGTCTGCAGGCGCTTCCCATCAGCCTTTCCGACGCTACTTCCTTTAGCGGGCGTGCCTTCGCTTGTGTTGGCTTCGCCTCCGATGGCAATGCAGGCAGTTGTCAGACTGCTTTGCCCCTCCACACGGATAAGGGGAGATTTCTTCATCTCTTTGCCGTATGACCTTTTTGAACTCAACAACGCTCCGCGAATTGGGGACGCGCTCGGAGGAGGGTTCTTTTGGTCGGTGGTGGGCGAACAGACCAAAGAGTTCACATTAGCGCCATCGTTGCCCTTCCACTCCGGTCCGCCACGCGGCCAAGTCCATCACCTATCGCGGCTACACCACTGCCGACGTCACCTTAGGGGCGCGTCATTTCACAGGCGCGCAAGTGTGCCTTTCCATGGATGCTGATGCCGCCAATGCCCTTCCCTTCAGGGCTGGAAGTTCACACGGTTATATGAATTCCGCAGGAAACGCGCACGTAACGGTTGTCGCGAATGGGCGCAGTTTCTCTGCGGACTTCGCAGCAGGACAGATTTACGCCCACTTCGACGTTGGCACGGCAAGCGTTGGATTCGGCTCCCAGACAGGCGGCGCGGGCTATCCGCTCTCGCTCACAGGAATTCAAGATGACGATGGCCTGGTGGAGAATTCTTGTATCGGAGCCGTGGCGGACATCATAAACATTCCCAGCGATGCCCAACTGTATAGCCCCGCGACCGCAACCCTAGTGACGGACCTGACCAACCCGACGGTACTAAGTGGGGGCGCATCGTCGTGCGCCGCTACAGATTTCGATCCCCGCACCTCCATCTGCACCGACCTTACTCCCAAGCCCCTCAAAACCAACCGCGGAGACTTCAGCATCTCCGAGCCCTACACCGGAAACCACGGTGCCGGCCAGTACTCCGTAAGTTGGGGACTCTTCTGGAGCGAACCGGGACGCCCTCACACCGACGATTAGGAATTGAGGATAGATCGTTCTTGCTATCGATTGACGCCGTTAGGGCAATGACTGAACGCAGGTTTGATCGAATTTTGTGACTGATTCGAACATGTCTCGCCCTCGTAGGAGGAATTTCGCCAATAATATGCCTCGTGACGAGGGCGAGCAGTATGTCCGGAAACTCATTGAAGACGGGGCGGCCGGAATCACCTTCGTCACGCGATAGTTGTTGCCGACTCGTAGCTGCCTGCGGGAGGAGCTCATTCGCATGAACGAGAAGAGCGCAATTCAGTGTTGTAATTCGCAACAGACTGCGCGATTGGACAATGACAATGATGTACTTACGAAACCTGGATCAAACGCGATGCACCTCCGAAACTTGAGAGCACTACTTGTACAACATAACGAGGGTTGTGGAGAATGCTTCGAAAAAAGCCGACCGCTCGCAAATTCCTTGATCGGCTGTTGATGCCCGCCATTTTATCGAGCATCGTGTGGATGAATGGCTGTCAAGGCGTGAGTAGCGGCGTTTCCCAGAACCAGGTCGGCACAGCAGCGCCGGGTCAACTGAATGTAACTCCCGTCAATCTCAGCTTGGGAAATGTTATCGTGGGCACAAGCGGGACGGCTTCAGTCACGCTCACGGCAGTGGGAGCAGATGTCACCGTCACTCGAGCGAGCACCAGCAACTCGGGATTTACGGTGGGGGGCCTCTCATTGCCAGTCACAGTCACACCCGGCAAGAACGTTGCTTTTACGATTACGTTCAGCCCACAAGTGACTGGGACAACCAATGCAACACTCACTCTTTCAAGTAATGGCCAAGTAGGAACTACGGTGGAGGCTCTCACCGGCAACGGTGTGCCGGCATCGGTCCATCAGGTGAGTCTTTCGTGGAATGCGAGTACCTCGTCCAGCATCTCCGGTTACAACGTCTACAGGGCGGTGTATGCGAATCCCTCCTGCGGAGCGTTCTCCAGGATCAACAGCACAGTGAGCACAACGACCTTGTACACGGATTTCGCGGTTACGGATGGAACGTCTTACTGCTATGCCACGACTGCAGTGAATTCGAGCAGCGAGGAGAGCAACTACTCGAATATCGTATTCGATGTGCAGATTCCGCTACCATAAATCTCCAACGTGAGTCTTATCCGAAAAGAGTCTCCGCCCTCGGGCCGGGCACACCTGCGGCCTCTTGGCTTCCGGGGATGATCACTCCTAGTCGCTTGCACCGTACCCCAGGCGGGCGTGAGTAAGGATGAATCGAAGCGGTCCATGGCGTGAAAGGGTTGAAGTATCTTTCAGAGCCGAACCAGGATCTCCGCGATACGCGATCCCGCGTGGCCGTCCCACAAGGGTGGCACTGTCCCGATCTTTTTCTTTGCTTCCAGGATGTCATGAATTTCACGAACCAGTCGTTCTCGATCATCCCCCACGAGGGTATTCGTACCCATCGTCACGGTAATCGGGCGTTCCGTGTTTGTCCTCATGGTAAGGCACGGCACGCCCAAGAATGTGGTTTCCTCCTGAATCCCACCCGAGTCCGTAATGACCACAGTGGCGCAAGTTTGAAGGGCGAGGAAATCGATGTAGGGCAATGGATCGACGAGATGCAACATCTCCGCGTTGACGCGGAATTCGCTGATGTGTTGGCGCGTCCGCGGATGAACCGGGAACACGATATTAAGTCTTCGGTTCAACTGAGTGAGGCAGTTCAGAATTTCGCTGAGCTTTTCCGGGTCATCCACATTAGACGGCCGATGCAGCGTCACCAGCGCAAACGGCTCCGGAAAGCCGTTCTTCGGTCGCCTTCGAGCCGCTGGCAGGAACTGCATCAGCGAATCGATCATCACATTCCCGACCAGGTGCACGCGTTCTGATGGAACGCCTTCCCGCTTGAGGTTTTCATTGCCATCTTCGGACGGCGTGAAGAGCACGTCGGAAAGACGATCGGTCACAATTCGATTGATTTCTTCCGGCATGGTTCGATCGAAGGAGCGCAATCCGGCCTCCACATGCCCAATGGGTACGAGCAACTTGGCGCAAACCAACGCGGCCGCAACCGTGGAATTTACGTCGCCATAGACCAGCGTTAAATCGGGTTTGCGTTCCAGGACTACTGATTCGAACCGCTGCATGATCTCGGCTGTCTGTACAGCATGGCTTCCGGATCCAACACCGAGGTTGACATCCGGCTCGGGAATCTCAAGCTGCTGAAAAAATACGTCCGACATATTCCGGTCATAATGCTGCCCGGTGTGAACCAGGCTTTGTAGGACGCCTCGCTCACGGAGCGAACGCAGCACTGGCGCTGCCTTAACAAAGTTCGGCCGCGCGCCCACAACGTGAAGAATGTGATTCAACTTCACTCCTTGTCAGAGAATCTCCATTTGGCCCGGCCGAAAAGCGTTGCTTGTGCATCGCTAACCACCTGTGAACCGTTTGCGGAATATCTTCAAGTCAGAAAATAATTCTACAAGCCTACGGCACGAACACCCAGAAGTTGTCCTGGTCAAGACAGTGGACGAAGTCAACACCAGGGACGGAGTCGGAAGTAAGTCGACCGCTGCAGGATGTTTCTTTCAGGAAGAACCCTAGTCGACGCGAGCGTTAAAGCAGAGATCATGGCCCTTTTCGTCCCCTAAGAATGTCTTGTTCTCGAGGCGTACAATGGCTCCTTTCAAGACGGGTTCGAGCAGCCCGAAACCCGATCAGACAATGCCCAAAAAACTCTCATTGTTTGTCATTCTTGCGGTTGCAGGAGTTGTACCCGGCTCGACACACGCGCCAAATCGAATATCTGAGTCACGAGATGATGTGTTCCTCAAGAATCATGAGGTCAACCAGGGCAAGAATCGCGAAACACGCTTCTTCCCCGTTGCAGTGTGGTACAGCGGGGGCAAAGCGCGCGCACCGATGCTCGAAACGATTACTCCGGATTCACCGAGACTCTGGAAGGAAGACCTCTCGAAGATAAAGCAATTGGGTTTCAACACGGTTCGAACCTGGGTTGAGTGGAACGTTGGGGAGCCTGAAGAAGGCACATACCACCTTGAGAATCTCGATCTGTTGTTACGGCTGGCGAATGAAGTTGGATTGAAGGTTATCGTGCAGGTTTATGTCGACTCGGCTCCGGAGTGGGTCGGAAACAAGTATCCGGATGGACGATATGCGGCACAGGACGGGCAGGCGATTCCCTCTCAGGCAGCGCCGGGGTATTGCTTTGATCACCCCGGTGTGCGAAAAGCGGTTCTCGACTTCTTCCAGGAAGTTGCAAGGCAGGTGGCAGCCAGCCCCGCGTTTTATGGATGGGATCTGTGGAGTGAGCCCGCTGCACTGAACTGGGCGCGCGTCGGATACAAGTCCGAGCCGATGTTCTGCTATTGCGGTTCCAGCCAGGAGCGATTCCGACGGTGGCTGAAAGAGAAATATCAAACACTCGATCGACTCAACGAGGCCTGGCACAGGACGTTTACTGACTGGAGCCAGGTAGAGCCTCCCCGCTACGGAACCATTTTGACGTACACCGACTTCATGGACTGGCGCGTTTATTATGGCTACAAGCTGGCCGAGGATTTGGCCATGCGCAATCAGGCCGTGAAAACAGTGGATCCGGATCACGTGACCACCAGCCATGCGCCCAACCCTTCTCCGTTGGTACGCACCTTGGCTGATCCGTATGATCCGACCGATGACTTCCTGATGAAAGACTCCGTTGATTTTTTCGGGACGAGCTTCTACCCAAAGCTCACCGCTCCTGAGTACAACTGGACGCTCGAGCGGCGAGTGCTGGCGATGGACCTGACCAGTAACATGACTGGCGGCCGTGGATTCTACGTTGGAGAACTGCAGGCGGGATACGGCGTACACGGAACAGTGGTGGGTACGCCGGTGACCGGCAGCGATTTGGAGATGTGGACGTGGGGAATGGTGTCGCGCGGCGCTCGCGCCATCAACTATTACGCGTTCTACCCCATGAACGCGGGATATGAATCGGGCGGTTATGGAATGATCGCCTTGGATGGCACGCTCACCGAACGCAGCCGCCACGCTGGCGAAATTGCCCGACGCATTGCGGAGAATTCCGATCTCCTGCTGCAGTCGCGTCCGGAGCAGGCGGAAGTGGCGATTGTCTTCAGTCCCTTGACTCCATTAGTCGGTGGTTACGACGAGGAAGGCAGCCGCACCGCGATTCACCAAGCCGTGGCCGGATACCACCGGATGTTCTTTGAAAGAAATCTCCCTGTCGATGTGCTCAGTTCTCGCGAGCTGGCCAAGGACCATTTGCAGCGATACAAGTTGGTGATCGTTCCTTATCCTTTGATGCTGACGGACGAGGAAGCCAAGATTATGAAGGAGTATGTTTCCACCGGGGGACATCTCTTTGTGGAGGCCCGTCCCGGCTGGGTGAACGAACGGGGACATGCACAACCGAGAGTTCCCGGCTTCGGCTGGGACGAGATGCTGGGAGTCCTCGAGAAGCAAATTATTCCGACAAAAGAATTGGAAGTGAAGTGGGGAGATGCACAATTCAGAGGAATGACGTTCCAGGAGGAGTTCGAGGTGCAAGGGGGGTCGCCACGTCCGCTGGCGGATGCCGCGGACGGTACCCCGATTGCCTATGAAAACGGGTATCAGAACGGAAAGGCGATCATCTTCGGCAGCTTTGCCGGACAGCAGAACTACCAGCATCCGCTTCCGAAGCATCCCCTCGCCGACTTACTGGCCCGGTGGGCAGGCATCTCATCACCGAGACTGCAAGCCCCTGGATTGTCGGAGCTTCGGCAGATGTATGCGCCCCAAGGTAGGTGGGTATTCTTCTTCAATCACGCAGACAAACCGGCATCGGTGGAGTTCGCGCGGGTGCTGGAGAAACCGGCTTCCAACATACGGGAAATCGTGACCGGCGATAAAATTTCTCCGGCTGGAACCAATCTTAATTTGAAAGCGGAAGTTCCGGCACAGAGCGTGCGAATTTACCGAATCGATTTCTGAAGCACCAAGGCACAGCGAGTCGCTTTATCCAATTATCGGTGGAGGAATGATTGTGAGCGTTTCCCGCTATCGCGAACGCATTACCGCAGTCCTGGAGCAAATCTGGACCACGCAGACGGCAACGATCGAGAAAGTGGCAGCGGCCATGGCTGACTGCATTGCCCGTGGTGGCCTGGTGCATATGTTCGGCAGCGGGCACTCTGTTTTGCCGGTACAAGATATGTTTCCGCGCTATGGCGCGTTTCCGGGATTCAGGCCGCTCATGGACATGCGGTTGATGTGGACGAATGTCATCGGCTCCGGAGGCGCAAAGGGCTTGCTCTGGCTGGAACGACGCGAGGGTTACGCCTCGGTCCTATTCGAAAATGAACCGATTCGTCGCGGAGACGTGATGCTGGTCTTTTCTCACGGTGGACTGAACGCCGCCGGGATCGAGGTGTTACAGGAAGCCAAGAAACGCGGTCTGACAACCGTAGCCGTCACTTCAATGGATAACTACCATAAGCGTGAGGCTACTCATTCGTCAGGGAAGAAACTGGCTGACGTCGCCGATCATGTGATCGACAACTGCGTGCCCGCCGAAGACGCGTTGGTCCAGGTGGATGGTTGGAAGGCTCCAGTGGCTGCGGGATCCACCGTTTCGACGGTCACGATCGCGATGGCGATTATCGCTCAGGTCGCTTCTGATCTGGCCGTGCAGGGCAAGAATCCTCCGGTTTTTGTTTCGCCCAATGTCCCCGGCATCCCAGCGGACAACAACAATCGGGTGTACGAAGAATACGAACGTTCGTTGAAACGATAACCTGTGAGCCCAACCGTCCGGCCGCGATTGCTGTTTGTCAGTGCGTGCGCAGGCATCCTCGTTTTCGGGATTGTTCTTGCCATCCTGGGAGCGGTATTTGGCCTGCCCGCGATGCGCTCTCGCTTGCAAGTCAGTCTGGCACAGCAAGGAATGATGTTCCTCTTGCTGTATCTGGGGATTTTCGCCGGTTCGATCGTGGTCGGGCCGCTGATCGATCATCTGGGAATCAAAGCGAACCTTCTGGCGTCTTCGCTGATCGTTGCTTTGGCGATGGTGTTGTTCGCGGGGGCACATTCGTTGGCTACAGCGAGTATTGCCGCAATCCTGCTCGGCGTGGGCGGAGGTGGGTTGAACACATGCACCAACGTTCTGGTGTCCGATCTCTACACAGAGCAGCGAGGACCCATGCTGAACTTGCTGGGCATCTTCTTTGGTGTCGGCGCGATCAGCATTCCTCTGATGGCAGCCAGCATCGAAGGACGCTTCACGATTCCTCAGTTGTTTCTCTTCTGTGCCGTTCTGGCCGTCATTTGTGCCATCTGGTACGCCGTGATTTCCTTTCCACCCGCCAAAGCTAAGCAGGCGTTTTCCTGGCGTGAATTTCTCGTGGTTGCGAAATATCATGGCGTGCTGCTGCTGGCATTTATCTTGTTCTGTCAATCGGGGAACGAGGCATGTATCGCCGGCTGGACATCCACCTATGCTGGCGTGAGCGGATATTCTCCGCGAGTGGCCACCCTTGTACTGGCAGCGTATTGGGCCGCTCTCATGCTGAGCCGGATCCTCGCGGCGAGACTGCTAGAAGGGATTGGCAAGGCACACCTTATTTTGAGCGTCGCATCGTTGTCGTTGGCCGGGTGCGCGCTTCTACTCTCCGCACGATCGCTGATCCTGCTGTTTAGCGGAGCAGCCTTGATCGGATTGTCTTATGGTCCCGTTTTCCCAACGACATTAGCGATTGCGGGTGACCGCTACACGCAACGAGCGGGAACCGTATTTGGGCTGCTGTTTTCGATTGCGCTCATCGGGGGCATGACATTCCCTTGGGCCGTCGGGCAGATCTCACAACAGCTCGGCGTTCGTTCCGGTATGGTCGTACCCGCGCTGGGAGCAATCGGCATCGTTAGCCTGTGTATCGCGCTTGTATCCGGCGAGCGTAAATCGAAGGCGCTGCCGACCGTTGCTGGAGTGCCGTAAGTCAACCTGAGGCGAAAGGAGATAAGGTGTCTCACGCTTTGGCGGTCGACCTCGGTGGTACAAAATGCTCCGCCGCCCTGATTAATCGCCAAGGCAAGATCGTCGCACACCGAACCGTGCCAGTAGATGTCTCGTCTACTTCGGGACCGATTTTACAGATGATTCAGCTGGCGAACGATCTTACCCGCGGCAAGAGTCCGGCAGATACCTGCGTCGGTGCCGGAGTGGCCGTGCCCGGGCTGGTTCGGCGTGACGGAACAGTTTGGGCCCCCAATCTCCCGGGCTGGGAGAAGGTGCATCTGGCGAGCCGTTTAACGCGATCTCTCGGTATCCCAGTGCGGGTTGACAGTGATCGCAATGCGGCGGTGTTAGCTGAGTGCTGGTGCGGAGCCGCGCGGGGCAAGTCTGACGCGATTGTGTTGATGATCGGCACAGGCATTGGCGCCGGGATCCTGAGTGGTGGACGCATCCTTCGCGGCGCGCACGAACTCTCCGGCTGCGCGGGATGGCTCACTGTCACCCGCGAAGAAGTCCCGGCGTCTCAGGGATGCGGAGAACTGGAATCTCTGGCCGCCGGGCCGGCCATTGCGCGCGCTGCGCAGCAACGTCTGCGCAACGGAGAAGCGAGCGCTCTTGCCCGGTCAGATATCGCGAAAATCACCACCCGTGATGTAGCCGATGCCGCCCGACGGGGTGACGCGCTGGCAGTGGACGTCTTCAACCGCGCAGGCCGCTTTCTCGGCTTTGGGGTGGCGAACCTTGTAAGTGTGCTCGACCCGGAGGTCATTGTCTTGGGAGGAGGTATGGCCAGCGTCGCCGACGTGTACATGACCTCGTTGCAGAAGGCGATGTTCGAGCGAGCCCAACCGCTCGCCGCCAAGAAAATAAAGATCGTTGTAAGTACGCTTTCAGACACCGCAAACCTTCTCGGCTGTGCGCGCCTGGTGTGGGAACCCCTCGAAAGCGTGTCCAAGCCTGCGGTGACGAGAAGGAGTGAAAAGAAGAACTTTCGAACTCGGAGGCAGAGACGATGAACCGGCGTGGTTTTGCACAATCCGTCGGAGGTGCGGTGGCCCTGTCAGCATTGGCTCACTCGACGGCATGGGGAGAATCGTCATCCGAGACGCCAGGAAAGATCATGGCGATTGCTGCCCATCCGGGTGACGGACTGTTCACCATGGGAGCCACACTGGCCCAGCAGATCAGCCGCGGAGGAACAGGCCTTTTGCTCAGCCTTTCACTCGGAGAAAAGGGAGCTCCGAAAGATATTCCGGTTCAGCGTTACGGAGAGATGCAGCGCACCGCCACTGAGAAAGCCGCTCATCTGCTCGGGACAGAGGCACTATTTTTAAGTTACCCGGACGCTGAAATTCCATTCAACCAGGAAAGTACTCTGGCAGTCTCTGATGTTATTCGGGAGCACAAGCCGGACGTCATTGTTACGCACTGGAGTGGAAGTTGGCACAAGGATCATCAGAATTGTCATCTGATTGTTCGGGACGCTGTCTTCTACGCCGCGCTGGAAACCCTTGTGCGTAGAGGCCCGGCACATTCCGTATCGAAGGTCTTTTACGCCGACAATTGGGAGGATGGGGCCAACTTTGTGCCTGATACTTATCTGAACATAGAAGCGATCTATGACAAGTGGATGCAGGCATGTGACTTTTATCCCATGTGGCGGGGACAGACAGGGTTTTTCCGATATAACGATTACTACAGCTCGCTTTCGGTCATGCGCGGATGTCTTTCTGGCTTCAAGCGCGCCGTAGCGCTGATGTCGGATGCCGCTCAACGGACGGTACGATCGCGGTCCCTCTGACCTCTTGAGCTGATTACCAGATGTAAACCCGTGTAGCAGCGGACGCGTTCGTCCGCCCCGCTCGCCGTTGGCACAAAGCGTCGGCACACTGACTCTTCGCCCGGCCCAACTTCACACTTCCTGGATCCTGCGAGAACCGCGGACCACCTCAGGATAAGCAGAATCGCCCAACTGCCGCACACAATACTGCCGCACACAATAAAGATAGACGCGGAAAGTCTGCCCTGAGAGACAGCTTCTTGTTCCACCAATTGGACCCTAGCGTTAACCGAGTGACCTTTGCCTGGTCGCATCTCTCATAATTTCGAGCAAATTGCCGCCGTTATTCCGTGAGATTGCGGAGAACCGAGGAAAAGACCTTATCCCCGTAGGACTACAACCTCCGGGTCCCCTCCACACCTTCTATTTATGTATATCTTAAAGAAATCTCGTTATTCCGCTAGTTGCCGTTACGGCTGAGTGGAGTAATTCGTACAGCCGCTTCTGTTTTAAATACGCGCCTAATTGAATGGGAAGAAACTGCCAATCAGTTGGCAGGACTCTACCGCATACTCCGGGCTAAAGCTCTCGAACTCGATACTCGACTTCGAGATTACGGAAGCCGATGTTCAAGTTGTCTTCGATTGCATTTTTTCTGATTTCGGCGCCAAGAGAACGAAAGCAAGGTGCACGTCATGGGTGCTGGGGTTACACCCAAATTCGTCTTCGTCTTGCTGCTTGCACTTTGCGGATTCGCGGGAAGCGCACGAGCGCAGGCCACCGAAGGCACTCATAGTCCCCATGGCAAGCTGACGCTTCCCTGTCAGAATTGCCATACCGCGAATGGCTGGAGGCCAATCCGCGCCGTTCCCGAGTTCGATCACAGTCAGACACGTTACCCTCTGCGCGGCATGCATACTGCTGTGGCTTGCAATTCTTGTCACGTAAAGATGGTCTTCTCAAACGTCGGCCAACGTTGTCAGGACTGCCACGCAGATATTCATAGGCGCCAACTGGGAGCCAACTGCGAGCAATGCCATACAGTTCGGGGATGGCAAGTTGCGGTCAAAGATGTCGAGCAACACAACAACCGCTTCCCGCTGACCGGCGCCCACGCCGCCGTCGACTGTAATGCCTGCCATAAGGGAGGAGCCAACAGCAAATTTCAGATCATGTCGACGGCGTGCGATTCATGCCACCTCAAGGACTTCACCTCGACTACCAACCCGAGCCACGTGAAAGCGCAATTCTCGACCACTTGCGAGAACTGTCACACGACGGACAACTGGCTGAACGCCAAAGTTACTGGGTTCGACCATAGCACGACCGGTTTTGTTCTGTCCGGAGGGCACGCGGTTCCACCGCGGCAGTGCGTCGACTGCCATGCCAACAACAATTACACCTTGGGTGCGATGCCCTGTTTTGGCTGCCACCAGAAAGATTTCGCCGGCGCGACCGCTCCGGTGCCGCACAGCGGGTTCCCGAACACATGTGAAAACTGCCACGATACGGTGCAGTGGAGCGATGCCAAGTTCGATCATTCGACGACCGGCTTCACGTTGACCGGACTGCACACCGTTCCGCCGCGCCAATGCTCGGATTGTCACGTCAACAATAATTACACACTGAACAGCACGGCGTGCGTGACCTGCCACCTCAAGGACTTCCAAGGTACGACCAATCCCAACCACGTCGGCTCGAATTTCCCGCAGACCTGCGAGCAGTGTCATACCACCAGCACTTGGCTGAATGCATCGTTTAATCACGACAGTACCGGGTTCTCACTCACCGGTCTGCATACCGTGCCCCCACGCGCCTGCACCGATTGTCACGTCAACAACAATTACACCTTAAGCAACGCAACCTGCGTGTCCTGCCACCTGAAGGATTTCCAGGGAGCCACAAACCCCAATCACGCGACCGCGAACTTCCCGCAGACTTGCGAGCAGTGCCATGACACCAGCAACTGGACCGACGCGAAGTTCAACCACGACAGTACCGGCTTTTCGCTCACCGGAATGCATACCGTGCCCCCACGCGCCTGCACCGA
>Ga0126373_10000229_pt1 | contig 37174 bp, 30 predicted proteins | sample PanSoiMetPlot_11_FD_92545 | JGI IMG/M metagenome (GOLD analysis project Ga0126373, IMG submission 92545) | Tropical forest soil microbial communities from Panama - MetaG Plot_11 | ecosystem: Environmental > Terrestrial > Soil > Tropical forest > Bulk soil | place: Panama | collected 2016-02-17 | reverse complement strand
CGTCCGGACCGCGGTCAGCATGGGAGTCCACCGGGCTGACGGCAGGTCGCTGCTCGACGGCGTCGGCAAGCCGGGCACGGCGACCTACCAGCCGCCCGCGGACGACCTGCCGTCCTTCACGCTGGGCTCGGTGAATGTCTCACCGATGACGATGGCCGCCGCCTATGCCACGGTGGCGTCCGGCGGCGTGTACTGCCGGCCGGTTGCGATCGACCGGATCACCTCTCCCGGCGGCCACCAGCTGCCGGCTCCGCAGCCTGGCTGCCACCGCGTACTGTCAGGTTCCGTCGCTGCGGCGGCCACCTACATCCTCCGGGGCGTGCTGACGAGCGGAACAGCCAAAGGCGACGGCGTGACGCGTGGCGGCGTTTACGTGGCGCAAGCCGGCAAGACCGGAACCGCCAACAGCTTCGACTTCGCGGCGTTCGGCGGGTACACACCGAAGCTCGCGGGATATGTGTCGATGTTCAACCCGGTCGGCCCGATCACGCACCCCATGGTCGGCTATGCGTCCTGCTACCGCGCAGCAGGGGGCGGCGCGGCCTGCCCGGGCTCGGTGTTCGGTGCCAATGCCGGCCAGATCTGGCAGGCGACCTTCGAAACCGCTGACCTCGGCACGCCAGTCGGCCAGTTCGCCGCCGTACCCCGGGGCTCCCCGTACTTCCGCCAGGGTCCGGGGACGCTGCCGAGGACTGAGCCTGCGCTCGCAGTCCCTAGGCCGGCTGGTCCTCGTCCGCGGCACGGTGGCCATCACCGGTGACGGCGAGCTCCGGCGTGAGCCGGGCGACCAGCTCGGTGATCTGCCGCGCTAGGTGCTGCGGCGTGAGACCCTGAGCGTCCAGCAGTTTCCCGCGCTCGCCGTGCTCAAGGAACCGCTGCTCCAGGCCGAACGTGCGGACGGGCGTGTCAATGTCGTGATCCCTGAGCAGCCTCGCAACGGCGTCCCCGAACCCGCCGACGCGGCCGTTGTCCTCCACGGTCGCCACGAGCCCGTGCTGGCGCGCGGCGGCGGCCAGCGCCGGATCGAGCGGCTTGACCCAGCGCGGGTCGACGACGGTAACCCCTATCCCGTGATCCGCCAGCCGGTCCGCCGCCTCGGCGCATACCGCCGCCATCGAGCCCGCGCCGAGCAGCAGCACATCGGGCCGTGCCGGGCCGACCGGCTGCCGTAGCACGTCCATGCCGCCGAGCCGGCCCACTGCCGGGATGTCGGGGCCGGCGAGCCGGCCAGGGAAGCGCAGCGCTGTCGGGCCATCGCTGATGCCGACCGCCTCCCGCAGCAGCTCGGCGATCCTGGTGCCGTCCCGCGGCACGGCGATGCGCAGGCCGGGCACGAGCTGCAGGATCGAGCCATCCCACATCCCGTGGTGGCTGGCGCCGTCGGGTCCGGTCACGCCCGCCCGGTCGAGGACGAAGGTCACCGGCAGCCGATGCATGGCGACGTCCATCAGAACCTGGTCGAACGCACGGTTCAGGAAGGTCGCGTAGATCGCGACCACCGGGTGCATGCCGCCCATCGCGAGGCCCGCTGCGCTGGTGACCGCGTGCTGCTCGGCGATGCCGACGTCGAACACCCGGTCCGGATAGGCGGCCGCAAACTTCGCCAGGCCGGTGGGGTGCAGCATCGCCGCCGTGATGGCGACGACATCCGGTCGCTCGGCGCCGACCGCAACCAGCTCGTCCCCGAAGATCTGGGTCCAGGGACGGGGCTTTGCTGCCCGCGCGGGCGCAGCCGCAGCCGGCGCTGCCGGGGCGGGTGACACCTGGTGGAGGCAGTCCTCCTCGTTCTCCTCAGCCAGCTGATAGCCGAAGCCCTTGCGCGTGATCACGTGCACGAGCACCGGCCCGCCGAAGTCGCGCGCCAGCCGCAGCGCCTGCTCGACGACGTGCTCGTCGTGGCCGTCGACGGGCCCGAGGTATTTGAGGCCGAGGTCCTCGAACAGCACCTGGGGCTGCAGGACGTCCTTGATGCCTTTCTTGATCCCGTGCAGCGTGTCAAAGAGCGGCCCGCCCACGATGGGGGTGCGCGAGAGGGAGAACTTGATGTAGTCGAGCACGTGCTCATAGCGCTGCGACACCCGGACCGACGCCAGGTGCTCCGCCAGGCCCCCGATCGTGGGCTGGTAGGACCGGCCGTTGTCGTTCACCACAATGACGACCCGCCGGTTCTTCGCGCTGGCGATATTGTTCAGCGCCTCCCAGGCCATCCCGCCGGTCAGCGCGCCATCACCGATCACCGCCACGACGCTGCGGTGCCCCTCGCCGCGGAGCTGGTAGGCCTTCGCGAGCCCGTCGGCGTAGGCCAGGCTGGTTGATGCGTGGGAGTTCTCGACCAGGTCGTGCTCGGACTCCGCCCGGTTCGGGTAGCCAGACAGGCCGCCGCCCTGCCGGATCGTCTCGAACTGCGGGTACCTGCCGGTCAGCAGCTTATGGACGTAGGACTGGTGCCCGGTATCGAACAAGATCCGGTCCACCGGGGAGTCGAAGACGCGGTGCAGGGCAATCGTGAGCTCCACGACACCAAGGTTCGGCCCGAGGTGACCGCCGTTCTTGCTCACGACCCCGATAAGTGCGTCCCGGATCTCGGCGGCGAGCTGGGGCAGGTCCTCCGCGCTGAGGTCCTTGAGGTCGCGCGGACTGCGGATGCGCTCCAGCAACGTCACTGACCTGCTCCTCGTGTCGTACGCGTCTGGGCCGGCGCGCACGCTCGCACCGCCTGCACCGAGGCGCTGTAATTGTTCTCCGAGCCGTGCTTGGATCGCCGCACCCGGCGGTCTGTACCCCTGACGGCTGGCCCGACACCGGACCTCGGCACGAACCTGGCATTCAGACGTACTGCGAGAGCATACAAGCCCGAGTGTATTTCGCTAGATCTGCGCGGCGCGCGCAGCCTCCTGGCGCGGGCGGCTCGCCCGCCGATCAAGGAGAGCGTGACGAATGCCTCACCCCGGCGCGATCCTGCGCCACGCACTCTGACCTGGCCGTTCTCGCCTGCCGGCGGCTCAGGCGCCCGCCGACAACGCACCCGATCCTCGCAGTCATGCGGTTGGCGAAGGTGACACGGCTGTCAGCACCGGCAAGGCCCCCTACAGTTGCGTCCATGGCAGGCGAAGTCTCCCCGGCGGGCGGGCCGCGCTCCGGCGAGCTCCGAGCGTCTCACGCAGACCGGGATAGCGTCGTGGAGCAGCTGCGGGTCGCAGCCGGGGACGGCCGGCTCACTGCCGAGGAGCTCGATGAGCGCCTTGAAGTGGCGCTGACCGCGAGGACCTACGCCGAGCTGGCCGCTCTCACGGCTGATCTTCCCGCCGCGCGCCAGTCTGCTGCCGTCGCGCCGCGGCAGGTCAGGGATCTGCTGCGGTTCGAACGGCGCGGTGGCGGCGTCCGGCAGTCCGGCCAGTGGGTCGTGCCCGCCCGGATCGAGGCAGACGTCAGGGGCGGAAGCGTGAAGCTGGACCTCACCGAGGCGGTCGTCAGCTATCCGACGCTGCCGATCGACGTCGACGTGCGCGGCGGCAGCCTGACCCTGGTGATCAGGCCCGGCATCAGCGTCGACACCAATGACGTGGCCATCGCGGGCGGCAGCGTGAAGTTCCGCGCCGGCACGGATAAGCCGGCCCCCGTGACGCTCGAGGTGCAGGTTTCCGGGCAAATCCGCGGCGGCAGCGTGGTCGTGCGGCTGCCGCGCCGTACCTTCAGGCAGTGGCTCACCCGCCAGCCGAAGCCGTACGCCTGACGCCTGCGTCCTGGCCGGATCAGGTGGCCAGGCCGGGCACGGTCATGGCCCGGCCGCCGAGCCAGCCCATGACCAGCTGGAGCGCCGCGACAACCAGCAGCACCAGGCCGGGTACGGTCCAGGCCCCGCTGGTGTCATGCAGGTAGCCGACCAGCAGCGGACCCACAGCCGCGATCAGGTAACCGATCCCCTGGGCAAACGCGGACAGCGAAGCGGCCGTGACGGGATCGGGCGCCCGCGCCATCGTGTAGAAGATTCCCAGGCCCAAGGTGGCTCCCTGGCCGAGGCCGAGCAGCACCATGAGGGGGATCACCGCGGCCAGCGGGCTGAAGAAGGCGCCTGCCAGGCCGGCGATTGAGGCGATGTTAGCCACGCCCGCCAGCCATCGCTGGTCGGCCGAGCGGTCGGCGATCACGGGGATCAGCAGCGCCGTTACCGCGTTGCCCAGGTTCATCAGCGCGAGCAGCTCGCCCGCGTGCACAGCGCTGACGCCCCGTTCCCTGAACATGGTCGGGAACCACGACAGGGTCGCGTAGTACGACAGGCTCTGCAGGCCCATGAACAGTGTCACGTGCCAGGCCAGTGGCGAGCGACCCATGGACAGGGCGCCTCCGCGGGACTTCGCTACGGGCGGCTGTACCCCGGCTAGCGATGACTGCGGAGGCGGAGTGCGATACCGCAGCTGCGGCAGCCACACCACCGCCGCCAGCAGCGCGGGCCCGGCCCACAGGCCGAGCGAGATGCGAACCGCAGCGCTGCCCGCGCTCTGCCCTGCACCTCCCGCATTGAAGATGGGCACCGCGATCAGCGAGGCCACCACGGCCCCTGCGGTCAGCATCAGCAGGTAGAGCCCGATCAGCAGGCCAGCACGCTCAGGGGTCCGCCGCTTGACGAGGCTGGGCAGGAGCACGTTCATGAGGGCGATCGCGAGCCCGGCCACGATGGTTCCGGGGAATAGCAACAGCGACGGGCTGACGCTGCGCAGCAGGAGGCCGACAGCGAGCAGCACCAGCGCCAGGCCGAGGACCCGTTCCTCCCCGAACCGGCGGCTCAGCGGTGCGCCGGCTCCGGAGAATACGCCGAAGCACAGCACCGGCATCGCCGCGAGCAGTGCCAGTGTCGACGCCGAGACGTGCAGCGCCGACTGGAGCTCTGGAAAGAGTGGCGGCAGGGCGGTGATCGAGGCCCGGAGGTTGACGGCGAGCACGACAACGCCGGTGACCAGCAGCGGAACACCAGCCCGAAGGCCGGCCTGCGGCACGGCGTCCCGAACTCTCACGCGCGTCCTCCCTGTTCTGCGGCCCGCATGTCAGCGCCGCCTGATACCAAGGAAATCGTGACGAGCGCCGGCACTCCGCGGGAGTCTATGCGGCCGGCCCCCGAGCCGCCGGAGCCGCTGCGGCAGGAGGCCGAGCGCTACCTGCGCGCCCTTGCCGGGCCAGACGCCCGGCTGCGAGACGATCAGTGGGCCGCGGTACGGGCACTGGTCTCCGATCGCGCCCGCGCGCTCGTGGTCCAGCGCACCGGGTGGGGCAAGTCAGCCGTCTACTTCGTCGCCACCGCCCTGCTGCGGGCTCGCGGCGCAGGCCCGGCGGTGATCGTGTCGCCGCTGCTCGCGCTCATGCGCAACCAGATCGAGGCGGCCAGCCGGGCTGGTATCCGGGCCCGCACCATCAACTCGGCGAACCCTGGCGAATGGGACGAGGTCTACGCGGAAGTCGGGGCGCACCAGGTCGACGTGCTCCTGGTCAGTCCGGAGCGGCTCAATAACCCGGGATTCCGCGACCAGGTGCTACCGAGGCTTGTCGAGGCGACCGGCCTCCTGGTGGTGGACGAGGCGCACTGCATCTCTGACTGGGGTCACGACTTCCGGCCGGACTACCGCCGGCTGCGGACCCTGCTGGCAGGGCTGCCGCCCGGCGTGCCGGTGCTGGCCACGACGGCCAGCGCCAACGCGCGGGTCACTGCTGACGTCGCCGAGCAGCTGACAGCCGGCGCCGATTCCGAGACCGTGGTGCTACGCGGCCCGCTCGACCGCGACAGCCTGCGCCTGGCCGTGGTCGCCCAGCCGACCGCTCAGCTGCGGCTGGGCTGGCTGTCGGAGTACCTGAGCCAGCTGCCCGGCTCCGGGATCATCTACACGCTGACGGTGGCAGCGGCCCACGAGACCGCGGCCTTCCTCAGGGACCGCGGCCACACCGTGCAGCCGTACACCGGCCAGGATGACCCGGCCGAGCGCGCGGCCGCGGAGCAGGCGCTGCTCGCCAACCAGCTCAAGGCGCTCGTGGCCACAAGCGCACTCGGCATGGGCTTCGACAAGCCCGACCTGGGTTTCGTGGTGCATCTCGGGGCGCCGCAGTCTCCCATCGCCTACTACCAGCAGATCGGCCGGGCCGGGCGAGCCGTAGATCACGCGGACGTCATCCTGCTGCCGGGTCGCGAGGACGCCGATATCTGGGCTTACTTCGGCTCACTGGCCTTCCCGGCCGAGCCGGTGGTGCGCAGCACCCTCGCTGCACTGGGAGCCGCCGGGCGCCCCCTGTCCACGGCCGCGCTCGAGGCCAGGGTGGACCTGTCCCGGGGCCGGCTCGAGATGATGCTCAAGGTTCTCGACGTGGACGGCGCGGTCCGCCGGGTGGCTGGCGGGTGGGTCGCCACCGGCCAGGACTGGTCCTACGACGGCGATCGATACCGCCGCGTGGCCGCCGAGCGCGCTCGCGAGCAGCAGGCCATGCTCGGCTACATCGCCACCGGCGAGTGCCGGATGGAGTACCTGCGCAGGGAGCTCGACGACCCCGCCGCCTCGCCGTGCGGCCGGTGCGACAACTGCACCGGGCGGCGCTGGGCACCGAACGTGCCCGAGCCCGCGGCAGCCGCCGCCCGCGACCGGCTGCTGCGGCCGGGGGTCGAGCTCGAGCCCCGCAAGATGTGGCCAGCCGGCATGGCTGAGCTCGGGGTCGATGTGGCCGGCAAGATCGGGGCCGAGCTCGCCGCTGAGCCGGGCCGGGCGCTCGGCCGGCTGGCCGACCTCGGCTGGGGGCCACGCCTGCGTGCCCTGCTCGCTGACGACGCACCCGATGCAACGGTCCCCGAGGACGTGATGGCGGCGGTCGTCGCCATGCTGACCAGCTGGTCCTGGGCAGAGCGGCCGACCGGCATCGTCACCGTCCCGTCAGCTAGCCGCCCGCGTCTTATCGCCAGCCTCGCGGGCCGGGTAGCCACGATCGGGCGGCTGCCGGATCTCGGCCCGCTGACCTGCCAGGATGGCCGCGGTGGGGCCAGTCAGGGTGCCTGTCGACGGCAGCACAACAGCGCACAGCGGCTGCGCGCGGTGTGGCAGCGGCACGCCGTGCCACCGCCGATGCGGGCTGAGCTTGCCCGGCTCGGCGGGCCGGTGCTGCTGATCGATGACCAGGTCCGCACTGGCTGGACCATGACCGTCGCTGCCAAGGCGCTGCGAGAGACCGGAGCGCCGGCGGTGCTGCCCCTCGTGCTCGCGACCGGCGGAACCTGACCACTCCGCACCGGACACACCGGGCCCTCAGTAACAGAGCGCTAGCAAGATCTTGGTAATCCCTTAACCCGGCTGCTGCTGTAGTGAGGTCCATGAAGCACCGCAACCCGCGTGCGCGGCGTGATCGTGGCGTGTTGCGCGTCTCCCGGCTGACCTGGCAGGCAGTACTACTGAGCCTGGTCGCCGCCGCCGGCCTGGTGATGATGTTCGCCAGGACGGCAGCGCAGACGCTCGCTACCACTTCGGCGCATACCCAGTCGCAGCCTTCACCCAGCACGCCGGGCACCTCGGCATCGGCGTCCGCATCTGTTGCGAGTGCAGCGCCGTCGTCGTCTGCCTCCGCGGCAGCCGCGACAAAGCCTGCTGCTGCCGCGCCTAGCCCGGCTCCGGCACATGCCGCCGCTACCCCGGCGCCAACGCCCGCGCTAGCGCCGTCGACGAAGCCGCCAGCTCCAGCCCCCAGCCCGGCGCCGGCGCATACTACGTCGACCCCGACTCCGCACAGCGCGTAGCCGGTGACCGCACCCGCTGAATCGGACCGTGCCGCCATCACCGCCGGCTGGCCCGAGCACGCCATCGTGCGCACGAGCTTCGCCGCCTTCGGTACTGTCGGCACACTGCTCGTGACGCGGCAGGCCGCAGTGCGCGAGGCGCGCGAAATCCTGGACCGCGAACTGCGAGCGATCGACCTCACCTGCTCGCGTTTCCGGTCCGACTCTGAGCTCACCCGGCTGAACTCCGCTAGCGGCACCCGCCAGCCGGTGAGCCGCCTGCTGGCTGAAGCGCTCGACGTCGCGCTCCGCGCGGCTGCCGCGACCGGAGGCGCCGTGGATCCGACGTGCGGGCAGTCGCTCGTCCAGCTCGGCTACGACGCTGACTTCGCCGAGGTCGTGCGGCGGGCACCCGGTGACGCCGCCCCGGCTCGACCCGCCGGAGGCTGGGCGCGCGTTGAGCTCGACCACGAGGGCCTGACGGTCAAGGTCCCTGACGGCGTGCTGATCGACCTCGGAGCGACCGCAAAGGCGCTGGCGGCGGACCGCGCGGCGCTCGCTATCGCCGCCGGAGCTGACACTGGCGTGCTGGTCAACATCGGCGGCGACATCGCCATCGCCGGCCCGCCACCGGGGGCCGGCTGGCGCATCGAAATCGATGCAGTGCCCGCCGGCGCCGGCGTTCCCGTCGTGGCGCGACCGGTCATCACGATCCACGATGGAGGGCTGGCAACATCGAGCCCGGTGTCCCGCGTCTGGTTGCGCGGGCACCACCCCGTCCACCACATCGTTGATCCGCGCACCGGGGCCTCAGCGGACAGCTGCTGGTCGGCAGTGAGTGTAGCGGCGGCGAGCTGCGTCGATGCCAACGCAGCTAGCACCGCGGCGATCGTCATGTCGGCCGCAGCGCCCGCCTGGCTGACGTCGCTCGGACTACCTGCCCGACTAGTCAGCACGACCGGTGCCGTGGTCACCACTGGGGAGTGGCCAGATGAGCCTTAGCGGACCGGGGCTGTGGTATGCCACCAGGGCAGCGGGCATCGTCACTCTCGTGCTACTGACCGGGACGACGGCGCTGGGCCTGCTGACGGGCGGCCGTGTCTCCGCACAGCGCTGGCCGAGGTTCGTCGTCATCGAGCTGCACAGGAACATCTCCCTGCTGGCTCTGGCCTTCCTGGGCCTGCACATCGTCACGACAGTCATCGACACCTACACCTCGATCGGCATTCAGGATGCCGTCATCCCCTTCCTATCCGGCTATCACCGGCTGTGGCTCGGCCTGGGGGCCATCGCGTCGGACCTGCTCATTGCCTTGTCGGTGACCAGCGCGCTGCGCTACCGCATCGGCCACCGGCTCTGGCGGCTCGTGCACTGGTGTGGCTACCTGTGCTGGCCCGTAGCCATGGCCCATGGCCTCGGGATCGGCACGGACCGTAGCGAGGGCTGGGTCTTCTTGCTGGCCATTGCGTGCGGGTGCACGGTTGCCATCAGTGCCGTCGTCCGCGGCGTCAGCCTGCTCCCACTGCGTAACTAGCACGATGACAGTAGTGACAACCACACGGCCGGCTGTGCAGACGGCGAGGCTGCCGCGACTGCTTGCCGGACCCGCCGGGATGCGAGCCATGGGCCTGCTCGAGCACGAGCGCTTGCACGGCCCGCTCCCGCTGCCCGCTGGCCGGAACCGCGTCAGCCGAGTGAGCGCAGCCAGGCTCGTGGATCTCATCGAACGGTCGGGGCTGACCGGACGGGGCGGGGCTGGCTTTCCCACCGGGCGGAAGCTGCGCTCGGTGGCAGCGGCCAAAGGCCGGTCTGTTGTCGTCGCGAACGGGGCAGAGGGCGAGCCGGCCAGCGCGAAGGACAAGCTCCTGCTGGCCAAGTCTCCGCATCTCGTCCTCGACGGCATCAGTCTCGCGGCCTATGCAGTCGGCGCCGACCGCGCCTTCCTCGCCGTTCATGATCAGGAGACCCGGCTACGCCGGAGCCTGAAGGCAGCTATTAAGAACCGGAATTCCGCGGGGACCGACCCGATCCCGATCGAGGTCGTCGCCATTCCGTCGTTGTACGTCTCGAGCGAGCAGTCCGCGGTCGTGCACTTCCTCAACGAGGGCATCGCCCTGCCCACCTTCTCCCCGCCACGCACGCACGAGCGCGGCTTCGACAACAGGCCGACGCTGGTCAACAACGTCGAGACACTCGCCCATGTGGCGCTCATCGCCCGGCACGGCGACCGCTGGTTCAGGTCGGCCGGCGTGCCGGACGCACCGGGAACCATGCTCGTCACGGTGCGAGGCGTCGTGGCCCGCCCCGGCGTGTACGAGATCGAAGCAGGCGCGCCGATCGGGGCAGTGCTGATGTCCGCTGGCGGCCTGGTCGAGCGGTCGCAGGCCATTCTCACCGGCGGGTATTTCGGCGCCTGGCTGCCGGCTGACGTTGCCTGGGATCTTCCGCTGACGCATCGTGACACCCGTTCCGTCGGCGGCGCACTCGGCGCTGGCGTAATCGTCGCCCTGCCGGAGATGTCGTGCGGCCTTGCAGAGACGGCGCGGGTGGTGCGCTACCTGGCAGCCGAGGGGGCTGGTCAGTGCGGTCCCTGCGTCTTCGGGCTGCCTGCGCTCGCCGACGCGCTGGCGGATCTCGCCTACCAGGGCCGGGCAGGAGCGGCCAGGCAAGTGGAGCTACTGACCGACCTGGTCGATGGACGTGGCGCATGCAAGCACCCTGATGGCGTAGCGCACCTGGCGCGCAGCGCGCTCGACACGTTCTACCTGGACGTCGCCCGGCACGAGCAGCGCGGACCCTGCTACGGCATCCACAGGCAGCCGATGCTGCCACTACCCGGCGATATGGCGGAGTGGTGAGCGAGACCCTGCGGGTCAACCCGATCGCGTGCACCGGCCACGGGGTGTGCGCCGAGCTCCTGCCCGAGCTCATCAGGCTGGACCCGTGGGGATACCCGATAATGCCCCCTGCCGAACTCGATGATGACCTGCTCAAGCTCGCGCGCAAGGCCGTAGCAGCCTGTCCGGTCCTTGCCCTGACGCTGCAGAAGCGCTAACCGAGACGCCTATTCATCGGAGCGACTGGGGGAGGGTTCCGGCGATATCGAGGACAGGTGCGCGACCGGGGTGCCTGACGGGCAGGACACCCGCATGACGACGCCGCCGCCTGAACTCTCGAAGGTGACCGTCGCCACTGCCGCCGGGCCGCGGGCAACGTCATCGGACTCGAAACCCGGGTCTGGGCTCCAGTACTGCAAGTAGGCTCCGCCGGGCTGGCAGCTGGCCACGACGCTGCCGTCAGGAGAACTGAGAAATGTCCCGGCCGGGGCGGGCGGGGCCGCGGTCACGGCCGGAGTAACTGGCCCGCGGGTAGCCGCCCGGCGAGTAGGCACCGGGGTCAACGACGGTACTGGCGAGGACGACGGTCTTGCCGTGGTGTGTCTCTCGCTGACCTTTGTCCCTACGAGCTGCTGGGCCGGCTGACTAAGCAGGCCATGGGCGAGTTCATTGACGGCGACGATGCTTCCGGCAGTCGCGATCGCCGCGCCCAGCACCCACGCCGCCGCGGCGGCGAGATACCTCGAGCTCACCATGCCATGCTGGTGGCCAGGGCGTTAAGCGCCGGTAAAGATACCGACAAGCCGTCGGACTCGCCCCCGCAGCACGCAAGCCAACCCCCAGAAAAGCGACGCATCGTTCTAGCTCGCCGACTACCGTCAGCGATGTGGCACAGCTTCTGCTGGTCGAAGATGACCCACCGATCCGCCAGGCCCTTATCCGGGCACTCACGGAGCGTGGCCACGTCATGACGAGCACGACAACGGCGCTCGATGCGCTCCAGCACATCGTCAACGCGCCTCCGGATCTGGTCATCCTCGATCTGGGGCTGCCCGGTCTCGATGGCTACGAAGCGCTGCGGATGGTGCGCGCGGTCAGCGATGTCCCGATCGTGGTGGCGACAGCGCGTGACGACGAGGCCGATATTGTCCGTGCCCTCAACGCAGGGGCCGATGATTACCTGGTCAAGCCGTTCGGGCCAGGGCAGATCGACGCACGAGTACGGGCCGTGCTCCGCCGGGTGGCGAGCAGCAGCAACCCACGGTCGGAGCCGATCCAGGTCGGCGGCCTGTGGCTGGATGGCGAGGCGTACGAGGCGGCGCTCGACGGAGTCCCGCTCGAGCTCAGCAGGCGTGAATTTGATTTGCTGCATTATCTCGCCCGGCACGCCGGTCAGGTCGTCCCGAAGCGCGATCTGCTCGCCCACGTCTGGCGGATGCCGTACGGCGGAGCCGACAAGACGGTCGACGTGCACGTGTCATGGCTGCGGAGGAAGCTGGGCGAGACCGCGCAGGAGCCGAGGTACCTGTACACGGTCCGCGGGGTGGGCATCAAGCTCGCCGCGCCAGTATGAGACTGCGGATCATCCTGCTCGTACTGGCGATCAGCTCGCTGATCCTGGTGTCGTTCCTGGTGCCTTTGGCCCTGCTGCTGCAGACCTTCGCCGCGGACCGGGCCACCAGCGCGGCCACCGCACAGGCCCAGTGGCTTGCCCCCCTCGTTGCGACGCTGAAGCCGGCGGACCTGAGTCTCGCCATCGCGCGCGTGAACGCTCAGGACTCGCAGGAGACCACGACAGTCTTCCTGCCCGGCGGGCAACGGCTCGGTGTCCAGGCCCCGGTGTCGGATGCCACCGGCGTCGCGCGGACCGGAAGCAGCGTGACCCGGCGGGTGGCTGGCGGAGAGCAGATCCTCGTCTCCGTACAGGGGCTGGCCAAGGGCACGGCCGTGATCGAGACGTTCGTCCCGGACTCCAAGCTCCGCCAGGGAGTCGCCAGGGCGTGGCTGGTCCTCTGCCTGATCGGAATTGGACTCATCGCGCTCAGCGTCCTCGTTTCCGCGCAGCTGGCGCGCTCGCTGCTGATACCACTGGCGGCCGTGGCCCGGGCTTCCGAGCTTCTCGCCGACGGCGACCTCACCGCTCGCGCCTCGGACACCGGGCCGCCAGAGGTCCGGCAGGTGAGCCGCGGGCTGAATCGGCTCGCGGCCCGGATCGGCGAGCTGCTCGCCCACGAACGTGAAACCCTCGCCGACCTCTCGCACCAGCTGCGGACGCCGCTGACGGCGCTGCGCATCGATGCGGAATCGCTGCGTGATGAGGCTGAGATGAGCCAGCTGACCAGCGACGTCGACGCCCTGACCAGGAGGGTCAACGAGCTCATCCGCGCCGCCCGGCGGCCGTCCGCATCCGGCGGCCGCATCGCGTGCGATGCTGCCCAGGTCGTCAGGGACCGGGCGGCCTTCTGGCAGCCCCTCGCCGAGGACCAGGACAGATTCATGGCGATCGAGATCGAAACGGACTGGCTGCCGGTCGGCGTGCCCGCCGAGGACCTTGCTGCCTGCGTTGACATCCTGCTCGAGAACGTCTTCGCGCACACGCCGGAAGGTGTCGCGCTGGGCGTGCGGCTGGCGCGACGGGCGGCGGGCGGCGGCTGGCTGACCGTCGCTGACGACGGCCCGGGCTTCGACAATGCCGACCTCGTCAGCCGGGGCAGCTCCGCCGGCGGGTCTACCGGGCTAGGCCTCGACATAGCCCGGCGCATCGCCGAGGCATCCGGCGGGTCACTCACTATCGGCCGATCACCTCGCGGCGGCGCCGCCATCACGCTGGCGCTAGGCCCGACGGCAGCGCCGGAGGAGACCGCTCGCCGTCCAGGTCGCAATGGCCGAAGCAAGCATTGGCGGCACGCGCGGCCCGCTGATGCGCGGCTCAGCACCGAGCTGGCGGAATGGTCGGCGATCGTCGGCCACGATGTGAACGCCTAGCCGGAACGTTGCCGGGCGGTGGGGCCGGTGTGCACCAGGCCTGCCGCGCCGGCCGCGGGCGATGCGGAGATCGGCTTCGCGGGCGGTGTCAGCACCGTGAGGATGCCGGTGATGGCGAGGACGAGCGCCAGTCCCGTCAGCTCGAGGCGCGTCACCAGCGAGGGGCCGGCACCGGGCACCGGCGCGCGCTGCAGCCAGCGCCGCCCGGCCACGGCAAAGCCTGCTGCCGCGGCCACGACCACCACCTTGGCCACGAGGAACAGGCCGTAAGCGGTCGTCAGCACCGACCCGAGCGGAACCAGAACCAGAGCGGAGATGATCCCGGTGACGAGCACCAATGCGAACAGCCACGCTGCCGCCGTTGCGTACAGCCGGATGATGCCCTGCACCGCGACCGGATGGTGACGCCATGCGATGCCGGTCCGCAGCGCATAGGCGAGCAGGCCTGCCCACAGCACCGCTGGCGTCACGTGACACCAGGCCAGTAGGGCGCCCCCGATCGGGACGATGCCCTCCGGGTGCGACCTGATCCCCTCGGCGACGATCACGCCGCAGAGCATCACCGCTGCCCAGCCGGGCCGGTGCAGCCGAGCATTCAGCGCTGCCAGCCCGAACAGCGCCATCTCGAGCAACGCGATCTGCGCCGTGCCCCCCGAGCGCAGGCCTGCCGCTGGCGGCGAGGCCAGCTGGGCCGCAAGGCCCGGGCCGACGAGGGAAGTCACCAGCAGCGCCGCACTCGCGCCAACACCGACGAGCGAGCCGCGCACCGCCCAGGGTCCCGGCAGCGGCCCGGGCCGCTCGCCCTTGTACTGGCGCGCCAGGCCGCGGCCAGCCAGGCCGCCGAGCGCGACCACCAGGCCTGCAAGAAGGAGCCCGCGCTCAAGCCCCGTCAGCCATAGTGCAGGCACGGACAGGGGAGCGGCCGCGCTAACCCCGGTCATCGGAGTCTCGACGGCTGTCGCTGGGTGGCCTACGGTGCACCGCCCGACAGTAGCGCCAGCTATGACGGATATGCCGGGATCTTTACTCAGCCGATACCGCTCGTGCAGCAGATCCTCAGGTTGGGGCGGCTACTGCCGTCTGAGCAGCGACCGGAGCACGTACTGCATGATGCCGCCGTGCCGGTAGTACTCCGCCTCGCCGGGCGTGTCGATCCGCACGATCGCGGCGAACTCCTTATCGTCCGCGTGCACCGTCACCTCGCGTGGCGTCGTGCCGCTGTTCATCTCCTCGATGCCGGTGATGTCGAAGATCTCGTGCCCGGTGAGACCCAGCGACGCCACGCTCTCCCCCGGCACGAACTGCAGCGGCAGTACGCCCATCCCGATCAGGTTGGACCGGTGGATCCGCTCGAACGACTCCACCAGCACTGCCCGCGCGCCGAGCAGCGCAGTGCCCTTCGCCGCCCAGTCGCGCGAGGAGCCTGAGCCGTACTCCTTACCTCCCAGCACGACGAGTGGCGTGCCTTCCGCCAGGTACTGCCTGGACGCCTCGTAGATCGACATCTGCTCGCCGGAGGGCAGCTTCACCGTCACGCCGCCCTCAGTGCCCGGCGCCAGCTGGTTCCGCAGGCGGATGTTGGCGAACGTGCCGCGAATCATCACCTCGTGGTTTCCGCGTCGCGAGCCATAGCTGTTGAAGTCGGCCCGCTGGACGCCGTGCGACGTCAGGTACTGGCCAGCCGGGCTGTCGGTCTTGATCGCACCCGCCGGCGAGATGTGATCGGTGGTGACCGAGTCGCCCAGCACTGCGAGTACCCGAGCGCCGTGGATGTCGGTGACCGGAGCGGGCGCGGAGTCCATGCCCTCGAAGTACGGCGGGTGCCTGACATACGTGGACCGGGGATCCCAGGCGAACGTGTCACCAGGCGGCACGTCCAGATCCTGCCAGCGCTCGTCGCCGGTGAACACATCCGCGTAGTCCCTGGTGAACATCTCCGCGGCGACGGCAGTCTCGACGATCTGCTCGATCTCGGCCGGGGAGGGCCACAGATCGCGTAGATAAACGGCCTGCCCGGACGACCCCGTTCCGATCGGCTCGTTCACCAGGTCGATGTCCATCGTTCCGGCAAGCGCGTAGGCGACAACGAGCGGCGGCGACGCGAGGTAGTTCATCTTGACGTCGGGGTTGATCCGGCCCTCGAAGTTGCGGTTGCCGGACAGCACCGACACGACCGCCAGGTCGTTCTCCGCCACCGCCGCGCTAATCGCCTCCGGAAGCGGGCCCGAGTTGCCGATGCAGGTCGTGCAGCCATAGCCCACCAGGCTGAACCCGAGCTTCTCCAGGTACGGGGTCAGGCCAGCCCGCTCGTAGTAGTCCATGACGACCTTTGAGCCGGGCGCCAGCGTGGTCTTGACCCACGGCTTGCGCTCGAGACCGGCCTCGACCGCCTTCTTCGCCAGCAGGGCGGCGCCGATCATCACCGACGGGTTCGACGTGTTCGTGCACGACGTGATCGCAGCGATAACGACCGAGCCGTGGTCGATCGACGTGGTGGTGCCGTCGTCCAGGGTCACCTGCGCGGGGCGCGACGTCCGGCCGCCGCTGCTCGGCCGGTGCCCGCTGCTCCCGCCGTTCTCGCTATCGGCAACGAACGGATCGGAGGCGGGGAACGTGCCGGCGATATCGTCGTCCAGCTTGTCGAGCTCTACGTAGGAGCCGAGCGACTCGCGGAACGCGGACTTGGCGTTCGCCAGCGCCACCCGGTCCTGCGGCCGCTTCGGGCCGGCCAGCGACGGCACCACGGTGGACAGGTCAAGCTCGAGTTCCTCGGAGTAGCGGGCGTGAGCCGCCGGGTCATGCCACAGCCCCTGTTCCCTGGCGTAGGCCTCGACCAAAGCGACTTGCTCGGCCGGCCGGCCCGTCAGCCGCAGGTAGGCGAGCGTCTCCGCGTCGATCGGGAAGATCGCGCAGGTCGAGCCGAACTCCGGGCTCATATTGCCGATCGTGGCCCGGTTCGCGACCGGCACCGCCGCCACTCCCTCGCCGTAGAACTCGACGAACTTGCCGACCACGCCGTGCCGGCGCAGCAACTCGGTGATCGTCAGCACGAGGTCGGTTGCGGTCGCGCCCGCTGGCAGCTCGCCGCCCAGCCGGAAGCCGACGACCCTCGGGATCAGCATCGAGACGGGCTGGCCGAGCATGGCGGCCTCGGCCTCAATGCCGCCAACGCCCCAGCCAAGGACGCCAAGGCCGTTCTGCATTGTGGTGTGCGAGTCGGTGCCCACGCAGGTGTCCGGGTACGCAGCCTGGTGCCCGTCTCCATCGGCAGCCGCGGTCATGACAACCCGCGCCAGGTGCTCAATGTTGACCTGGTGCACGATGCCCGTGCCGGGCGGGACGACCCTGAACTGGCGCAGCGCCTCCTGACCCCAGCGCAGGAAGGCGAACCGCTCCCGGTTGCGGTGGAACTCTAGCTCCACATTCCGCTCGAAGGCATCCGGGCGGCCGAAGACATCGGCGATGACGGAGTGATCGATGACCAGCTCCGCCGGGACCAGCGGGTTGATCCTGGCCGCGTCTCCGCCGAGCGCGCGCATAGCCTCGCGCATGGCCGCCAGGTCGACGACCGCGGGGACGCCGGTGAGGTCCTGCATGATGACCCGGGCAGGGGTGAACTGGATCTCTGTGTCTGGCTCGGCGGCCGGGTCCCATCGCGCCAGCGCACGGACGTGGTCCGTGGTGACGTTGAGCCCGTCCTCGGTCCTGAGCAGGTTCTCCAGCAGGATCTTGAGGCTGTAGGGCAGATCGGCCGCGCCGTCAACGCTGTCGAGCCGGTGTATCTGAAAGCGGGTGCCGCCGACGGCAAGATCGGCGGCACTGCCGAAGCTGTTCCCGGTCATGATCTGGCCTCCTGCAATCCGGGCCCGGCGGCCGCGGTGTCTTTTATCCGCAGTGCCTGCCACGCTGCCCTGCGTTGAAACCCTGGATGCATCTTGCCGCTAACCGCGCCCATGGCACCTAGGGGCCCCGGCGGATCGTGCTGCAGAAATATCTCGACGTCAAGTTACTTGTGAGCCTAGTCGCACGATTATCTCGACGTCAAGGTACCTAGCCGCCTGCGTCGCATCGCGCCCTTGCCGGCCGGTCGTTACGCTTGCCCGGTCAGTGCCGACGGATCAGCGAGGAGCGCGATGGCACAGGCAGCAGCGTGGCTCGGGATCCCGCCCGGTCATCTGTTCGGCGTGGCGGCCCTGCCGTATGGCTCCTATACAGTGGCGCACCTCGCTGACGAGCACCGCGTCGGGGTGGCCATCGGCGATCACGTCCTCGACCTGACCAGCGCCGCGGAGCGGCTGCTGCCCGCGCGGGCACACCTGTTCCGCAGCGGCGCCCTGGACGACTTCCTCGCCGCCGGCGATCTCGCCTGGACCCAGGTGCGCGACAGTCTCACCGCCTGGCTCTCCCAGGACCAGTTCCGCACCGCCATCGAGGACCTCCTCGTACCCGCTGAGCGGGTCACCCTGCAGTTGCCCTTCACCGTGGCGGACTATGTCGACTTCTATGCCTCGGAGAATCACGCGGCCAACGCCGGCCGGATCTTCCGGCCGGGAGCGGAGCCGCTGCCGGCGAACTGGCGGCACTTGCCCGCCGGCTACCACGGCCGGGCAGGTTCCGTCGTCGTGTCCGGCACGGCGGTCCGCCGGCCGTGCGGCCAGTCACGCCCGCCCGGCGCGCAGACGCCATCCTTCGGCCCGACCGCCCGGCTTGACTTCGAGGCCGAACTGGGCTTCGTCGTCGGCGCGCACAGCCATCTCGGCGAGCCCGTTCCTGCCGGGCGATTCGCCGAGCATGTCTTCGGGGTCTGCCTGGTCAATGACTGGTCAGCCCGGGACATCCAGTCGTGGGAGACGGTGCCGCTTGGTCCGTTCACCGGCAAGTCGTTCGCGACAACCGTGTCGCCATGGGTGCTGCCGCTCGCCGCGCTCCGGCACGCCCGTGTGCGGCCGCCGTCCAGGGACGCGAGCCTGCCGGGCTACCTGACGGAGGGGGCGGACTGGGGCCTCGACATCGACTTCGAGATCCGGCTGAACGGCCATATCGTCTCCCGCCCGCCGTACGCCACCATGTACTGGAGTCCGGCGCAGATGCTCGCGCACCTGACCGTCAGCGGGGCACCCGTCCGCAGCGGCGACCTGTACGCGTCCGGCACCGTGAGCGGCCCTCAGCCCGCCCAGCGCGGCTCGCTCCTCGAGCTCAGCTGGAACGGAACCGAGCCCGTTCCCCTTCCCGACGGAACGTCACGAACGTGGCTGCAGGACGGTGACGAGGTCACCATCACGGCCAGCGCGCCCGGCCCGGACGGCACCAGGATCGGGCTCGGCAATGCGACCGGAGCGATCCTGCCCGCGGTGCCTGGCTCGCCGGCCGACGCCCGCTGACTGGTCAGGAGCCGCGAGGCGCCGCCACGCCGTCACGGGGTGGGTGGCCGCGATCGCGGCCAGCATGCCGGGTGAGACATCGGTCAGCGTGACCAGCCAGCCAGGCTCGGGCGTGCCACGAAACCGGATGGCCGGCGCTGGATCGCAGGCGAACTCGGTGTCGCGCAGGGCGGCCAGACCGCGGCCCGTCGCTTTCAGGTAGGCCTCCTTCGCAACCCAGTGCCGGTAGAAGCTTCGGGTGGGCGTCCCTGCGCATCCACCCGCGATGCACGCCGCCTCCGCCGCCGCGAACCGCGCGCCGGCAAGGTCCGCCAGCCCGCTACGGTGGCGGACGAATTCCAGGTCGCATCCCACCGGATGCGCTGACACGGCCATGAGCGCGACGCCGCGACTGCGGCTGAGGCTGAACTGCAGGCCGTGACCAGCTAGCTGCGGCCGCCCGTGGCGATCAGCCGCAAACCGGAGGTGGCCGGGCTCGCCGCCGATATAGCCAGCCAAGATCACCCGGACCGCGTCGCGGCTCGCGGCGTACCGCGCCCCGTCCTGCGGTCGCAGGTAGCTAGCCGACCGGTCGCGCTCGGCCGAATCGAGCAGCTCCCGGCCCGAAGGCCAGCCATCCAGCTCGAGGAGCCAGGCGTGCACCTCACCCGTGCCGATTGTGATCGTCCCCGGATCCGGAACGAGGACCATTACTGGCTCCATCGTGTTTCCCGTCGATCTCGCGGGCGCGAGAGCACTCGCGCCGACACTACGATGGCGATCGCTAGAAGGGCGGGAGAATTCAGCCATGCAGGGGCCGATGCAGCCAGGGGACCAGCCACCCGATCCGCGGGACAGCACCGTCAGCATGCCGCGCATCAACCCATCCTTGCTGGCCGGCCAGACTAGCGACTCCGCGTCAGCAGCTTCTGGCGGCGGGACCGGGATGGAACTGCCCGGATTCGGGGATCCGTACGCCCTGCCGGTACGCGCACCGCAGGAGCAGGCCACAGGCCGCCTGTCTGAGCCGGAGGCGCGGGCCTTGCCCGCGGCACCGGAGGTTGCGGCGCCGCCCGAAGACATTGAGGCGTCCGAGGTGCCCGGTCATCCGGGCGCGGCGAATCAGGGCGGGACCGAGCGGCCGCCGCGGCGGGCCGTTCGGCGGTCTGAACGCGTCGAGGCCGGCAAGCCCCCGGTGGGATCACTCACCGAGCTTCGCGGACGGCTGGAAGGGCTGCCCGACGGTCACCCGTCGTCTCCGTACGACGATGGCGGCTGGCTGAGGCCATCGCCCACCAGGCTCCGGCAGCTTGAACTCGGCCTGCCGGTGCGGTCCCTGGGCACTGCGCCTGCTGACGTGTCGTCTCGCCGCAAGCCGAGCGAGCCCCCGGCACCTGCGGAAACTCCCGAAGGCCTGGTCACGATGCCAACGGAGAGTCCATTCCCCGCAGCCGACATGGCGTCGAACGGCCACAACGAACCCGGCAACGGTTACGGCCGGCTGCTGTCAAGCGGGGGAACAACGCCCGGGAACCACGCTCTTCAGCTGCAGCACCCGTACGCGCCTTCCGGTGAACACGACGGGGCCGGCAGCAGCTCCCGCACCGACGACGTCGCGGTCAGCCGCGCGCCCGCGAGCGGGGCGGCTGCTCATGGCCGATCCGGGCCTGCCGAGGACCGCAACGGTCACCGCCCGGCCGCGAAACTCCCGGCAGCCAGCCGGGCTGAGCCGGCCGTCTCGGAACCTGAGCGCCACCGGGCGGATCCGGGCCGCGGCGACCTTCCGCGGCGCGGCGACGCAGCGGCTTCAGACCGCCCGCTGCTTGCTCTTGAGCAGCGCGACCTGGTTGACCGGATCATGGCCGCCTGCCGTGCGGCCGAGGGACGGAACGACCGCGGCGGCTACGGCAGTAGCGGGCTCACCCCGGTCCTGCGGCGGATTGCGGCTCAGCTCCCGGCTGGCGGCCTGGCACCTGGCAGCCAGACGGACACGCTGAAGCCTGCCGACCGTTTCGCCGCCCGGCTCGCCAGGCTGATCGATCGTCAGCCGGGAAGACCACCCGCAGAGCTCGCCGCCACCATCTGCGACGGCATCAGGTACGCCTTCAGCTTCCCCGCCGCCGAATACACCGAGGGCACCTTGCTCGTGCACCGCAAGCTCAAAGCTCAGGGGTTTGACCTCGAGGCCCGGCGCAACCAGTGGGACAGCCACGAGTACAAGGGCGTCTTCACCCGGTGGCGTGATCCGGCTCACCACCTGGCATTCGAGGTTCAGTTCCATACCGCTGATAGCTGGGCGGTGATCAGGCAGACCCATGACGCTTACCTGCGGATAACCGACCCGGTCACGCCTCCGGCCGAGCGCGCCCGGCTGAGAGCGCGGCAGGCGGCAGCCGCGGCGACGGTCAGCCCACCGCCGGGCTGCCGGGACATCGCTGACTTCCGGGCCGGCGCCCGATGAGCGACCGGGTGCAGTATTTCGTGATCGTGGCGGACCAGCGCAGCCGCGCCGCCGCTGGGCTCGCACGCCGGACCGATGACCAGGCTGGCCCCATCGATGAGACCCTGCGGGGGGACCTGAGCTGGCACCCCGACTCGGCCATCGTCGAATGGGAGTACGGCGATCTGGCCGCCGAGCTCGTGCCGATCAGCGAGTCCGAGGCCGAGAACCTGACTCAGGCCTTCCGCGCCCGGTGGCGCGGGACGCGCTGAGGCTGGTCAAGCGTCCGGTTCATCGCCGGGAATAGCCCGCTCGAAGAACTCGCGGATCAGCTCTCGCTGCCGCTGGCTCACCCGATCGAAGTGCCTGTCGAGGTTGACCTCACCGATTGCCTCGGCCGTGATCAGCAGGTCCTTGATCTCATCGAGCTTCTCCGCAGCGGCCGCCGGCAACTTCTCAGCGGACTCGGGAGCAGCGGGCTGAGCGGTATCTGCTGGCGCCGGAACGGTGTCTGCCGACACCGGTGCGGCGGTGGCTGCCGACACCGCAGCGGCGCTGCCTGCTGGCGCCAGCGCGGCGGCGTCTGCTGGCGCCAGGCGCGCAGGCTCGAACGGTCCCCGCGCCGACTCCTGCAGGTCGGGGCGCGGAACCGCGGTGGCGCCAGGCAAGATCACCGGCAGCGGAGTCGTGTCCCCCTCCTCGTCGTCGTCGCTCCCCTGCTGACCGGGCGCGGTTGCGGTCACGCTCGCGGATACGGGGCCGAGACGCGGCGCGGACGTCTGCTCCGACGGCACCGCTGGCTCATCGGACAGCTGCACAAGCGCCTGGCGCACCCGGTGCAGATCCGCGAGCGATAGATTCGCCGCGATTTCCGGCCGGACGACAGCCGCGGGATCCGCCGATTCTGCTTCGGACGGCTGTGCTAGCCCGGGTCGTGCGGGCTCGAAACGAGACAGGGCGTGCCGCTCGGGGCCGGCCTGCCGGGGCCTGCCCGCGTCCAAACCCCGCCCGGCTACCGGAGGCAGAGCCCGCTCCGCGGGGAGCGCAGGGCCGCGGCGCGGCGCGCCGTCGGGTGGCGCCAGCCAGGAGAAGCTGGCATCACGCCGCTGGTCAGGTTCGCGGGGCCGCTGCGGCCCGGCACCGCGCACGGATGGGGACGGCTCATCCGGCCGTGGCCGTAGCCCCTGACGCCCGTTATCGTCGCGCCGCGCACCAGCATCATTGCGACCGGGCAGCACGACCGGCCGAGGGTGCGGGTCTGGCCGCGGCTCACCGGCCTGCCCGCTACCGCGCTGCGGCCGGCCGAGACTTGGGCGCCTGACGCTGGACCACGCTGGCGGAAGCTCTCGCCGCGGCGCAAGATCCGCTGGCCTGGCACCCGGAGACAGGGAACCAGGCGGCCTGCCCTGGCCATCTGTCCCGTAACCCGGCGGCCTGCCGCGGTCCTCGTCCCGGCCGGGCTGATTCCGGAAGCCGGGCCGCTGGCCGTCATGGGCCTGGTAGCCACGTGCATCGGAGCCGGGCCGACGCGGGGTCAGCCCGCCGTCGGGCGCGCCACGAACGTCGCCGGATCGCGTCCCGTCTGGCGCGGCCGACCGACCAGAGCGGTCAGGTCGCGCGGGAAGGCTAGCGCGGCGGTCTCCCGTCGCGCCGCCTGGGTCCGTTCCGTGCGGGTCGCGTCGCCTGCGGTCAGCCGCAGGCGGGTCGAGTCTGCGTTCCAGCCGCGCGAACTCGTCCGTGTCGGGGTCGTCGGCCGCCCGCGGGTCCCGTCGGCGGCTCGGCTGGGACGGAGCGGGCCATGCGGTCGGCTCACGGCGCCGCGCAGTCCGGCGGTCCCGGCGGTCGCGGCGGTCCGCGTCCGGCTCCGGTCCCCGCTGCACTCCAGGCCACGGGCCGACATCCCGCTCCAGATCGGCGCGCGGCGGACCTGGCTCGGGCCCCGGCTGCCGGACATTCTGGTCGGCCACCTGCTTCGTGCTGTCAGCCGACCGGGTACGACGCCCCTCGCGGCCAGGCTGGTGGTCTGGGCGCCCGGCGGGCTGCTGGCGGCCGCCGACCTGTGTGGCCTGCCGCCCGGCAGCGTCGCGGTCGGCCGCGGTCAGCGCCTCCGGGCGGATGCTCTGACCTCGGAACTCACTGAGCCAGCTCTCGGCGTCGTCCCCATGCTCGCCCCGGTTATCAGGTGCCGGGCGATCATCCCGCCTCCAGCGCACCGCTACCTCCACGACCCAGCACCCGCGAGCCCCGGGCGCACCACATCCCGCCCCTCAGGCCGCGCCCGGCCCCCACCCCTGTCGGTCAAGGGTCCCATGCAGACCCGGGTGCCGCAACCGGCCTTTGATAGGCGGCCGCGTCGGTGCGGGCGGCCGCGTACCGCGCGGGCGCGTTCCCATCTGTACCGATATCCCCGGCACGCAGAAAGCTTTCTGGCTGCGGCACTGTCCGCTAGCGTTACGCCTGCCGGTATTGCACGAATGAGCGGAGGCATCGATGGATCGACAGGTCAAATACCTTCTGCCGGAATCCGAGCTGCCGCGGCACTGGTACAACGTGATCACCGACCTGCCGTCGCCGCCACCGCCCCCGCTGCACCCGGGCACCCGTCAGCCCGTCGGCCCGGACGATCTGGCCCCGCTGTTCCCGGCCGCGCTCATCGCGCAGGAGGTGTCGGGGGAACGGCACATCGCCATTCCCGACGACGTCCTGGACGTGTACCGGCTGTGGCGGCCCACCCCCTTGTTTCGCGCCCGGCGGCTCGAGCGAGACCTCGGCACGCCCGCTCGCATCTACTACAAGTACGAGGGCGGCAGCCCGGCAGGCTCGCACAAGCCCAACACGGCCGTGCCCCAGGCCTACTACAACGCGGCCGAGGGCGTGAAGAAGCTCACTACCGAGACCGGCGCTGGCCAGTGGGGCAGCGCCCTGGCGTTCGCATCCGCCCTGTTTGGCCTTCAGCTCGAGGTGTGGATGGTGCGCGCGTCGTACGACCAGAAGCCCTACCGCAAGATGCTGATGGAAACCTACGGCGCGACCGTGCATGCCAGCCCGTCCGACCGCACCAATGCTGGCCGCGCGATCCTGGCCGACCACCCCGGCTCCACCGGCAGCCTCGGCATCGCCATCAGCGAGGCGGTCGAGGTGGCCGCCGGCGACCCGGACGCACGGTACGCGCTCGGCAGCGTGCTCAACCACGTGCTGATGCACCAGACGATCATCGGTGAGGAGGCGCTCAAGCAGCTCGCGGCGGCCGGTGACACCCCGGACGTCATCGTCGGCTGCACCGGCGGCGGCTCGAATTTCGGCGGCCTGACGTTCCCGTTCCTCCGCGAGAAGCTCGCGGGCCGGATGAACCCGGTGATCCGGGCGGTAGAGCCGGCCGCCTGCCCGTCGTTTACCCGCGGGGTGTACGCCTACGACTTCGGCGACACGGCAGGGATGACGCCGCTGCTGAAGATGCACACGCTCGGCCATGAGTTCATCCCCGACCCGATCCACGCCGGCGGGCTGCGTTATCACGGCATGTCGCCGCTGCTGTCGCACATCTATGAGCTCGGCCTTATCGAGGCCGTCGCCAAGCCTCAGTCGGAGTGTTTCGCGGCGGGGCTGCGGTTCGCCCGGACCGAGGGCATCGTGCCGGCCCCGGAGCCGACGCACGCCGTGGCGGCCTGCATCGAGGAGGCGCTGCGATGCAAGGAGACGGGTGAAGAAAAGGTCATCCTGACCGCGCTGTGCGGTCACGGCCTGCTCGACCTCGCTGCCTACGGCGACTACCTGTCCGGGGAGCTGCGCGACCTCCAGCTCAGCGACCAGGCCGTCGAAGCGGCGCTCGCGGGCCTGCCGGGGTAAGCCGCCTGGCCGTCTCGCCAGGACTGCGCTGCCCGACCCGGGCCGGGAGGAGGGGGGAGACGGCCCGGGTCACTGGCACGCATCCGCGGCCGTCACAGCAGACGCGCGCGGTAGTTGCTGCCGTAATAAACGACCGTTCATAACAGCAACACTTTCGTACGCCCGTGGGCAATGTCTTGTCAAGGCATTCGCTGACAACCAAGAGCGTGCACAGCGCGTCTGTTACATGCCAGGGATGCATAGCACCGGTAGGTAGCTGAAGATGATCGTCGCCGAACCCCTCCCGGACCTCGGCGATCCGCTGCCCGCAGGCGCCACGGCTGTTCAGGCCCGGCTGGCCGAGGCCGCCATTGAGTTGTTCTATGAGCGAGGCGCCCTGGCCACCACGGTCAGGGACATCACCGGTGCGTGCGGGCTGACGCCCGGCGCGCTCTATAACCATTTCGAGTCCAAGGATCACCTGCTGTACCTGGTGGTGAGGGATATCCACCGGCAGGTGGACGATCAGCTGGCCGTCCTGATCGCCGCGGCAGGCGAACACCCGGTCACGCAGCTGACTGCCGCGGTCAGGTTCCTCGTCTCCCACACGGCAGGCTTCAAGAAGCGCTCCCGGGTGGCCAACCGCGAGTTCACGCTGCTGACGGGGTCACGCCGGCAGCAGATCACCGCAATCCGCCGGCAGATGCGCGACCGTTTCGCCGCGATCATTCTCGCCGGAGCACAGCAGGGAATCTTCAGCCTGATCGGCGGGGACGATATCGCGGCTGCCACGATGCACGCCGCCACGATCACGACGATGTGCGTCCGCATCAGCGAGTGGACGCTGGAGAACACTGGGCTCAGCGTCCCCGCCCTGCAGGACCGGTATGCCGAGCTCGCGCTCCGGATGCTCACCGCCCGGTCCACGGCCTGACCCGGAACGGTGACCTTGAGCTACCCGGGAAACGCGACGACATCGCCGGCAACCAGGGGCATCTGGCCGTCGGCCGTGGTCAGCTCGCCGTTGAGCACTGCCGTCACCTCTGAGTGTGCGGCCAGGCCCGCGGCGGCCGCGGCTTCAGCAACGGTCGCTGCCCGCACCCGCAGCGGGTGCCGCTCGCCGATGATGGTCACCTCCGGGCCCGGCCTGACCCTGGCCGCCTCGTACTCGGCTGGTTCGTTGACGTTGATGACGGAGTCCAGGTAGGGGTCGAGCGCAGCCACGTTCGGGTCGGCGCGAAGGGCGGCCTCATCAAGCTCGGCCACGTCGCACTCGCGAAACAGGAACGCCGGCTTCAGCAGTCCGGCCGCGACCAGGCGCTCCGCCCGGGGGGCCAGCGAAATCCGGTACGCCGCCGCGAGCGGCTGCCGGAAGCCCCGCGCGACCGGCAGCCCCACGTCCGCACCCTCCTGCGTGGCCTGCAGCACCCGGCGGACGAAGGCCGGATGCAGGAAGGGCAGGTCAGTCGAGGCAATGAAGGCGACCTCTGCGCGGCCGGTGAGTGCCCGGAGGCCGGCCGCGATCCCCTGGACCGGACCTAGGCCCGGCCGCGGATCATCGACGACGTCGGTGTCCGGCGGCAGCTCGGGCAGCGCCTGGCCGGTGGCGCGTGCCACGACCACCGGCCCTCCGGTGGCACGCCCAATAATGCGGACCGTTCGCCACAACAGGGTGGACCCGTGCCACTCCAGGCCAGCCTTGGCCGTTCCCATCCGCGACGACCGCCCGCCAGCCAGCACGACGCCTGCGGATTCGGGCATACGTCCAGCGTATGGCTCCTTCCGCGCCAGGCGGTGTGCCTCAGTCCTCCCCGGCCCGGCGCTGAACGAACTCAAAGCCGAACCGGCCCTTGACGCACAAGTGCCCGTGCCCGACATCGTGATCGAGCGGCGACGTCACCTTCACGATCCGGTTGTCCTGCACGTGCAGGTCGAGGTTGCAGCCGACTCCGCAGTAAGGGCAGATAGTCGTGGTAACGGTCTGCCGGTCCTCATCCCACTCGCCGGCCTGTCGCATCGTGTACTCGCTGGCGAACATGAGCGCGCCGGTCGGGCAGACGCCGATGCAGTTCCCGCAGTACACGCACGCGGAGTCCGGCAGGCCGACGTCGAACTCGGTTGAGATGCGAGCGTCGAACCCCCGGCCCGCCACCGCGATCGCGAACGTGTTCTGAGCCACCTCACCGCAGGCCTCGACGCACTTGTAGCACAGGATGCAGCGTGAATAGTCCCGGACGTAACTGTCATTGTCGTACTTGACCGGCTGGGCGACAGTCTCGGCCAGCGAGCCGTCGGTGGCATGGTGCTCACCGGGCCGGGCCGCGTCCCGCTCGCCTGCCGCGTGCGCCGGGGCTGCGTCGCCGTACCGGGCCGGATCGGCTCCGTAGCGTTCCATCCAGCCGCGAACCTCAGGCGCGGCATATTCAAGGTCCACCGAGGACGCGAGGAACTCGAGCACCATGCGCCGGCTCGTGCGGACGCGCTCGGAGTCGGTGTGCACGGCCATGCCGGGCTCGGCCTTGCGTGAGCAGGCGGGCACGAGCGTGCGCGAGCCCTCGACCTCGACCACGCACACCCGGCAGACGTTGACTGGATCGAGGTTCTCCAGGTAGCACAGCGTGGGCGTGTCGATGCCCTGCTGACGGCAGGCGTCCAGCAGGGTTGTGCCCTCCGGCACCCGGGCGGTCTGCCCGTCGATCGTCACGTCGACCAGCCGACGGGGCGCTTCCAGGAAGACGGTCATGCCGGCTCCTTCCCGATGCCGTTTCCGCTCCCGGCTGCCGTGTCGATCAGGTCTAGCCTGACCGCCGAGGCCGCCGCGCTCACGGCAGTCTGCCCGAGGCCGCAGATGGAGGCGTCCCTCGCAACCGAGCCGATGTCGTCGAGCAGCGCGAGCTCTGCGTCGACCGAGCCCCGCGGTTCTCCGCGGGCCAGCCGGCCAAGCAATTCCTCCTGGCGGACTGTCCCGAGCCGGCACGGCACGCACTGACCGCAGGACTCGTCGCGGAAGAACCTGGCCATGCGCTGCAGCAGACCCACGATGTCCACGGTGTCGTCGAGCACCATGATGACGCCTGACCCGAGGGTGGCGCCGATGGCTCGCATTCGCTCGAACGTGAGCGGCTCATCCAGTGCGTCCGGGCCGACGAACGAGCCCGCAGCGCCGCCGAGCAGAACAGCCCGCAGCGGCCGGCCGGCGCGGACACCACCTGCGGCATCGATCACCTGGCGGAGCGTGATCCCGAAGTCGAACTCATAGAGCCCTGGCCGCTCGATGCAGCCGGACAGGCAGAACAGCCGTGTGCCCGTGGACGATTCGGTGCCGATCTGCGCGAAGGCCGGCCCGCCGATCCGCAGGATCTCCGGCACGCACAGCAGAGTCTCCACATTGTTGATCGCCGTCGGCTTGCCGAACAGACCCACCTGGGCGGGGAACGGCGGCTTGTTGCGTGGCTCAGCCCGCTTCCCCTCGATCGAATTAATGAGGGCGGTTTCCTCACCGGCGATGTAAGCGCCAGCACCGCGACGGACCTCAATGTCAAAGGCAAAGCCCTCGCCCATCACGTCAGGGCCGAGGAACCCGCGGGACCGGGCTTGCGTGACGGCGTGCCGCAGCCGGGCCTCGGCTGCCGGGTACTCGCCGCGGATGTAGATGTAGCCCTGCTCCGCACCGCAGGTGAAGCCCATGATGGTGAGCGCCTCGAGCAGGGCGTACGGGTCCTGTTCCATCAGGACCCGGTCCTTAAATGTGCCCGGCTCGGATTCGTCGGCGTTACAGACCACGTAGTGCGGACGCACCGGGTTGGTGGCCACCGCCTCCCACTTCACTGCGGCGGGGAACGCCGCGCCGCCGCGGCCGAGCAGGTTGGCATCGCGCAGTTCCCTGATCACAGCCTGCGGCCCGATAGCGACGGCCCTGCGGAGCATTTCGTATCCGCCGGTGGCGCGGTAGGACTCCAGGGATGCTGGGTCGACCTGCCCGACCCGCCGGAGCAGACGCAGGGCGGCGCGGTTGGCGTCGGCCTGCGGTACCAGCACGTCAGCGGCAGGGGCGGCGTCGCCGGGCGGCGCGGCTGCGAGGGCAGGCCGAATCTCGCCCGGACCCACCGGAGCCAGCACGTGCCGAGCGGGATGCGGCCCGGCCCGCTGAATCATGGCCGCCGACCCTCGGTCACACTGCCCGAGGCACGGGCTTCGCTGCCAGGTCACGCCCGTTCCGTTGGAGCCGCTCTGGCTGCCCTCGGGCCCGAACCTGCGCTCTAGCTCCGAGCACAGCTGTTCGGCGCCGTCAATGCGGCAGGCAATGTCGTCGCAGACATGAACGACGGTGCTGGGCGCAGCGGTGGTGCGGAACAACGCGTAGAACGACGCCACCCCGTACGCCTCAGCAGGCGGAACGGTCAGCCTCGTGCACAGGTAATCGAGCGCGCCGGGGCTGATCCAGCCGATCCGGTCCTGCACAGCGTGCAGCACAGGCAGCAGCAGGTGCCGCCGTGCCCGCGCCGCGTGGCCGCCCAGCGCTATGTGCGCGTCAGCTGCGTCGCGCGGTCCGCCCTCCCAGCCGCTCTGCGGTGGTCCGAGCACTGAGTCAACGGCGGCCCTCTCGTCGTCTGTCGCCGCCGGCGCGACTCCGAGCCGCAGGTCCACTAGCCGACCACCCCCGCTGCCTCTGGCTGGCCGCCAGTCGGCGCATCGACGTCCAGCTTGTCCACCCGGATCGCCGTAGCCTTGAACTCCGCGGTGCCAGATTTCGGATCCCACGCGTCGAGAGTCAAGATGTTGGTCTCCACCTGCTCAGGGAAGTGCAACGTCATGAACGCCAGGCCAGCCCGGAGCGATTCGTCAACGTGCACAGGCGCTTCGATCGACCCGCGACGCGACGATACCCGCGCCATCTCGCCCTCGGCCAGGCCGAGGCTCTGCGCGTCCTCTGGCGACAGGTTCAGCGTCTCCGGCCGCCGGATCGGCGTCTCGTAGTGGCTGGTCTGCACGCCTGTGTTGAAGGAGTCCAGACGGCGCCCGGTCGTGAGCCTGATCGGGAACTCGGCGGACAGCTCGTCCAGCGGATCTTCCTGCTGTACGGGGGTGAACGGAGCCGGAGCGCCGCGCTTGTCCGGATCGGTCTCCCACAGCCGCGCATGCAGGAACTGCTCGCCCGGATGCTGCTCGTCGTAGCACGGCCACTGGATGCCGCCTAGTTCCTCCAGCCGCCGGTAGCTCATCCCCGCATGCATCGGCGAGAGCGTCCGCAGCTCGTTCCAGAGGTCCTCCGCGGTCGGGTTGCCCCAGTCGGTACCGAGCCGTCTGGCGATCTCACCGATGATCTCGATGTCGTCGCGGGCGCCCGCCGGCGGCTCTAGCGCCTTGCGCACCCGCTGCACCCGGCGCTCGCTACTGGTCACCGTGCCCTCTGCCTCACACCAGGTAGCAGTCGCCGGCAGGACCACGTGCGCGAGCTTGGCGGTGTCGGTGAGGAACATGTCCTGCACCACGAAATGCTCCAGGCCGCTGAGCAGCTTGCGGGCACGCCCGGTATCGGCCTCCGAGCGCAGCGGGTTCTCGCCGATGATGTAGCAGCTGGTGAGCTTGCCGTCCTCCATGGCCTCGAACATCTGCGACAGGTGCCAGCCCTTCTGCGGCGGCAGCACGGCACCATAGGCGGCCTCGAACCTGGCCCTGGCGGGCATGTCTGTCTCGATGTCCTGGAAGCCCGTCAGCTTGTTGGGGATCGCCCCCATGTCGCCGCCGCCCTGCACGTTGTTCTGACCGCGCAGCGGTACCAGCCCGGAGCCGTACCGGCCCACGTGGCCGGTGAGCAGGGCCAGATTAATGAGCGCGAACACGTTGTCGGCGGCGTTGTGGTGCTCGGTGATGCCGAGCGTCCAGCAGATCTGGGCCCGGTCGGCTCGGGCGTAGTCGTGCGCGAGCTGCCGGATGAGGTGAGCGGGCACGCCGCTGTCCCGCTCGGCGCGCTCCAGGGTGTAGGACTCCACCGCGGCCGCGTAGGCGTCGAAGCCGGTCGTGGCGCGGCGCACGAACTCGTCGTTGACCAGGCCCGCGTGGATGATTTCCCGGCCGATGGCGTTGGCCAGGGAGATGTCTGAGCCCACGTGGATGCCGAGCCACGCGTCAGCCCACTGGGCCGAGGATGTGCGCCGTGGATCGACCGCGTAGAGCCGGGCACCGTTCCTGATGCCCCGCAGGACATGGTGGAAGAAGATCGGGTGCGCTTCGCGCGCGTTCGAGCCCCACATGACCAGCAGGTCGGCGTCTTCCGCCTCCCGGTACGAGCTGGTGCCACCACCAGCTCCGAATACAGCCGCCAGACCGACGACGCTAGGAGCGTGTCAAGTTCGGTTGCAGCTGTCGATGTTGTTACTGCCCATGACCGAGCGGGTGAACTTCTGCGCGGCGTAGTTCATCTCGTTCGTGGCCTTGGAGCAGCTGAACATGCCGAACGACGTCGTCCCGCCACGCTGCCGGGCGACGGCGAAACCGGCTGCAGCACGGTCCAGTGCCTCATCCCAGGACGCCGGGCGCAGCTCGCCATCCTCCCGGACGAGGGGCTGGGTCAGCCGCACTTGCTTGCTCATGTGTGCACCTTCCGGACAAACATGGAAATACGGACCACGACATAAACTTTACTATCGGCTGTCGTCCGAGGCTATGGTTGGCGGTCACAGCGCCTGAGCCGGCGGACTGGCGATCTCGACATCACCTTCCGGGCACTGAAAGCAGCCAGGCTGCGGGGCAGGAGCCTCGCGTACGCTGTCCGGTAAGACGCCTCAGGGAAGGGCGGGAGGGTGTCCGAGCGGACGGCGCGACGGCGAGTAATGCGGATTGCTCTCCGTGACGGAATCCGGTCAGCTGCGGCAGGATTCCGGGCCGATCTGCTTGCCGTCGAGGAGCCACTCGGGATCAGGGTCGATGGCATCGCGCTGACGATGACGATGCGCACGCCCGGCGACGACATCGAGCTCGCGGCCGGCTTCCTGGCCAGCGAGAACATCGTCCGCTCCCCCGCCGATATCGTGACCATGACGGTGTGCGACGGTACAGCCTGCGGTCATGTGGACCACGACGGCCTGGGCAACATCGTCGACGTGCGGCTGGCCCCAGGGGTCACTATCGCGCCCGGAGCGAAGCGCAGCTTTTTGACGACCAGCGCCTGCGGCGTCTGCGGTAAGACGAGTATCCGCGACATTTGTGCGCTTCCCCGGGCAGCCGTGTCGGAAGACCCCGCGCAGATTGCTCCTGACGTGCTGGCCGTTCTGCCCGATCGGCTGCGCGAGGCGCAGCGGGTGTTCTCCCGCACGGGCGGTCTGCACGCCGCCGGGCTGTTTACCACCGATGGTGAGCTAGTTGCCGTCCGTGAGGACGTGGGCAGGCATAACGCGGTCGACAAGATCGTGGGCTGGGCGCTGCTCGCCGGTCGGCTACCGCTGGCCGGGCACATTCTGCTCGTCAGCGGGCGGGCGTCGTTCGAGCTCGTGCAGAAGGCGGCCCTGGCGGGCATCCCGGTGCTCGCCGCTGTCTCCGCGCCGTCCTCGCTCGCGGCCGACCTAGCCGAGGAAGCCGGCCTCACGCTGGTGGGATTCCTGCGCGGTCAGTCGATGAACGTGTACACCGGTGCACACCGGATCGCGACCGAGCCAGAGATGGCGGGCCAGAGTGGCTGATGGTGCCCATCCTGCGGATATCAGCGAAAGGCCGGGCCCGGAGATCGCTTATGCGCGCTGGATCGCCGCGTGCATGAGCGCCGGCTGGCGCCAGGAACCCGTCGCCGAGCAGGTAGCCACGACCGATGGGCTCGGCCGGGTCACGTCAGGCCCGATCCGGGCTCGCTGGCCAGCACCCCGGTTCGACTGCGCGGCCATGGACGGTATCGCGATCCGGGCAGAGGTGGCCCCCTCACCCGTATCCAGTGAGCTCGTCGACCGCTGGCCGCTCGCGGTCGCGTCCTTTACACCGGTTGACACCGGTGAGCCAATGCCGCCTGGCACCGACACAGTTGTTGAACGTGAGCGGGTCCAATACGGTCCCGACGGCAGCGCTTGGATCACCGGCCCGGCGCCGCGCGGGCTGAACGTGCGAACCCAGGGTGAGGACTTCCTGGCCGGTCAGACGCTGGTGCCCGCTGGTCACCGGCTCCGCCCGATCGACCTCGCGGCAGCGGCCGCCGGCGGGCACGCCGCGCTGGACGTCATCCGCCGACCAGTGGTGGCGATCATCCCGACCGGGGACGAGGTCCGGCCGGCCGGCTCGGCGCTCGGTCCAGCCGATATCACCGACAGCAACTCGATCATGCTGACTGCGCAGACCCTGGCAGCCGGCGGCCTCTCACTCACCTTCGACGTGCAGCCGGACGATCCGCACGCGATCGTCGCGCAGGTCCGCCAGGCCACCGCCACAGCGGACCTTGTGCTGGTCATCGCTGGCTCCAGCGCAGGTCAGCGCGATCACAGCGCGCGAGTGCTGGCCGAGGTCGGCGGGCTGACCATCCGGGGCGTGGCGGTGCGACCCGGTCATCCGGTCCTGCTCGGTCACGCAAGCACCAGGCTGCCCGGCGACGCACCACGCCTGGCGGCTGTTCCGGTCATCGGGGTTCCCGGCTATCCGCTGGCCGCGGCAGTGATCTTCGAGCTGTTCGCTGCCCCGCTGCTCGCCGCGCTTCAGGGAGTGCAGCAGCCCGGCCGGCCGAGACGCCGGGTCCAGCTAGCCTGCGATTGGACCTCGTCGCCCGACGTGGAGGACTGGGTGCCGGTCGTACTGGGGCCGTCGGCTGACCCGGACTTGGCCCGTGACGCCGAGGCCACCGTCGCTACCCCGAGCGGCCACGGCGCGGGAGCGATCAGCCGGCTGCTGTACGCGGACGCGTGGTGGCAGATCCCCATCGGGCAGGCCAAGTTCACCCGCGGCGATTACATCGATGTCCAGCTGATTGCGGGGGTACCGGCCAGCCCTGGACGCGGCAGTCACGCGGGCCTGCGTTCCTGATCTCATCGCCGTGTCAGGCGCGCGGCTCCCAGTTCTCGGCCAGCTGCCTTATCCGCGCAGCGGTGTCGGCTAGCGGCTGGCCGCCGCCGACGGCAGCGCCGAGGATGTATGCGGTCAGCGGCGCAGCTGGCCGGTCGACCTGATGAGCAACCACCCTGGCAAGGTCGAGCACCACCCTCGTGGCGGCATCGTCGAGGGCCAGGCCGAGGTCAGCGCAGAGCGCGTGTGTCCAGTCGTCCAGCGTGCTCATGGATCTCCGTTCGACAGTGCCGGGCGCGGCGGCTCTTTCATCGTCCTACGGTCGTCTGCCAGCCGTCGGGTTACCCCCTGCCGATCGAGCCACTCCAGCAGCGGAATGACGACGCGCCTGCTCGACCGCAACGCCTGCCGCGCCTCCGATGCCGTGAACGGCTGCGGCAGTCCGGCCAGGATCCGTGCCGCTTGCATGGATGCGTCGGCGGGCAGGATCACGTTGCCTGGCAGCCGATGCAGCAGCCCGGCACGCTCAGCGGCCGCAGCAGCACGCGGGTCAAGCCCGAGTTCACGCAGCCGGTCGCTGTCGGGCGCATTGAACGGTGCGTCAGCCATGTCAGCCAGCAGCGCTTGAACCGCCCTGGCCACCTGAGCGGGCAGTCCGGCGACCCTCGCCTCATCCGGGCTGCGGGTGGCGGGCTGCTGCTGCGATTGGCTGGCTCCCGTCGCGACGCCGGGTTCCCTCCGCTCCGGCACGCTCCCTAGCTGCAGGTATCCGCCCCGCAGCTGCACGACGCCCGCCGGCACGACGCCCGCCGGCACGACGCCGGCTTGCTCGACGCCTTCCTGCCCGGCGGCCAGGGCGTCGACCAGGCCGCGATCGGGCAGGCCTAGCTCCGCCCTCGCCGCATCGACGGGCAGGCCAAGCGCGAGCGGATCGCGCGTCGCATGCGCTGCGACGACCGCCGCCAGCCGCTGCCGAAGCTGCTGCCAGTACCCAGGATCGGCGAGCCAGTCATCGCGGACTGGCGGCGGGAGGTCGCGCAGGCCCATGGCTGATGCTGCTGGCGACCTCAGCAGCCGGTGCCGGCGCAGCAGGTCCGACGCCTGAGGCAGGTCCGGCCACGATTCGAGTTCCCGCTGGGCGGCCGCGGCGGCACCGGTGCCGCGCAACCGCGGCGGTGCGACATCCAGCACGGTCGCCCCGAACACCGGTCGGCCCGCCTCTCGGTCCGCGGCCGCGCCGGGATCGCGCAGCAGTACCCGGTCGCCCACATGCAAAGGCAGCGAGTGATCCAGACTGAGCCGCGCAATGCTGGCACCGAGCATTCGGACTCCGGTCACGGCCCGGGCAGCGCCGATATGAAGGGTGAGCCGGAGCGGCAGCCGCCGGGGTCCGCCCGGCCTGCCCGGCACTGCGGACGGCGCGAGCCGCACATCGATGGTGCTCGTCATTGTCCAGCTGCCGGGCTGGACGAGTGCCATGCCGCGGCTCAGCTCGCTGGTGCTGACCCCCCGAAGGTTCAGCGCGACCCGGGCGACACCGGCCACCCGGGCGGCTGGAGCGCCGAGGGACTGCACGCTCCTGATCCGCACCGGCCGCATGGCGGGCGTCAGCAGCAACTCATCACCAGCTCCCACCGTCCCCGCCTGCAGCGTGCCGGTCACCACTGTGCCGCTACCCTTCACGGCGAAAACGCGGTCCAGCCACAGCCGGATACTGTCCTGCGGATCCGGGGCGGGCAGCCGGGCCGCGAGCCTGCCCAGGGCCGCGATCAGATCCGGAATGCCCTGACCGGTCACCGCGCTGACTGCGACGGATTCGAGCCCGCCTTCCCGCCCCAGGCTCGTCATCGCGATCTTGTCTGCGGCCTCGCGCAGCGCTGGACCTGGATCAGCGAGGTCAGCCCTGGTAACCGCCAGGATCCCGCTGCGGACGCCCAGCGCGTCGATCGCTCCCAGGTGCTCTGCGGACTGGGGCATCCAGCCCCCGTCGGCCGCCACCACGAACATCACCGCTGGCGTCGGCCCAGCTCCGGCCAGCATGTTCGACACGAAACGCTCGTGGCCGGGGACGTCGACAAACGCGATCTGCTCGCCGGAGGGCAGCGTGGTCCAGGCGAAACCAAGATCCAGGGTCATGCCCCGGCGCTGTTCCTCTTCCCAGCGGTCTGGCTCCATGCCGGTGAGAGCGCGCACCAGCGCCGACTTCCCGTGATCGACGTGACCGGCGGTGGCCACCACGTGCATGGCTAGCGCCGGGCCAGGTTGGTGAGCAGGCAGTGTCGCTGAGCCATGGTGTGACGATACGCGCCAGGAGCCTGCGGGATTCACGCCCGGCGACCCCGTTCCCGACCGAAAAACGCTCATCAGCGCTGGCGGAGGCGGACGGGAATCGAACCCGCCGGCGACGCAGAACGCCGCCCACCGATTTTGAAGACCGGGGGGGCCACCAGGCACCCGGACGCCTCCGGGGCTGAGGTTACCCGGCAGCGAGGGCTGACGGCCATGCGCGGCGTGCGCCGTATGCCCGGCGTTAGATTGGCGGTGTGACTACATCGGCCGGCGTCCGGCTTACCCAGTACGCGCACGGCGGTGGCTGTGCGTGCAAGATCCCGCCCGGCGAGCTGGAGGAGACGGTCAGCAGGCTGATGCCGGACGGTCCGGCCACCGACCTGCTCGTCGGCGTCGAGCACGGCGACGACGGCGCGGTGGTTCGGGTCAGCCCGACCATGGCCGTGATCGTGACGGCCGACTTCTTCACCCCGGTCGTCGACGACGCCTACACGTTCGGGCGGATCGCGGCGACCAACGCACTCTCAGACATCTACGCGATGGGCGGCGAGCCGCTGGTCGCGCTGAACCTGCTCGGGTGGCCACGGGATACGCTGCCGACTGAGCTGGCGGGCGAGGTGCTTCGCGGTGGGCTGGACGTCGGGCGCCTGGCGAACTGCCACGTCGCCGGCGGCCACAGCATCGATGACCCTGAGCCGAAGTACGGCATGGCAGTCACCGGCGT
>Ga0126373_10000228_pt1 | contig 37182 bp, 31 predicted proteins | sample PanSoiMetPlot_11_FD_92545 | JGI IMG/M metagenome (GOLD analysis project Ga0126373, IMG submission 92545) | Tropical forest soil microbial communities from Panama - MetaG Plot_11 | ecosystem: Environmental > Terrestrial > Soil > Tropical forest > Bulk soil | place: Panama | collected 2016-02-17 | reverse complement strand
TGATTGCCAGTCGCGTAGCCGCCGAGCGAGGAGAACGCGCGCGTGGCGTTCGAGTAGGTGGCGATTTCGCGAGCGGTGACCGGAGTGTTGGGGCTTGAGCCGAGGTGGTCGCCGAGCAGCACCAGACGGTCGGGGTCGGCAAAGGGCAGCGGACGCAGCAGAATACCTTCGACAAGCGAGAAGATCGCGGTGGTGGCGCCGATGCCCAGAGCCAGCGTCAGGATGGCGGCGAGCGTGAATCCGGGGGCCTTGCGCAGCTGGCGAAAGGCGAAGCGGAGATCGTGTGCGTACGCGTACATGCGTCCTCCCGGTTAGTCGTCTCGTGAGCGCGCAGGTCGGATTAGAGAACGTTTGGGACTGGATTGCAAATCGGCAAAAGCGAGCCGTTCGGGCGAACACGATGCCGGCGATACCGCGGATTCGATCGTGTGGCCGGGACCGCCTCACCGGAAATTTTTCACCAGCATGATGTTGGATTCGGCGAATTCGTTCTGGATATAGGCGATCGACTTGCCGTCCGGGGAGAGGCTCAAGCCCCAACCGGGTTCTTTTTCCAGCGCCCAGATGGGCACGGTTTTGCCGGTGGCGAACTGGTAGAAGTCGATGGCGACGTGGGGGAACTCGCGGAACTGCAGGAAGTAGATGCCCCCGGAGGTGACTCCCCAGTTGGGCCAGCCTCCACCCTCGAGGTCGCTGACGACCTCGGTTTCATCGCCGCCTTGCAGCGGCATCCGCCAGATGCCGCCCTGTTCGAACTTGCAGTAATAGAGGTAGCGGCCATCGGGAGATTCGACGGGCGAGATTCCGCCATTTTTCGTGAGCTGGATGGGAGTGCCGCCCTTGATCGACATTCGCCAGATCTGGAAAGGATCCGCTCCGCGCTTGGATGCGAAGTAGATTGACTTGCCGTCGCGCGACCAGCTTGGGGAAAGATTATCCGCGTCGGGAATCGTGGGCAGGAGGCGCGGGATCCCGCTGGGCAGTTCAGCGAGATAGATTTCGCTTCGGCCATTGGGATGGAATTCGAAGGCCAGGTAGCGCCCATCGGGCGACCAGCGAGGGCGACCGGCGGTTCCCTGCAAGGCGGTGACCTGATCGCAATTGGAGCCGTCGACGTCACAGGTCCAAATATCCCAATAGCCCAAGCGGTTGGACTCGAAGGCGATCTTCTTACCGTCGGGAGAGAACTCGGGACGCATCTTGTCGCCCTTCTCGGAGACCAGCACGGAAGGCGGGCGTTCGTAGTGCCGGGGATCTTTCAGGTCGAGGCGCCAAATGTTGAACTTGGAAACCCACTGCTCGTAGACCAGCGAACCGTCCTTGGTGGAGATCGAGGGCCACTTGGCTTCACCCTCGGGACCGGCCACCGGACGGGGCGTTCCGCCGGAAGCTTGGATCCGCCACAAGCCGGTAGCCGCGCCGCGGTTGGAAGCGAAGATGATTTCGCGGCTGTCGGAGGTCCAGGTAGGAGGGCCCATGATGGGGCGGTTGTCGAAGGTGAGGCGCTTGGCGAGGCCTCCGGTCGCGGGCATCACGTAGAGGTCATTGCTCACGCCAGCGACGGTCGAGCGGATAAAGGCCAGTTGAGAGCCATCCGGGGAGAACGCCGGCTCCTGATCGAGCGAGGCGGCCGGCGGTGAAGTGAGGGCGTGCGTGCTGGAGTCGGCGAGCGCAACCACCGAGAGGGTAGCGTGGGTTGGATCGGTCTGCTTGCTTTCAGAGAAGGCGATGAACTTGCCGCCGGGGGACCAGGAGATTCCGCTGCCGATCGACGAGGTGCCGCGGTAGAGCAGACGTTCCGTGCCGCCCAGCGCGGGCACGATGTAGATGGAGACCAGCTTGCCGGAGTAGCGAGTGAAAGCGATCTGGCGGCCGTCGGGCGACCAGGTGGGACAACAATCTCCGGGATCGCGAGTGACCTGGACGGATTTTTCGCCTCCGACCACCGCCGTGTAAATGCCGGTGTTGTGCGCGCCATCGTTTTCGCGAAACGCCACCAGGGTGCCGTCCGGGGAGAAGGCGGGCGTCGCTTGAAAGCCGCGCAGGCCGACCAGGGGTACGACATCGAGGAGCGCCGCCGGAGGGTCCGGGCGGGAACGGTAAAAGATCCAAGTAGTCAGGGCGCCGATCAGGCCACCCAGGAGAAGGAGAGCACCAACCCATCCCTTGGTTGAAACATAACTCCTCTTTTGTGTTTCAGTATGAGCCGGCGGCTCTGAGGCTGGCACTGGCGGCGAGAACTCAGAAAGAGGAGCGATGAACCGGTACCCGCGCTTGGCCACGGTTTCGATGTAGCGTGGGCGATCAGCGGAGTCGCGCAAGGCTTCCCGCAAACGGGCGACGGCGCTGTTCAGACCGTGGTCGAAGTCAACGAACGTGTCCGCGGGCCAAAGGGTTTGGCGGATTTCCTCGCGGGTGACGACTTCGCCCGGTCGCTCCAGCAGGACTGACAAGACACGGAAGGGCTGTTCTTGTAGCTTGAGGCGGCGGCCGTCCTTGCGCAATTCGCCAGCCCGAAGATCCGCCTCAAACGCGTCGAACCGAACCACCGCCGAAGCCAAGCCGGAGTCTGGCATTTCTCCACCGTTGATTGGACGTGTGTCGGTCACCGATGTTAGTGATCCCGAGGGCCACTGCGTTGGGCAGCCCGCGTGAGCTTCGGAAAAACTCCTGTGGTTTCAGCAAGCTGTCCGAGTGATGCACAGGTGTGGCAGAGGTGAGTGCCATTGCATTGTCGCATAGGCGAATTGCAATGAGAGTCCTTGGCACGGCGGGCCGGAGTGAGAGGCCAGTGAGGGGCTTCTCGTGAAGGGCTTCGCCGCGGAAGGACATGGCGATGAACTCACGGGCGGGTCTGGTGGTGGTGATAGCAATTTGGCTTGGCGCTGCTTCGGCGGTGAGCGGGCAGGTGCAATCCGGGCCGGATGACAGAGCAAAGGACATTGATTTTTCGTTGCTCGAGCACAACGCCGAGCAGGGAGATGCGAAGGCAGCGTATCAACTTGGCCGGTCGTACCTGACGGGAAGCGGTGTCGGGCAAGACGACGCGCAGGCCGCGAAGTGGTTTCGACAGGCAGCAGCAAAGGGTTCGGCGGATGCCGAGTTTGCCTTGGGCTACCTGTATGAACAGGGAAAGGGCGTGGAGCGGGATTACAGGCAGGCCGTCGGGTACTACGCGGCGGCAGCGAAGCAAGGCCACTCGATGGCGCAGAACAACCTCGCGTCCATGTATCAGCACGGACAGGGTGTGCGGCGAGACCTAGAGCAAGCGGCGCGCTGGTACCGGGCAGCGGCTGAGAAGGGAGAGGCTACGGCCGAATGCAATCTGGCCTCGATGTACTTCAGCGGGAAAGGGGTGGCGCGGAGTTATGAGCAGGCGGCGGAGTGGTTTCGGGTCGCGGCGGAACATGGGGATGCAACCGCGCAAGAGAATCTGGCGTGGATGTACTACACGGGGACGGGTGTGAGCCGCGACGATGGCGAAGCGGCGCGGTGGGTGCGAAGGTCGGCAGAGCAAGGATCGGCGCGGGCTCAACTCGATCTCGGGTACCTGTATGAGCAAGGCAAGGGAGTACCGCTCGACTATGTCAGTTCCTATATGTGGTACAAGGCCGCGATGGCGGGCGGGGAGCACCGGGCTGCGGCCCAGCTGAAAGCGATCTCGCGAGTGATGACCCAGGAGCAGATCGCGGAGGGGACGAAGCGGGCGACGGCTTTGTCTATGTCGCGGGCGGCGACAGTCGGAGCGGGCGAGGCGAATACGATTGGCACCGGGTTTATCAGTGAGGACAACAAGCGGTGAAGCAGGTGGAACGCAGGCTACGGGCTGCTAAGAATCTTTGTGGCAGTCGAGCACGATTTTAATATCGACGACCGGCGTACCGTCTATGGCTTCGATAGGGCCAATGCGCAGGCGATTGCCCACAACCTCGCGAATGGTGACGCGATGCAGGCCCACCGGATTCGGGCGATCGGGAGAGCGCGTGGCGAAGACGCCGGTCAGGGCGCGGTTCGGGTCGGAGCGGGGGTGCACTTTCATCACCTCGCGACGGGCGCGGTGCAGCCAGGTCAGGACGATGATGTCGTCGCCGGGCACGAGACCCTCGAGAGCCTGGGCTGCGAACGGGTGCACTTCCAGCCAGGCGTCGGGCGCGCCCTCCGAACCCTGTCGGGGCGCTCCTTTGCGCTGCTTCAGTTCCGAGCGGAGTACGCCGATGGGGCGCAGGCTGGGCCGCGGCCGCGATTGTGCACCGGAACTGGTGGGCGCGGAATGTGTCTTCTTCACCCTCTTCACTGCCATGCGAGGCCTTTCGGAAATCGATCGCCAGCGTGAACTCCCCCGAGCTACTGCATTGGATGATCATACTGGAGCGAAGGATCGTGAACGATGCCTTGCAAGTTCGTATGAGATCGTCCCCGAGAGCGGCGCTTTCGGCGAAAGTCCCCGGCGTATGATGCGGCAGCAGCATGGCAGTGTCGCAGGGGCGTCGTTTGGCACGCAGGGGGACGCGTATGGGATGCACAGCGGGCAGGTTGCTGGCAGCAGCCGTTCTGTTGTTGGCGGCGAGCGTGAGCGGTGCGCCGGGACAACTGGCGGCTGGAAGCTCACCGGCTGGGAAGACGACGGCGAAGACGGCGCCCCTGGTGCTGACGGGCGGGATACCCCTGCCGGAGGTCCGGGGACGAATCGACCACTTCGGCTTCGATCCCAAAGGCAGGCTGTTTCTCTCGGCGCTGGGGAACAACTCCGAAGAAGTAGTGGATCTTGCAGCGGGGATTCGGGCACACAGCATCAATGGGATTCCCCGGCCACAGGGTGTGGTGTACGTTCCGGAGACGAACAGGTTGTTCGTGGGGAGCGACGAGGGCAAGCTTTATATCTATGACGCGGCTTCGTTCGGGCTGCTAACGTCGATTGACTTCGGCGACGACGTGGACAACCTTCGCTACGACCCGCAGACCAAGTCTGTGTTCGTAGGATACGGAGATGGCGAAGCGGGTGCGATCGGCGTAGTGGACGCGGCGACCAATCAGCGGTCAAAAAAAGAATTCAAACTGGGCGCGCACCCGGAATCGTTTCAGCTGGAGGTGTCGGGCTCGCGCATCTACGTAAACCTGCCGGACCGGAAAGAGATCGCGGTCATCGATCGCAATACGGGAACCGTAGCGCGTTGGCCGATGACGTTCGAAAGCAATTTCCCCATGGCGCTGGATGAGGCGGGGCATCGGCTATTCGTCGCCACCCGGGCGCCCGCACGGCTGGCGGTGTTCGACACGCGTACCGGTCACATGGTGACCGCGCTGCCCTGCGTGCAGGACTCCGATGACCTGTACTTCGACGCGGCGCGCCGGCGGGTATATGCGGTGGGCGGCGAGGGGTACATCAGCGTATTTCAGGAAAAAGATCCCGCACACTACGAGGTGATGGCCAAAGTTCCCACCGCAGTCGGGGCGCGCACCGCCGGCTACTTCGGCAAGGGGCACAAAGGATTCGACCGGTTCTACGTGGCGGTGCCGGCGCGGGCCGAGGCGGGGGCGGAAGTGCTGGTGTACACGGTGCAGGACTAGGCGTCCAGGCGGGCCTGATCAGTCGGCGGAACTGGGGCTGGGCGAGGCCGGAGGGATGGCGTGGCGTCGCTTGCGGCTCACCAGGAAGCGCAGGCGATCCATGTACAGGTAAACGACCGGCGTAGTGAACAGTGTGAGTGCCTGGCTGACGATGAGGCCGCCGACAATGGTCAGGCCGAGCGGGCGGCGCAGTTCGGCGCCGGTACCGGCGGCGAGCGCGAGCGGCAGACCGCCGAGCAGGGCCGCCATCGTCGTCATCATGATGGGACGGAAGCGCAGGATGCAGGCTTCGTGGATGGCGTCGACCGGAGACTTGCCTTCCTTGCGCTCGGCGTCGAGTGCGAAGTCGATCATCATGATGGCGTTCTTCTTGACCAGCCCGATAAGCAGGATGATCCCGATCAGGCCGATGACGTTCAGCTCGTTGTGCGTAATCTTCAGGGCGAGCAACGCGCCGACGCCCGCCGAGGGGATGGTCGAAAGAATCGTGATGGGATGAATGAAGCTCTCGTACAGCATTCCCAACACAATGTAGACGGCGAGCAGCGCGGTCACAATGAGCACCGGTTCGTTGGCCAGCGAATCCTGGAAGGCCGCGGCGGTGCCCTGAAAGCTGGGGTGGATGGTCTCCGGGAAGCGGATGGTGCGTTCCACGCCTTCAATGGCCTGGGTGGCGTCGCCGAGCGAGACGCCGGGCGCAAGGTTGAAGGAGATGGTCACGGCCGGCCACTGTCCCTGGTGGTTCACGGCGAGTGCGGTGTTGCCCGGGCCGAAATGCGCGAACGCCGAGAGCGGCACCATCGCGCCGGTGTTGGAGCGCACGTAGACCTGGTTCAGGGTTTCCGGATCCTGCTGGTACTGCGGCGCTACTTCCATCACCACGTGGTACTGATTCAGTGACTCGTAGATGGTGGAGACAAAGCGCTGGCCGAAGGCATCGTAGAGAACCTGGTCGATGGCCTGGGCCGAGACGCCGAGCCGCGAAGCGGTGTCGCGGTCGATGGTGACTCTTTGCTCCAGCCCCTTGTCCTGCTGATCGGTATTCACCTGCCGTAGCTGCGGAAGAGCGCGCATTTTCTCGAGTAACTTGGGCGCCCACTCATTGAGTTGCTCCAGGCTCTCGCCCTGCAGGGTGTACTGGTACTGCGCCTGGCTGACGCGGCCGCCGATGCTCAGGTCCTGCTGAGACTGCATGTAGAGCGTGGCGCCGGGCACGACGGAAAACTTACGGAACAGTTCGGCGATGACCTGGTCGGCATTCAGCTTGCGCTCGCCGAGCGGCTTCAGCGTGATGTACATGCGGCCCTGGTTCATGGAGGTAGTGCCGCCGCAGAAGCCGATCATGGTCGCGATGTTGGGGTCGGCCATGCCAATTTCGACGTACTGGCGCATCTTCTGGCTCATCGCATCGAAGGAAATATCCTGGGCAGCCTGCACGGTGCCGAAGACGCGCCCGGTATCCTGCTGCGGGAAGAACCCCTTGGGGGCTTCCTTAAAGAGGTAGACACTGAGGCAGGCCGTGCCGATGGTGATGAGCAGGACGGTGAACTGGTGACGCAGGACCCAGCCTAGCGCGACGCGATAGAACTCCTGAATGCCGTCGAAGAATTTCTGGCTGATGCGATACGCGCGCCCGTGTCTTTCATCATGGAGCGGCCGCAGCATCTGCGCGCACATGGTGGGCGTGGTGGTCAGTGAAACCACCAGCGACACGCCGATGGCGATGCTGAGCGTGACCGCAAATTCACGGAAGAGGCGGCCGACGATGCCGCCCATCATCAGCAGCGGGATGAAGACGGCGACCAGCGAAGTGCTCATGGAGAGCACGGTGAAGCCGATCTCGCGCGCCCCCCGGAAGGAAGCCTGAACGGGGTTGAAGCCTTTCTCCAGGTAGCGGGTGATGTTCTCGAGTACGACGATGGCATCGTCGACGACGAAGCCGGTGGAAATGGCCAGCGCCATCAGCGAAAGGTTGTCGAGGCTGTAGCCCAGCAGGTACATCACCCCGAAGGTGCCGATGAGGGAGAGCGGCACGGAAATGCTGGGAATGATGGTGGCGCGCACCGTGCGCAGGAAGGCAAAGACCACCAGGATCACGAGAACAACGGAGATGAGCAGCGTGATTTCGATGTCGCGCAGGGAGGCGCGCACGGTCGTAGTGCGATCCGAGACGACGTCGATGTTGATGGCGGGAGAGATGGCGGACTTCAACTGCGGCAGGGTGGCCAGAACATTGTCGACGGTCTGAATGATATTGGCGCCGGGCTGGCGCCAGATGATCACGATGACCGCGCGCTTGCCGTTGGACAAGCCATAAATGTGGGCGTCCTCGACCGAGTCGCGCACGTCGGCGACATCGCCCAGGCGCACCGTGTTGCCGGTCTTGGGATTGGTGGCGACGATCAGCGGACGGTACTGGTCGGCGTGCTTGATCTGGTCATTGGCGCCAATGGTCCAGGCGTTAACCGGATTCTCGAACTCGCCTTTGGGCGAATTGACGTTGACGCCGCCCAGCGCGGTGCGGATCGCCTCCAGTCCGACGCCGAATTTGTTCAGCTGGTTGGGATTGACCTCGACGCGAACCGCGGGATTGGCGCCCCCTCCGACATAGACCTGGCCGACGCCGGGAACCTGGGAGAGTTTCTGCGACAGGATGGAGTTGGCCTGGTCATAGATTTCGGGCAGGCGGATGGTGTCGGAGTAGAGCGAGAGAATGAGGACCGGCGCATCCGCCGGATTGACTTTCCGGTACCAGGGATTTCCGGGCAGGTCGGCGGGCAACTGGCTGCGGGCCGCGTTGATGGCGGCTTGTACGTCGCGGGCGGCCGCGTCGATGTTGCGGTTGAGGTCGAACTGCAGAACGATGCCGGTCGAGCCCAGTTGGCTCACCGAGGTCATCTGGTTGATGCCCGCGATGCGCCCGAACTGGCGCTCCAGCGGAGAAGCGACGGCCGATGCCATGGTCTCGGGACTGGCGCCCGGGAGACTGGCGGAGACCTGGATCACCGGGAAGTCGACCTGCGGCAAGGGCGCGACGGGAAGGAATTTGAAGGCGAGGGCGCCGGAAAGCAACAACGCGGCGGTCAGCAGCGAGGTGCCGATGGGCCGTTTAATAAAGGGTGCGGAGATGTTCATGAAACTCTGCTTACCAACTACGGGAGGCGTTTTTCCGCGATGCCCGGTAGGTTTCGGCCGGCCTCAATCCGCGACTGTGTGTATCGTACCACGATAGGATGCGGGTCTTTGGCCGCGGGATCCATACAAACAGCCGCATGCTGTCAGGTTGTTCGCGGGCCTTTCCCGAAAGCCTGCCGGCCTCGTAGATGCAGTTGTGTACGCTTGCCGCAATTTCTCCGGATGAACTAGCTTGCCTCTTATCAGCCGGATACCGCAGAGGCACACTTGGCGGAAACGGGCGGCTCGTCGTAGACTCCCCCGGTCGAAGAGTACCCATCCCAAGGGGGCGAGATGGCGCTGACAGTTTGCAATGAATGCGTACCCAAATCCTCCCCAGACGGCGGCGCGGCGCGATGAGCAGGATCGTAGACGTCCCAGTTCTTACCTTTATTTTGTCGTTTATTGTTCAGTGGATTTCGGCGCAGGCGGGGGACGTTTTCCGCAAGCGAACCCATCCGCTTCCCACCGACGAGCGCGAGGATTTTACGGTAGTGCTGACCGCGACCCTGACGTTGCTGGGGTTGATCATCGGCTTCACCTTCTCGATGGCAATCAGCCGCTATGACCTGCGGAAGAACTACGAAGAGGCGGAAGCGAATGCCATTGGCACGGAGTACCTGAGAGCCAATCTGCTGCCCGCGCCGGAAGCAGGCAAAGTGCGCGACCTGTTGAAGAAGTACGTGGAACTGCGAGTGGCGTTCTACGAATCCCGGGGCGGAGCGGAGTTGGACAGAGTCAATGCCGATACAGCCCAACTCCAGAACGAGCTTTGGTCCATTGTGCAAACCGCGGGGATAGCGCAGCCGACGCAGGTGATAGCCCTGGCAGTCTCAGGCATGAATGATGTGCTCAACTCGCAAGGTTACACCCAGGCCGCCTGGTGGAATCGCATTCCGGGAGCCGCCTGGGCGCTGATGGTGGCGATTGCGATCTGCTGCAACCTGCTGATCGGATATGGCGCGCATCGCACCGAGCGAACGTTGTTCCTGGTTGTCCCCCTGGCGGTGTCGATCTCATTCTTCCTGATCTCCGACATCGATAGCCCGCGCAGCGGCATCATTCGGGTGATTCCGCAAAATCTGGTGAGCCTGGCCCAGTCTTTCCCCGCGCAGTAGTGGCGACCGATTTCCGCCCGTGGATGATCGAGGGCAAAAAAATCTTCGTTCGATTTTTCGCCGACGTCTCATGTGTGATGCGCCGTCGCGGCGCGGTCCTGCGCGTGTTTCGCTTGCGCGTGACTAGGCGGGCCTCTATTCTGCGAAGGCCATGCACGAGCACGATTCCCTTCTTCTCCAGGTGTTTTTGATCTTCGTGGCCGCGAAGGTGGTGGGAGAAGCGTTCGAGCGGCTGAAATTGCCGGCGGTACTGGGGGAAATTCTCGCAGGCATCATCATTGGTCCCTACGCCCTCGGGTGGATTCATCCCAGCGCTACGATTCCGGCGATCGCAGAAGTTGGGGCGATCTTCGTGCTGTTCAATGCCGGGCTCGAGACCAGCCCCGGAGATCTGCTTCGGGTGGGCGGCAAGGCGCTCGCCGTGGCGGTGGCGGGCATTGTGTTGCCGTTTGTGCTCGGTTTCGCATACATGCATTGGCGGGGAGAGGACGCCATCGCGTCGATTTTTGTGGGTGCGGCGATGGTGGCCACCAGCGTCGGGATCACGGCGCGCGTGCTGGGCGATCTGGGAGTACTGGCGACGCGGACGGCGCGCATCATCCTGGGCGCGGCGGTGTTCGATGACATCCTCGGCATGCTGCTGCTGGCGGTGGTCGATGGGCTGGCGCGTGCGGGCACGGTTCAGTGGGTGCGGCTGGGCGTGCTGACGGGCGAGGCCATCGTCTTCGCGCTTTTCATGATCTTCATCGGGCCCAGGATTCTCCGGCAGGTGCGCCCGGGAGTGCAGCGGCTCTCGACCCGGAATGCGCCGCTGATACTATCGCTGATCGTCGTCCTCGGGCTGTCGTACCTGTCGGCGCTGATCGGCATGGCGGCGATCGTCGGCGCGTTTTTCGCGGGGATGATTTTCGCGGACTACTCGCCGGAGTGGAACCTGCTGCCGCGCATCTCGGCGATCACCGAATTCCTGGGTCCATTCTTCTTTTTCTCGATCGGCGCGCAACTGGATGTGCGGCTCTTTAATGGACGCGTGCTCGGGGCAGCGTCGATGGTGTCCGTTCTCGCGATTGTCTCGAAGGTGCTGGGCGGCGGACTGCCGGTGTTGCGCGATGGCTGGCACGACGCCGTGACGGTGGGGGTAGGCATGATGCCGCGCGGCGAAGTGGCGCTGATCGTGGCGCTGGTGGGACTGAATTCCGGGATCGTGACCCAGGCCACGTATGCGATTGTGGTGTTCATGACGGCGGTGACGACGGTGCTGGCTCCGCCGTTGCTGCGGTATTTCTATCGCAATGAGCGGACCCCAGCCCTGGCCTGACATCATCGAGCGTGCGGGTAGAGACGCGGCTTGCCGCGTCTTCGACGGGGATCGTGGGCGGGCAAAAAGACGGGACAAGCCCCGTCTCTACCCATCGCCATTTATAATTTTGCGTCTTTGATCGAAGGAGCCCTTCATGAATCTTGCGGGACGCGTTGCGCTGGTAACCGGCGCATCGCAAGGTATTGGCCACGCCTGTGCGCGAAAGCTGGCGGCGGCGGGCGCGACGGTGGCGGTGGCGGCGCGCAATCAGCCGAAGCTCGAGGAACTGGCTGCCCAGATCGCGGGCGCGGGCGGGCAGGCGGCGGCTTTTCCCATGGATGTGGTCGACGAGGAACAGGTCAAAGCCGGGATCAAAGGCGCCCTCGGCAAGTTCGGCAAGATCGACATCCTGGTAAATAACGCCGGCATCACCAAGGACACGTTGTTGATGCGCATGAAGCGCGCCGACTGGGACGCGGTGCTGAATACGAACCTGACTTCCGCCTACCTGGCGACGCAACAGGTGATCGGCTCGATGCTGAAGCAGCGCTGGGGAAGAATCATCAACGTGACCAGCGTCTTCGGGCAAATGGGGCAGGCGGGACAGGCAAACTACGCATCGTCAAAGGCGGGGCTGATCGGGTTCACCATGGCGTTGGCGCGCGAGGTGGGCTCGCGGGGCATCACTTCGAATGCGGTGGCGCCGGGATTCATTGAGACCGCGATGACCGAAGGGTTGCCGCAGGATCTGAAAGAAAGCGCGCTGAAGATGATTCCGCTGGGAAGGATCGGCACGGTGGAGGATGTGGCGAACGCGGTCGCGTTCCTCGCATCGGAAGAGGCGAGCTACATTACCGGGCACGTGCTCAACGTGAATGGCGGGATGCTGATGGGCTAGGTGTCAGGCTTTGGGATTTGGGATTGCTCCGAGCAGAGTCGCAGGTGGGTTGGCCAACCCTGCGAGGAGGATGCGATGCATCGGCTGATTCCACTTCTGGCTTTCGGTGGTTGCTTCTTGCTGTGCGCCTTGCGCGCTTCCGCGGCGACGGGCCAGGAGGTCTCGTATAAGAGCGGCGACGAGACGGTGAAGGGATTGCTGTACACACCGGCGGGAGCGGGGCCATTCCCTGCGATTGTCGTCATCCATGAATGGTGGGGATTGAACGACTGGGTGAAGGAGCAGGCATCCAAGCTCGCGGATCAGGGCTACGTCGCGCTGGCCGTCGATCTGTATCGCGGGAAAGTCGCGGACGATTCCGATACCGCGCACCAATTATCGCGAGGCTTGCCGGAGGACCGTGCCAAACGGGATCTGGCGGCCGCTTTCGACTACCTGGCGAGCCAGAAAAATGTCATGGCAAATCGGATCGGCTCAATCGGCTGGTGTATGGGCGGCGGCTACTCCCTGGAGGTTGCGTTGGAGGAACCGAAGCTGGCGGCAACGGTCATCAATTATGGGCGGCTGGCAACTGATCCGGTGGAGCTGAAGAAGATCAACGCACCAATTCTTGGCAACTTTGGCGGGCAGGATAAGGGCATCACGCCCGAATCGGTGAACAAATTTGAACAGCAGATGAAAGCGCTGGGCAAGAGCGTGGACCTCAAGATTTATCCGGACGCAGGACACGCCTTTCAAAATCCAAACAACAAGAACGGATACCGTGCCGACGACACGGCTGATGCATGGAAACGCACGCTGACATTTTTCGCGGAGCACTTGAAGCGGTGAATCCGGCGTGGCAGCGCGGGAATTGGCCCGAGGCCTGCACAGTGAATAGGCAAGATACTCGCGAGAAACGAGTTTGATGCGACGACAATTTCCACTTGCCAGACCGTATTCCTCTGGTTACTATGCAGTCCAACTTCACACGCTTTCGATCGTGATTCTGCCTGTATGAACATCGGCGAGACCATCCGCAATTACCGCTTGCAGAAGGGCATGTCGCAGGGCGACATCGAGAAGCGCACCGGGCTTTTGCGCTGCTACTTGTCGCGGGTGGAAAACGGCCATACCATCCCGTCGCTGGACACGCTGGCCAAGATTGCCGGCGCGATGGAGTTGCCGCTCTCGCAATTTTTCTCAGACCCAAGCCACGGGAACGGCGCCAAAGGGCTGCCGCAGCTTTCCGAAGATGAAATCCGCTTCCTCAGCCAGATCCGGCGCTACGCCACCAGCCTCAATGACAGCGACCGCAAACTCGTACTTGCCATGGTGAAGAAGATGGCGTCGAGTTCGGCGCGGTAAACCGCTTTCAGCTCTCAGGCCTTTGCCACCAGGTTCGCGGTGTCTGCTGGTGAATCCACGAGGGTGACCGGCAACTCGTGGCGTTTTGTCCAGAAATAGATGGCGACCACCACTGCAACGGGCGGAAGAACTGCCCCGAATTCGTCGATGAACCAGGCGGTCTTGCCCGTGTTTCGCGTCAGTGGGGTGAAGACGGCCTGCACGTACAGGTTGTGGCTGGCGTGCAGCAGCGCGCCCGTCCAGAGGCTGCCGGACTTCAGACGCATCCAGGCGAACACGAACGAGATGGCGATCACCATGACGGTGAAGCAGAGCAGGGCGTACCAGGTCGCGGTGCCGGCGTTGTAGTCGGCGAAGATCAGCACGGGATAATGCCAGAGCGACCAGATGATGCCGCTGATCAGGGCGGTGGTGGTGAAGCTGACGTTTTTTGCAAGCTCGGGCACCAGGAAGCCGCGCCATCCGATTTCTTCGCCGAGCGCATGCGACAGGCTGCCGACCATGCCGAAACTCCCGATCAGCAGCACATAAAGAACGGTCGCGCCCGCTGGCGAGAGGCGCAGTCCCAACCGTTTGCTGAGAGAGGCGACGAACTCGTGGTTGGGAAATGCGCCGAGTCCGCTTAGCCAGACGATCAGGTAGGCCACCCCTGCATACAGCAACGGGATGTACCAACTGGCAAGCGCGTATTTTCTGGCCGGCCAGCGCCAACCCAGGTCGGAGAGCGAGCGGCCATTGAGCTTCAAGGTAGCGAAGGCGGCGAGTGCCGGGCACCACATAATCCCGACCACGTAGAGGCCGCCGCCGGCACCCAGCTGCTTGGCGCGAATGATCAAGTAGTAGAAGACGCAGGAAAACAGCAGGACGAGAACGACATACGTGACGATCTGGCGGCGTGAGCTTGTCATGTCGAGTCCCTGAGCGACCGAATGATAATGCAGAAAGGCTGGTTGGGCGCATGATTCCGAGGCCTCCAGGCCAGACTGCCGCGAAGGGTCCGGGGGCGCCGCGGATTACTTTCGTACCAGCCCTTCGGTGTCCCGGCGGGTATCTGCCCCAGGCATCCCTTTCCTCCTACACTCAACGCAGGGGCGCTCCGTGACTATTGACGAGGAACTGACGCATCTGGACTCGCTGCTGCGCCGGCTGAAGATCGAGTACGAGGTGTACTTCAACAACCCCACCAAGCGGCCTCCCACCGACATGGAGTGGAAGGTGCTCACCCTGTTGCGCAAGTACTCCGACGGATCGCGTATGAATTTTGCGCAACGCTTCCGCTACAACGAAATGGCGCAGCGCTATGCGATCTACAGCGACTTGTGGCGCAAGAAGATGCGAATCCGCGAAGAAGGCTACCGGCGGCCGCAGGATGCGCTGTTATCGGTGCAGGGCGTACGCGAAGCCGACCACACCTCGCAGCGCCAGGTATACGGGGTCGCCAAGGGTTCTGGCGAGGCGCAGTCGTTCTCGCTGGCGTTCTCAGAGAAGAACGCACCTGCGGAAGAAGTGGAGCGCCTGTATAACGCGCTGGTGGCCGCGAAGAAGAAGTCGGGAGAAGAAGTTTCGGGCAACCTGGACTCGTTCAAGACCTTTGTGAAGAAAAAGACCGACCAGATCCGCGAGCAATACGGCTGCCAGGCCGTGGAGTACTCGGTAGAATTGCGCGATGGAGAAGTAAAATTGAAAGCGCGCGCGAAGACTTAGCGGCGCTTGCGTCATCAATAAAATTGCTGAATGTCATGGGCGCTGCCTCGCCTGCTCAGAACCACGAGCCCTCTGCCTAACTGGTACAATTTTTAGTTGCCCTTTCCTGTTGCAAATCTCCTGAGGCAAGTGAGGACGTCTTCATGGCGAAGATTCAGCGTGCCATTCTTAGTGTCACCGATAAAAACGGGCTGGTGGAGTTCGCCCGCAAGCTGAGCGGGCTGCAAGTGGAGCTGATTTCGACTGGGGGAACGGCCAAGCTGCTGCGCGAAGCGGGCATCAAGGTAAAGGATATTTCCGAACTCACCGGCTTCCCCGAGATGCTCGATGGTCGGGTGAAGACGCTGCATCCCAAGGTGCACGGCGGCATTCTGCACCGGCGGGCGGACCTGGGGCATCGGGCGGCGGTGGCCGAACACGGCATCCAGCCGATCGACATGGTGGTGGTCAATCTCTATGCGTTTGAGAAAACCGCAGCCAAGCCGGGCGTACACCTTGAAGAGCTGATCGAGAACATCGACATCGGCGGGCCGTCGATGATTCGTTCAGCGGCGAAAAATTACCAGGATGTGGCGGTGGTGACCTCGCCCGCCGACTACGACTCCATCGCGGAAGAGATGCAGAAGTCGGGCGGCGAGCTTTCTGCCGCGACCAAGTGGCGCCTGGCGCGGATGGCCTTCGCGACCACGGCGGCCTACGACTCGGCGATCGCCTCGACACTGGAGCGCGCGAGCGGCGATGGCCAGGGCGCGGTGCATTTCCAGGACGGTTTCCCGGCAACTCTTCGCATCTCGCTGCGCAAGACCATGGACCTGCGTTACGGCGAGAACCCGCATCAGAAGGCGGCGATGTACTCCGACGGGTCGGGCAAGGGAGTGGCCAACGGTCACCAATTGCAGGGCAAGGAACTCTCGTATAACAACATCGTCGACCTGCAAGCGGCCTGGGACCTGGTGCAGGAGTTCGAAGAGCCGGTGGTGGCGATCATCAAGCACACCAATCCCTGCGGCACGGCCACGGGCAAGACGCTGCTCGAAGCCTATAAGCGGGCGCTGGAGTGCGATCCGGTGTCGGCGTTTGGTGGCGTGATTGGCGTGAACCGCGTGGTGGACGGGGCGGCTGCGGAAGAGATGGCCAAGCTGTTCCTGGAGGTGATCGCGGCGCCGGGATTCGAGGAAGCAGCCCAAGCCAAGTTTGCTTCGAAGAAGAACCTGCGGCTGGTCGAGGTGGCGGCGTCGGATCAGAAGTGGGTGCTGAAGAATGTCTCGGGCGGCATGCTGGTGCAGGACGCGGATGCGCGGCCACTGGCGGAGTCGGACCTCAAGGTGGTGACCAAGCGTCCGCCCACGCCCGAGGAAAAGCGAGCGCTACTTTTCGCCTGGAAGGTGTGCAAGCACGTGAAATCGAACGCCATCGTGTATTCGCGCGATGGCCAGACCGTGGGCGTGGGTGCCGGGCAAATGAGCCGCGTCGACTCCTGCAAGATCGGGGCGATGAAAGCGCAATTGCCGCTGAAGGGAACGGTGGCGGCGTCCGATGCGTTTTTCCCGTTTCCCGATGGGGTGGAAGAGATCGCGAAAGCGGGTGCGACCGCGATTATTCAGCCCGGCGGGTCGGTGCGGGACCAGGAAGTGATTGAAGCGGCCGATCGTCTCAATTTGGCGATGGTTTTCACCGGCGTCCGGCATTTCCGACACTAAAATGTGGCCAAACCAAAGTCGTTTTCGGCCAGCACGCGGTGACAGAAATGGTGCCCGGCCCTTCCTTTGTAAAGTTTTCTATCTCTAGGGTGTTTGCCCAATTCTCAAAGGTTACCGCCGGGACCTCAGAAGTACGCTTTTTCCGGGTTGTGGCCAGACCAAACGGTTACAATTAGGCAGAGCCGAATCACCCGTCAGGCATCTAATGCCCTATACCGGAGTCCTGAAGGTATTTCATGAAGAGATTGGTTTTTGCTTTTTTTGCGGTGCTGGTCGCGATGGCTACCGGCGCTGCCCAGACCACCAGTCCGGCCCCGGACACCCAGGCTTCTCCTGCCGCCGCTTCGCATAAGGTCGATAAAGCAGCGGCCTATTACCACTACGCGTTGGCGCACATGTATGAGGAGCAGGTTGCGGTCTACGGCCGCAGTGACCTGGTCAACAAGGCGATTGACGAATACCGCCAGGCCATCGATGCCGACCCCTCCTCGGAATACCTGACAGCCGCGCTGGCCGAACTTTATGCGCGGACCGGCCGGATCCGGGATGCCGTGCTGGAAGCGCAGGACATTCTTAAGCGTGACCCCAACAACCTGGAAGCCCACAAACTGCTGGGACGGATCTATCTGCGCTCGCTGGGCGACGGGCAGAACTCGAGCGCGAGTTCGAACAGCGTTCTGAAGCTGGCCATTGAGCAGTACGAGCAGATTATCAAGATCGAGCCGCAGAACGTCGACGACCGGCTGCTGCTGGGGCGCCTGTACCGGCTCGATAACGATCTGCAGAAAGCCGAAGAGCAGTTCAAGATTGCGGTGAAGATCCAGCCCGATTCGGAGGAGGCGGTCACAACCCTGGCCTACCTGTACAACGAAGAGGGAGATACGGCGCGGGCGGTGCAAGTGCTGAGTGCGGTGCCGGACGCGGAGCGCTCGGCGAAGCTCTACTCCGCGCTCGGCTACACCTACGAGCAGCAGAAACAATACAAGCAGGCCATTGATGCCTATCGCCACGCCATCGAACTGGATCGCGACAATCTGGATGCGATCCGCGGATTAGCGCAGAACCTGCTGAACGATGGGCAGACCGATGCCGCCCTGGAACAGTACAAGATCATTGCCGACGCCAATCCGGAGGATGCGCAAACCTACCTGAAGATGGCGGAGATCTACCGCCGCGACGGCAAGTTCGACCAGGCACTCGACAGCCTGAAGAAGGCCGAGTCGATGGTGCAAGACTCCATCGAGGTTCCGTATAACATCGCCGCGGTGTACCAGGCGCAGGGCCGCTACGACGATGCGGCGAAGATCCTGGTGGACCTGCTCGACAAGACCGAAAAGAAAGACGACAGCTACACCCAGGGTGAAAAGAATAACCGGGCGGTGTTCCTGGAGCGGCTAGGCTCGGTCTATCGCGACCAGCAGAACTACAACCAGGCGGTGGACACTTTCCGGAAGATGCTCGCGCTGGGCGATGAAAATGTGGTGCGCGGGTATCAGGAAATGATCGATACCTACCGCGAGGCCAAGCAGTGGCAACAGGCCACGGCCGTGGCCAAGGAAGCCCACGAGAAGCTGCCCAACGATCGCGGCCTGAAGATGGTGTACGCCTCGCAACTGGCGGACTCCGGGCAGCCCGACAAGGCCATCGCGGACGTACGTTCCCTGCTGAAGGGCACGCCGGAAGACCGCGATGTGTACATCACGCTGGGCCAGATGTACACGCGCATGAAGCGCTTCGACGATGCGCAGGGCGCGTTCCAGAAGGCGCTGGAGCTCTCCGCCAAGCCCGAGGACAAGCAGTACGTCCAGTTCCTGCAGGGCTCGTCGTACGAGCGCGAGAAGAAGTATGACCTGGCCGAGCAGACGTTCCGCAAAGTTCTGGCGCAGGATCCGCAGAATGCCATGACCCTGAACTACCTGGGCTACATGCTGGCGGACAACAACACCAAGCTGGACGAGGCGCTCACGCTGGTGAAGAAGGCGGTGGACCTGGATCCGGCCAACGGTGCTTATCTCGACTCGCTGGGCTGGGTGTACTTCAAGCTCGGCAAGTACGACCAGGCCGAAGATCTGCTGGTCAAGGCGTCGCAACGCATGTCGAATGACCCGACCGTGCAGGACCATCTTGGCGATCTGTACCAGAAGACGGGGCGGCTGAAACTGGCTGCCACGCACTGGGAGCGGGCCGTGACCGAATGGAGCCGCACGGTGGCCCCGGAAGTGGACACCGAGTCTTTGGCGAGCGTGCAGAAGAAACTGGAGTCGGCCAAGGTGAAGCTGGCCAAGGAAGAAACCCAGAAATAATCAACCCAGTTCGAGCAATCAGGCACGGCGTTTGCCGTGCCTTTTGTTTTTCCGCGGATTTTTCTGCGAAGATGAGAGCGCTTTCCCATGAACAGCGGAATTACGCTTCGTCCCGCGAGCGCAGACGATGTCGCCGAAATCTTGCGGCAGCGCTGTGCCATGTACCAGGACATGGGCCCGACGGATGCGGCCGGGCTGGCTGCCATGGTTGCCAGCAGCGAGGCCTACCTGCGCCGCGCGCTGGCCGACGGCTCGGTTCGGGCGTGGCTGGCCATCACCGCGGAAGGACGCGCGGCCGGGGGCGGCATGGTGAGTATCACTCCGCGGCTGAGCCGCCCGTACTTTCCGCAGTGCCGCGACGCCTCCATTCTGAATGTGTACGTCTACCCGCAGTTCCGGCGACGGGGGATCGCACGCCGCTTGATGCAGACCATGATCGAGTGGTGCCGCGCCGAGGGCTTTCCCCACGTCTCGCTGCATGCCAGCCAGGATGGCCGCCCGCTCTACGAGTCCCTCGGCTTTGAACCCAGCAGCGAATTGCGCCTGAAGCTGCGCTGACCCAGTGTAGCGCGGGACACTCCTGTCCGCGAAAGTTTGCGGCGAGAATCCCGTCCCTTCTTGGGGAACAAATCCGTGCAGGGCGGTGCTCCGCTGAAACCGTTCGTTCAACCTGCTAGACTGCGCCTATGCTCGCCGACTACGCGGTCCGGGTGGAACACTCGCGCGGACGCCGAATTCCCGAGCCGACCCATCCCTACCGCAACGATTTTCAGCGCGATCGCGACCGGGTCGTACACTCGCGCGCCTTCCGGCGGCTTGAGGCTAAGACTCAGGTCTTCACCCATCGCGAGTCCGACCATTTCCGCAACCGCCTGACCCACACCATTGAGGTGGCGCAGATCGCGCGCACCATCGCCGCGCAACTCGGATTGAACATAGACCTGGTCGAGGCGCTGGCGCTGGTCCACGACATCGGGCACCCGCCCTTCGGGCATGCGGGCGAGAAGGCGCTGAATGCAGCCATGCACCAGCGCGGCCTGTATTTCGATCACAACCTGCACGCCCTGCGCATCGTGGAGGATTTTGAGTTGCGCTACGCGGCCTTTCGCGGGCTGAACCTGACCTTCGAGGTGCGGGAAGGCATCATCAAGCACTCGCGCGACTACGACCCGGCAAGGTTTCCGGAGTTATCCGAGTATCTGCTCGACCAGCGGCCCCCGCTCGAGGCGCAGCTGATCGACGTCGCCGACGAGATTGCCTACTGCACTGCCGACCTCGATGACGGCTATGAGGCGCGACTGCTCAGCCTCGATGAGATTCGGGAAAATGTGCCGCTGTTCGAACGCTACTTCGTGGAGGTAGAAAAACTCTACCCCGCGGTGATGGACAAGCTGAAGTTCAACGAAGCGCAGAAGCGCATGCTGGACCGCTTTGTGGGCGACCTGATCCGGAATACCCAGGAGCGCATTCGCGCAGCGGGGGCGCGAACGCTCGAGGACGTGCGTCATCACGGGGAACGGCTGGTCTCGCTGAGCGCCGAAGCGGACGCGGAGCGGCGCGACACCAAGCAGTTTCTCTACGAGAACCTTTACTTCAGCCCCACGCTCGACGAAGAAAAAGACGATGCCGAGATCGTGGTGGGATCGCTGTTCGAGTATTGGATGGAGCATCCCGAGGCCCTGCCCCATCCCTATCAGCAGAAGGCTGAGAGTGAACCTCTGCCGCGAGTGGTGTGCGATTACATCGCCGGCATGACGGACAACTTCATTTACGAGCAGTACGAGAAACACCTGGCGCGGGCGGGCTGAAAAACCGCCATCCGCCCAGCATCGATCATTCCAGATCAATCGCCGAGGACGGCCAGATCCAGCGTGCTGAGGCGCGCGGGATCGCCAATCACGTCAATCCGCGCAATCTTGCCATCCGATATCGTGAGGCTGAGCACGCGGAACAGCCGCCCGCGCGGAGCTACCACCACTCCCACCTTGCCCTCCACCAGCGCCGGTCGAGCTGACCGCGCACCCTGGGAGTAGCTCATCGCACCCTTCGCCCAGTTACGCGCACCACGCACTTCGGTCGCCTCGCCCGAAGCCGCACTGGCAGCGTCGATGCGCACTACAACCTCTGGATCGAGCACGGCAACCAGCCCCTCAAAGTCGCCCGTGCGCAGAGCGGCCAGAAAGGCATCGACGGTTTCGCGTTGCCGGGAGAGATCGGCCGAAGACCCCGGATCGGCGCCCTGCACCCGGCGGCGAGCGCGGCTTGCCAGTTGCCGGGCTGCTTCGGGAGAGCGGCCCACGATCGTAGCAACTTCCTCGAAGGGCACGGCGAACATGTCATGAAGCACGAAGGCGAGCCGTTCGGCGGGCGTCAGCTTCTCGAGCACCACCAGCAATGCGAGCCCCACAGAGTCGGCCAGCAGCGCTTCCTGCTCGGGGTCGGTGCGCTTTTCCGGACGGGCCGCCGGTTCGGGAACGTGCTCGGTGAGCGACTCTTCACGCCGCGACGTGCGCGACCGCAGCATGTCGAGGCACACATGGCCGACCACCGTCGTCAGCCACGCGCCGAGGTTCTCGATGCCCGCCGCGTCGGAGCGGCTGAGCCTCAGCCAGGCTTCCTGGACAGCATCCTCCGCCTCGCTCAGCGAGCCAAGCATTCGATAGGCGACTCCACGCAACTGGCCGCGATTCTGCTCGAATCGTTCGGCCAGCCATCTGCCTTCGTCCCTTGTGCCCATTGCTTTTGTCAGCTCCCGTTATAACCATGACGCAGGCGGCGCGAGGATTGTGACAGGCTCGACAAAATAATTGCGTTGATTTAGCCGAATATGATTTAGCCAAAGCTCGGCCGGTTCTCGAAGAAGCAGCCACGGCAATAGGATACGGCTGGGAGGGATGCCCTGCCATCAGCGGATTACGACTTCAGATGAGGCGTTGAACTCCATTTTGCTCGACCGTGCGGCCGTGATCTCAGGGATTGCCGTACTCGACAGCTCGGTTGAGCCCGTGAATTGCCGCCGACCCGTGAATTCGCGGTCACATTCGCTCCCGAAAATTCTGATTTGCGCCTGTCACATTTTCCGGTTTTGGTCCGTCAAGGTAATGACGAACAAAACCCAGTCTCGGAGATAAAGGAGATCGATCTCATGGAAGCACGCATGAAAAATCCAGTCATAATCTTTCCGGAAGCCATGCAGGCGCTGCAAGCCCTGTCAAAGTCCATCGAAAATGCGGGCGTCCCCAAAAAGACGCTCGAACTCGTGCACCTGCGCGCGAGCCAGATTAACGGCTGCAGCGTGTGCCTGGACATGCATTCCCGTTTTCTGAAGCAGGCCAACGAGACCGACGAGCGCCTGTTTACCGTGGCCGCCTGGCGCGAAGCGCCTTACTTCACCGACGCCGAGCGCGCCGCGCTGGCCCTCACCGAAGCCGTCACGCGGCTGAGCGATCGCGCCAACCCGGTGCCCGACGACATCTGGCAGGAAGCCGCCTGCCACTACGATGAGCGCGCGCTGGCGGCGCTGCTCCTCTCGATCGCTGCGATCAATGTCTGGAACCGGCTTAACGTGGCAACCGGGCAGGTGGCCGGAGAGTGGATGAAGTCCCCCGAGGCCCGCAAGTGGGTGGAGAAAGCCGTGAGCGCGAGGTAAGCGGCCCCGATCAAACGATGGACGGCCGGGCTTTCCGGTCGTCCGCTCGCCTCGCCCGGTGGACGGCCGGGACACCCGTCTCTCCAGCGATCAGGCTTTATTTTGCTCCGGCCACCGTCGCCACTACGTCAAAGAGGATCTTCGGGCCGCGCCGCACTTCGTCCACGCGAATGCGCTCGTCGTTGGCGTGCTCGGTGCTGCCTTCCTCGTCGGTGGCGGTGAAGGGAGTGAATCCATAAGCGTCGATGCCCAGCGGGCGATAGCGCTGGTTCTCGGTGTAGCCGCTGGTCAGGCGAGGAACCACGGGCGTCTCCGGGAAGTACTGCCCGCACACCTTGCGCATGGCGCCGAACAACGCCGTGTTGGTGGGCGAGTAGTTGGCCACGCGGAACTCAGCCTGCTCGGGCTCCACGCTGACGTTGGGATCGGCGACCACCTTGCGGATGGTGTTCAGGAATTCTTTCGGATCTTCCCCGGGCAGCAGGCGCACGTCGAGATTTGCCCAGGCCTCCGGCGGGATGACGTTGGTCTGCTCGGACCCGGCCAGCATGGTGAGCGAGATCGTGTCGCGCAGCAGGAAGTTCAATGACTCGTCGCGCTCCACTTCCTGCTGAAACGTTTTGTCGAGCAGCGACTCGCGGATGTTGCGAAATTGGCGGGCGCGAGCCGGCGTCTCATACGGAGCCATGTCTCGCAAAAACTCATCCACCACCGGGAGCACCTTGAGCGGCGGGTGGTAGGCCGTGATCCGGTTGAGCGCCTTCACCAGCCGGTTGGGGGCAGAATCGGAGATGGGGCGCGAGCCATGGCCCGGGCGGCCATGGGCGACCACATGCAGCCAGAACGGCGACTTCTCGCCGACATCGACGCCGACGTATCGCACCTGCCCGTTCTCCAGCAGGTTCTCGCCGCCCTCGTTGATGAGAAACTCGGCATTTTCGAGCAGGGAACGCTGATGGGCGATCATCCAGTCGGAGCCCGTGCCGCCTGCCTCCTCGTCGCTGACGGCGAGGAAAATTACGTCGCGATCGAGGGCGGCGTGCTCGCGCTGAAGCATCACCATGACCACCAGTTGCGCGAGGCCTTCATCCTTCATGTCTTGCGCGCCGCGGCCGTAAATCGCGCCATCGACGATATCCCCGCTGAAAGGCGCCACTTTCCAATGCGCGGCGTCGCTGGTGACCACATCCATGTGGTTGAGCAGGATGATGGCGCGGCCGCTGCCCGCGCCCGTGTGCGGGATGCGCGCCCATAAGTCCGCGCGCCCGGGCGCATATTCGAAGATGCGGTTTTCGATACCTTCCTGGTCCAGGATCTTCTTGAAGAATTGCGCCGCCTTCAACTCATTGCCGGGAGGATTCGTGGTGTCGATCTGGAGATATTGCCGCAACCAATCGACCGCGAGGTCGGAATATTGGGCAAGGTGGCTTGGCGGAATGCGCGTGGATGGCAAACTGGAGGTGGCATCGGCGGTTGGGGGCGAGGCGGCCCGAACTTGACAGGCAGGCGGCAGGGTCCAGACAGCGAGAATGATGCAAACTGCATACATCCGCCGACCGACTTGCGCCAGCATGTAAGGTGCCTCCTGGGCCTCTACCGAGGTTACTTTCGGGAATGCGACCTAAGTAGTTTTTATAGCAGGTTTCCCCAAAATTACCCCCTGCCGCCGCCCGACGCCCCGGACCTCCGCCGCTGGAGTTAGAATGTAATTGCAGGACAAGCATTTACGGGTGAGGCGGCAAGTGCTGGTTTGGCATGAGACCTGATTATCACAGGGATGGGTGCTCCGCCGGAGCGGGGTTCCCGGGTCACCGCGTACGCCGCGTCAGCGTATGCCGGCAGCGCTAGCAGCTTGCTCTAGTACACCCGTTCGGGGACGCATTTGTGATCAAGCAACACGCGCCTTGCGGCGCGCTGGAGAGGAGCCCCAAACGCTCCCCCAATTCGGAGGATAGTTCCTTATGAAGAAGAGTTCGATCGTCACTTTGTTATTGGCCGGTGCCCTGGCGGTTCCGGCATTCGCTCAGCAGTCCTCGTCCACGCCGACCGATCAGGCTGCGCAGCCGGCGGCTCAGAGCAGCGCCGCCAACACGGCGACTGGCAAGGAACCCTTGCAGCCGGCGTCCAAGGAAGGATTCTGGGGACGCATGAACCCGTTCGCCCGCAAGAAGTATGTGCAGCGCCAGACCGACCCGATCCGCGACCGGGTCAACGAACTGGACGAGCTCACTGCTTCGAACACCAAGATGATCAAGGACGTGGATTCCCGCGCCCAGCAAGGTATCCAACTGGCTTCGTCGAAGGCCACCGAAGCTGACCAGCACGCGGTCGATGCCGGCAACAAGGCGCAAATGGCGCAGCAGACCGCGCAGCAGGCCAACACCCGCCTGACCACTGTCGAGCAGGTGGTCGGCAACATCGACCAGTATCAGCCCTCGACCCAGACCGAGATCCGCTTCAAGTCTGGCCAGACCGTGCTGAGCAAGAATGCCAAGGATGCGCTGGATGAGATGGCCACCCCGCTGAAGGATCAGCGTGGCTACATCGTCGAAGTGCAGGGCTTCTCCAGCGGACACGGGCAGACCGCCATTGAGACTTCGCAGAAGATGGCCGAGTCGGTGGTGCGTTACCTGGTACTCAACCATGATATTCCGGTCTACCGGATCTACCTCGTGGGCATGGGCAATGCCCCGGTGCAGGCCGAAACCGGCGAGACCAAGGCCAAGCGGACCAGCGGCGGGCGGGTGGAAGTCAGCCTGCTGAAGAACGACCTGGAACAGCTGGCGTCGGGCACGACTCCGGCTCCCAGTCAGCAGCAGCCCGCGCAACCCAAATAACAACCGACGGAACTCTCTCCTCCGTCGACTCCCACGAGCCCCCCGCATCCGCGGGGGGTTCGTATTTTCCGGAGATTTCCTCAGCCGGTTGTAATGCCGCACGAAATGCGGGAGTACAATTTCGTGCAGCGCCGGGGGTTTCATGGAGAGTCTCTACTACTGCCATCATTCGTCGCCCGTCACCAAAGTCGTTCTGGGTGCTTCCGCAAAAGGATTGTTTGCGCTCGAATTCGACCGCGGGCAATTTGCGCGGAAGAAGTTGAGCGCCGAATGGGTGGAATCGCCCGAGATGCTTCTGCCCTATACCCGCGAACTGGACGAATATTTCGCCGGCAAGCGGCGCCAGTTCACCTTCCAACTCGATTTGCGCGGAACCTTTTTTCAGCTGCAGTGCTGGCTGGCCCTGCTCGAAATTCCCTACGGAGAGACGCGCAGTTACGCCGATATCGCGCGCGCCGTGGGCAAGCCGAACGCATTTCGCGCGGTTGGACTCGCCAATAACCGGAACCCCATCGCGATCGTAGTTCCCTGCCACCGCGTGCTCGCGTCCGATGGAACCCTGTGCGGCTACGGAGGCGGGCTCCCGCTCAAGCGGAAACTGCTGCAACTCGAAGGCGCACTCTCGGAAAACCTGGCGGCCTGAGGGCTCAATCTTTTTGCGCTGGCGCGCGCCAGTGCGCGAGGAGACGACTATCTGTGCTGCCCCGAGTCGAATACTCAGTTTTGGCCCCAGCCTCCGCAGAACGAACCTGGCAAGCCTTTTGCCATCTGCAGCGCCTGTTGGGACGCGGCATCTACTCGGATGTCGCCTGGATCGAGGGCCCTCCCTGGCAGGTGGGAAGCCGCGTGCGGTACACCCTTACGAAGCCGGTGCCGGCCGTGGTCACCGCTGTGGTCACCGAGGCCGATCCCCCGCGCCGGGTCGGCTTGCTCAATCACGGCCTCGGCATCACCGCTCAGCAACTGGTGACGTTTCGTGCCCTTTCCGATCGCTCCACTCGCGTCAGCATGACGATGGAATTTGTGGGTGAGTCGAAAGAGCTCTCCCCGGCCGCAGTGGAAAAGGCATTGCAGTTCGTCACCCGGGACGCTCTGGATTCGATGGTGCTCGATCTCAACCCACCGCGGACGGCGCCTCGCGGGAACGCGAGCTGATGTCTGCACAACCTGCCCGGTTGTCAGCGCCTCTGGCCGTTAGGGATTTGCGCGTTCGCTCGGAACGCCCGGTATAATTCAGGCGCGCAAGATCGATTCCCCGCTCCCACGTGACCTCACCCGCCACCACGCAATCGATCGTTCGCAAGGCCAGCCTCTTCTACTTCGTCTTCGTGATGTTCTCCTACACGACCGGTGGCCCGTTTGGCGTGGAGGATCAGGTCGTCGCCAGCGGCCCGGGCATGACGCTGATCTATCACCTGGTGCTGCCGTTTTTTTGGTGCATCCCAGTGTCGCTCGTCTCGGCGGAATTGACCTGCGCCATGCCCGTCGAGGGCGGCTTCTATCGCTGGACGCGCGCCGCTTTTGGCGATTTCTGGGGATTTCTCGCCGGCTGGTGGAACTGGTCCGCGTCGTTCCTGCTCGGTGGCGCCTACGCCGTGCTCTTCACCGACTACCTGGTGTTTTATTTTCCCCAGCTCACCGGCTGGAAACATTGGCTGGTTTCGGTTGCGCTGATCGCCGTGATCACTTGGATCAACATTCGCGGCATCCAGATGGTGGGCAAGGTGGCGACCGCGCTCGAGATTTTCATTTTTCTGCCGGTGATCACGATGATCGTGATGGGACTGGCGAAGTGGCATCACAATCCGTTCGTGCCTATCGTTCCACCGAATCAACCGTTCTCTAAAGTCTTCGGGGTTGGCCTGGCGTTGGGATTGTGGCTTTACTCCGGCTATGAGCAACTCTCGACCGTGGCCGAGTAAGTGGAGAACCCGCAGCGCAGCTATCCGCTGGCGCTCGCGCTGGTCGTCCCGCTCTCGATTGCCACCTACTTCCTGCCCACGCTGGCAGGCTTGGCCGCGCTCGGCAACTGGCACCAGTGGCGCACCGGCTATTTCTCCCAGGCCGCCGCGCTGATTGGCGGGCCCTGGCTGGGCAGTTGGATGACGTTGGCAGCCATGATCGGCAACGTAGCGCTGCTCAATAGCACCGTGCTCACCACCACCCGCATGCCGTTCGCCTTGGCCGAGGACGGCTATCTGCCGCCCATTCTCGCCCGCCATCACGCGCGTTACGGCACGCCGTGGATCGCAATCCTCGTTTCGGCCGTGATCTATGCCTCCCTTGCCTTGCACACGCTGGGACAGTTGATCAGCATCTACATCTGGCTGCGCGCCGCGACCACTCTGCTCACTGTGCTATCGGCCTGGGGAATGCGCAGAAAGTATCCCGACCTCGCGCGCCCGTTTCGCATCCCGTTCGGACAGCTTGGCTTGTGGCTCTCGATCCTGCTTCCGGTGACGATGACCTATGTCGCACTGCGATATAGCGACCCCATCGCGCAAAAGTGGGGGCCGGTGGCGCTGCTGGCCGGGCCCGTGGTGTATGGAATGATCAAGCTGCGCGGCAGAGCCTTGACCAACTCTGATTCATGACCCTGGAGGGACAGCCGCCAAGCATGGTGTAGGGACAGGCGAGGGCGCCTGTCCAGCTGAGCCCCGCTCGGCACAACCCCCCTTCGCACGCGGCTGCTGATGCACCTGATGCACCTGTTCTTTGCGATGATCGAGAGCACGCCCGCAACTTTGACCACAATAATCGGATAGCAGCCGACGTTCCCCGTCTCTTACGATCCCCGCATCGGCAATGCCTCTGTACTGCCGCAAGGAGAAAAAGTTGAAGACCCTCACCGCAGTCATCGTAGTCCTGCTTGCATCGTTAGCCTTCGGACAGTCGGCAAAGGTCATGACGTGGGATCCGAACAACATCGTGTGGCAAACCACGGACCCGGACGGGAGCAAGTGGGCCGTCCTCGAAGGAGACAAAGATGCGCCCGGCAAGTCGTTCACCTACGCATTCCTCGTTCCCGCCGGCCACTGGGAGCACCACTCCCACAACCAGGACGCGCGCGTCGCAGTCCTCTCGGGCGCGTTGAAAGTCGCCGCCGGGCCCAGTCTCGACAAAGACGGCGCCAAGGCGTATCCGGTCGGAAGCTTTCTGTTCGTCCCCGCCAATGTTGAGCACACCATGGGAGCCGACGTGGACACCATCTGCATTGGCACCGCGATGGGCCCCTGGAAGACGCATCACGATGAAGGCATGCATCACCACCAGAAGTGAACGTGAACTGTGAAGTAAAAAGGCGATGGCCCAGGTTCGCGCCCGTTCTTGGGACGCAAACCTGAGCAAGATTCTCTTCGGGGAGTGCCGCATTGTTTTCAGACCAGCAATGAACCCGCGGCTGCCGGCCCTTCGCGGACAGGAGTGTCCGCGCCCCACGATGTTCCTAGCTCACCCAGTCCAGAAACTTGTAATACATCCCCGCCAGCGGCAGAAACCACGGCCTGCCGTTGTACAACCCCAGCGGCGCGCCCGGGAAGGGGATGCCGTCGAACGGATTATCCGGCTTCTCGCCGGCGATGCGCTGCGCCATGAGATGTCCCTGGTAAGTCGCCATCGCCACGCCGTGCCCGGCATAGCCCACCGCGTAGTAGAGGCCGCCCATCTCGCCCGCGTGCGGCATGATGTCGAAGGCAAAATCGAGCGTCCCTCCCCACACAAACTCCACCTGGGTATCGCGCAACTGCGGGTAGACGTCAATCATCCCCCGGCGCAGGATTTCCGCGCTCCGGCGAATCGTGTCGCCGCTCTCCGGAAAGAACGCCGCGCGTCCGCCAAAAAGCATGCGGTTGTCGGGCGTAAGCCGATAGTAGTAGAGATAGTTCTTGGAATCGTAGATCATGCGGTTGCGCGGGCTCAGGTCTCTCGCCAGCGCGTCGGGCAACACTGGGGTGGTGATGATGTAGGACCCGATGGGAATGAGCTTCTTGCGCAGGCCCGGGGTCGCCGCGCCCGTATAGCCGCTGGTACCGACGAACACATTCCGCGCCCACATCGGTCCGCGCGACGTGCTCAGATTCCAACCGGGAGCGCCTTGCCTGGAACCTCGTTCGATCTTGTCAACGCGCGCCTTCTCGAACGCGCACGCTCCGGCACGTAGTGCCGCCGCACCCAGCCCCGCCACGTAGCGCGCGGGATTCACGCCCGCGCTCACTTCGTCGACCATGCCGCCGTAGTAAATGTCCGAGCCGATCTCGGACCGCAATTCATTTCGCTGGACAATCCGCAGCTTGTGATTGAACTCGCGCTCGATGACCTCTACTTGCCGCGCATAGTCATCGAAGTGCGCCTGCTTGCACGCGACCTCGAGATGCCCGCAGCGCGCGAAGTTGCAGTCGATGTTTTCCTCGCGGACAATCTGCTCCACGCAATCCATCGAGCCCAGCGAGGCCGCGTACATGCGCTGCGTGCGTTCGCGCCCGTACATCGAGATCAGCTTGTTGACGCCCAGCTTGAGCCCGGTCAGCACCATGCCGCCGTTGCGCGAGCTTGCGCCCCAGCCGATGGTCTCGCTCTCCAGCACCACCACGCGGGCGCCCTTTTTGGCCAGCGTGCGCGCCGCCGAGAGCCCGGTGAATCCTGCTCCAATTACCGCCACGTCCGCGGTCTCCGGCAGCGTGCGCGCCGGATCCGTCGTCGGCATTTCGACCGTGGTCAGCCAGTAGTTCTGCTCCTGCATGTTCTCCCGTTACCGATTCTGGCGCGAAGATTTGCTTCCAAAAACTAACCACAGAGGGCACAGAGGTACACAGAGGAAACCAGGGAAAAGGCCAATTGGCGCATTCTGCTTGTATTTGACTTCCGAAATCTTCGTCGTTTTTCCTCCGTGTTCCTCCGTGCCCTCTGTGGTTCACTTCTTCGTTTACTGCGGCTGCAATACCAGCGGCCGCTCCAGCCGGAATTGCAGGATGGTCTCCGCCGGCACTTTCACTTGCTTGCCGCGCGTGAAGACCTGGGTCAGGAAGCCGCTGCCCGCTCCGGCGCCTGCCCCGATGGCCGCGCCCTGACCGCCCCCGAAGATGGCGCCCAGCAGTCCCCCGATCGCCGCCCCGCCACCCAGCATTTCCGCCGTGCGCTTGTTCTTGCCGAAGCCCTTGGCGTTCGACTTCTTCACCTCCGACGTGTACACGCGGTGCACGCGCCCATGAATGGTCACGCTGTCCAGGTCCAGCACCAGGTTTGGCGATCCCACGCCGCCCCTCGACTCGGTCAGGATGACCAGCTTCGCCGGCGAGTGCGCCGGGATCGCAACGCCGCCTGAAAGGTCATCGACTGCGTCGGTCACTTCCGCCGAAAACAACTGCCCGTCCTGCGCGTCGCCCGAGTCGATTTTCTCGTTGATGCGAATGTGAATCTCGGTGCCGCTGGGAATCACCTTGGCATCTTTCGGCGGGGCCGGTTGCGCCTTGGCGACTTCGGCGCTGCTCAGCACCACCGACTCCACGTCCTTGCGCGGAAACTGGTACAGGATGCCGAGGTTATCTTTGAAGGCCATCGGGTCGGAACCCGTGTACTTGCCGGAGTAGACCTTGCCGTTGCGCAGCGTTACCGTATCGTTGGTGTCGGTGAATACCAGCGACTGCACGTCGCGCAGCGGGAAGGTGTATCCGATCCCGCTCGCGTCGGTGAAGGTGAGATTGCCATTGCTTGCGCCCAGGAACTGCCCGGAGTAGCTCGCGCCCGCGCGCGTGATCACGGTATCGGCAGCGGCCGCAACTGAAAGAACCAGGATGATGACGATTAACCGGGCCCGTGAACTTCTCCTCATGCACACACTCCTGGCAGCCGAGGCTGCGGGATTTCGTGGGCTCTCCTCTCGCGGCGCCCACGATGATACTTCGTTTCCGAGCGTCGCGCTTGCGGCTCGGGCATCATGAGGCCGATCACGGTAACCACTGCCCAAAATCCCGCGCCGGCCCCGCCACCCCCGTGCCTTGAACCGGGCCTGCCGCGTCGTTAGACTTATGCTGATGCATATGCACGCCCATGCCGGGTCCGGCGAGGGCACTTCCAAGGTGCTCAAGGTTTCCCTGCTTGTGACCTCGGCCTACATTCTTCTGCTCGTCGTGGCGGGCATTCGCGCGCACTCGCTGGCGCTGCTTTCCGAGGCGGGGCACAACCTCTCCGATTTTCTGGCGTTGTTGTTGTCGCTCGCGGCGGTCTACCTGCAAGCCCGCCCGCCTAGCGCGACCAAGACTTACGGCTATCACCGCGCCGGGGTGCTGGCGGCGATGATCAATGCCGGATCGCTGGTCGTTATCGCCTTCTTCATTTTTTATGAAGCCTACCGCCGGCTGATGGCGCCCGAGCACGTGCATGCCGGGCTGATGATGTGGGTGGCGGCTACCGGCGTGGTGATGAACGGCGTGATTGCGCTCTTGCTCTACCGCTCTGGCGGCGACGTGAACATTCGCAGCGCGCTCATCCACGAAGTCGGCGACACGCTTTCGACCGCTGCGGTCATCGCCGGCGGCTGGGCCATCCTGGTGACCCAGCAGTATTGGATCGACTCCGCGCTCTCGATGGCGATCGGCGCGCTGATCCTATGGTCGTCCTGCGGCATCCTGCGCGAGACCATGAACATCTTGCTGGAAGGCACGCCGCGCGGCATGAAGCTCGACGCGGTGGCTGAGTCCATCCGCAAGGTCGAAGGCGTCAACGACGTGCACGACCTGCACGTCTGGAGCATCGGCTCGGAAAGCCACGCCCTTTCCTGCCACATCGCCATCGCCGACATCCCGCCTTCGGTGAGCGAGCGCATCCTGCGCGACGTGAAGGAAGTCCTGCACCACAGCTTCCGCATCGAGCACACCACCATCCAGTTCGAGCACGTAGAGTGCGAAATCGCCCACGGCTGCGTCATGCCCGTAGGCGAAGCCGAACACCATCACCACTGATTGAAAAGTGTAGTGGCCCGCATGTGCCTGGCACGTGTGGGGGCGGAAGCGCGGCGCAAGCTCTTGGCGATCCTGAGCCAGGAGGAAGATCGGTAAGAACCAGCCGGGCTCATCTTCCCTGTTTCTCATAAATCTCTCGTGCCCTCTCCAGCGTATCCACCTCTTCCGCCGACTTGTCCGGCCGCAGCCGCACAATCCTCGGAAAGCGCAACGCATACCCGCTTTCATGCCGATCGGAGCGCATGACGTTATTGAACGCCACCTCGAGCACGATCTTCGGTTCGACCTGCCGCCGGAAGCCCTCGTCCACCAGCGTGTGCGCCAGGAACCACTCCGTCATTTCGGCAATCTCGGCGTCGGTCAGGCCCGAGTAGGCTTTGCCGATGTTGACGAACCGCTCGCCATCGCGCACGGCAAAAGTGTAGTCGCTAAGCACCCCAATGCGTTTGCCGTGCCCGTACTCAGCGGCGGTGACCACTACGTCGAGCGTCGCCAGCACGCGCTTCATCTTCAGCCACGACTTGCCGCGCCGGCCGGGCGTGTAGGGCGACTCGAGGTCCTTGATCATCAGCCCTTCGTTGCCCCGCGCCTGCGCCGCGGTAAACAACTCTTCCAACTCTTCGGGCCTGGTCGCCCGTGCAAACGGCGCTCGAATCAAACGTGCGTGCTCAGCCCGACGGTCGGCAGCCTCCTCGAAGACCAGCCTGCCTTGTTCTCCTTTGTTTCTCCGTGTCGGAGCCTGCCCCGAGCGCAGTCGAGGGGTGCCTCTGTGGTGAACCCGCTCCTTCGCCAGCAACTCGTCGAGCCTCCTCATGCGCTCGCCCAACGTACGCTCCAGCAGCAACTCGCCGTCCGCATACAGAATGTCGAACACGAGGTAGGCCACCGGCACGCGCCGCAGCAGCTCCTCGCTGACCTTCTTCCGGCCCAACCGCGCCTGCAATGCGCTGAACGGCAGCGCCCGGCCCGGCTCCCCCGGATCGCCCGCGTCATAACTCCAGGCCACGATCTCGCCGTCAAGAATCGCGTCCTCCGGCAAGCCTGCCAGCGCATCGGGCAACTCTGGAAACGAGTCGGTGATCTCGTCGCGGGTGCGCGAAAACAACGCGACTTCGCCCTCCGAGATGTGCGCCTGCGCCCGGATGCCGTCGTACTTGTTTTCGACCGAAGCCTGCTCGAAATAGCTCAGCCCTTCTTCGGCCGACTCGATCGGGCTCGCCAGCATGAAGCCCAGCGGATGAAACATCCGCATGTGCGCCTCGCCGAGCTGGCCTGCAGCCGCCAGCTTTAGCGTTTCCCCGATGTCGCCCAGCAGCATGTTGGCGCGTTGAACCTCGGGCAGCGTGCCGCCGTAAGCGCGCGCAATCGCCTCCTCGACCAGGCTTTCTTTCAGCCCGATTCGCAGATCACCGGTCATGATCTTGATCACGTATTTCGCTTCGAGGGGCGAAAGACGTTGCAGCAGTTCGCGCACGAGTGCCGTCTTGGGAGCCACCCCCCGGGCGGCGGCGATGCGGCGAAAGCATCGGTCGACTTCGACCACGCTCAGGCCGGCAGTCGAGTCCGCGCTCTGGGGCAGCACGTCGCCCGCCACCGCTCCCAGGTCGCCGCGCTTGCGATAGGCTGCGCGCAACTCGGACTCGCCGCGTCCGGAGAGTTCTCCCACCAACCTCCACAGCAGCGTGCCGCCCACCTGTAGTGTCGTCTCTTCCCAGGCGGGAAACGGCCGGCCGGAGAAGAAGACCGCCGCCACGGCGGCTTCGTCGATCGCGCATGACTGCAGATAGCCAGAGACGATCCCCGTCTTCTCCAGCTTCTTCGTGGTGGCTGCAATCGCCTCGCAGGTTTCGGCAAATTTCCGCATAGAAATCCATGTAGCGGCAGGCGCCCCCGCCTGCCAGCAGCACGCGTCCTTTGCGTGCTGGGGGGATCACCCGTGCAGCCGGCGCCCACGCTCGAGTCCGGTAGAGACGCGGCTTGCCGCCTCTCAGACGGGGCTTGCCCCGTCTCTACCCCTCACAATCCAAACCTCTTACTCCTGTTTCGGTTTGCCGTCACAAAGCCCTGTGATACCCTTTACCGGTGGTTCCTTCCCCCCGGAAGTATCATCTAACGAACATGAATTTTTGGTCCAGAATGTGGCGCTTCCTGGTCGCGGTGCAATTGCTGCCGGCGCTGGAGAGTGGCGAAGAGACGCTGGTTGGCGGGCAAGCCGTGCTGGAAGGCGTGATGATGCGCTCGCCCCACGCCTGGGCGATCGCCGTGCGCAAGCCTTCGGGCGAAGTCGCCACCCATCGCGAAACGCTCGGCCGTCCCTCGGACAAGCACAAGTGGATGGGTTGGCCCCTGGTGCGGGGCGTGGTGACGCTGGGCCACGCGATGAGTCTCGGCTTCCGCGCGTTGCGCTTCTCCGCCAACGTTGCGCTGGACCAGGTCCCGGCCGACGAGCAGGGCAAGAAACTGGAAATCAGCGGCTGGGTCGCGGGCATCAACATCGCGCTCTCGCTCGGCTTCTTCATCTTCATGTACAAGTTTCTGCCGCTGCTGGCGGCTACGGAACTGAAGCGAATCAACCCGGTCTTTGGCGAGCGCGTGCTGTTCAATCTGATCGATGGGATCGTGCGCCTCGGGTTGTTCCTGCTGTTCATCTTTGCCACCTCGCTCTTGAAAGACATTCGCCGCGTCTACCAGTATCACGGCGCCGAGCACAAAACCGTCTTTGCCTTCGAAAATCAGGATCCGCTCGAGGCCGCGGCGGTGCAGAAGTATTCGACCTATCATCCGCGCTGCGGCACCAGCTTCCTGATGACAGTGATGATCATCTCGATCCTGGTATACACGCTGGTGCCGGCGGTCACGTTCTGGGGCAAGTTCATCGCCCGCATCGTGCTGCTGCCGGTGATTGCGGGCCTCTCCTACGAGATCATCCGCTATGCCGCCAAGCATCGCGGCTCGCTATTCGCGCTGATGACCGCGCCGGGCCTGTGGCTGCAGCGCATCACCACCCAGCCTCCCGACGACAGCCAGGTGGATTGCGCCATCCTCGCCCTCGACCACGCCATGGAGCTCGAGAAGGAGCACGGCGGCGAGCTGGTGATTGCGTAGTTCGTCGTTGGTCGTTAGTCGTTAGTCGTTAGTCGTTGGCGTTGGCGTTGGCGTTGGCGTTGGCGTCACACAAGCATTGGTTAGTTTCCCTTGGGGGATCGAGCTTCTGCGTTTAGGAAGAGTGCAGGAGGACCCATGACCAAGGGAACATATAAGGATTTGCGAGTTTGGCACGAAGCCGTAAAACTGGCGTCGAATATTTATCGCGCAACCGCGCTGTTCCCTAGGCACGAAATCTACGGCCTGAGCCAGCAAATGCGCCGAGCTGCTGTATCGGTACCCAGCAACATCGCCGAAGGCAAGGGACATCGATCGAATCGTGAGTTTGGGAACTTCCTGCTACATGCTCGCGGCTCGCTGCTCGAACTACAAACGCAACTTCACATTTCCGAGGACTTAAAATACCTGTCGAAGGACGTGGCTGAGAACTTGATGTTGCAATCGGATCATGTAGCGCAGACCTTAAACGCTCTGATCAATGCGATCCGCGAACAAGCCGCCTGACATCGACGGCTCGTGTCGATGACAAGCCAACGACCAACGACGAACGACCAACGACGATGTTTGAGAGACTCGACCAAATCGAAGCCCGTTACGAGGAACTCACCCAGTCCCTCGCCTCGCCGGAAACCATCAACGACTCGGCGAAATACCAGAAGACCGCCAAGGCCCACAGCGAACTGACGCCGGTGGTCGAAAAATACCGCGAGTACAAGGATCTGAAACGCGGCATCAGCGAGAGCAAGGCGCTGCTCGCCGACGAAAAAGATCCCGACATGCGCGCCTATGCGCAGGAAGAATTGACCGCGCTCGAAGCCCGCCTGGCGCAGGCGGAAGAGGATCTGAAAGTCCTGTTGCTGCCCAAGGATCCCAACGATGAGAAAGACGTCATCCTCGAAATCCGCGCCGGCACCGGCGGCGACGAGGCCACGCTCTTCGCCGACGAGATGTTCCGCATGTACACGCGCTACGCTGAAACCAAGCGCTGGAAGGTGGAAGTACTCTCCGCGTCGGAGTCGTCGGTCGGCGGCCTGAAAGAAGTCATCGCCATCGTCGAAGGCCAGCGCGTCTTTTCGCAACTGAAATACGAAAGCGGCGTACACCGCGTGCAGCGCGTCCCCGCGACCGAGCAGCAAGGCCGCGTGCACACCTCCGCCGTCACGGTGGCGGTCCTGCCCGAAGCCGAAGACGTCGACATCAAGATCGAGGCCAAAGACCTGCGTATCGACACGTTCTGCTCCTCCGGCCCCGGCGGCCAGAGCGTGAACACCACCTATTCCGCCGTTCGCATCACCCACCTGCCCACCGGCCTGGTCGTCTCCTGCCAGGACGAAAAGTCGCAGATCAAAAACCGCGCCAAGGCCGAACGGGTGCTGCGATCCCGCCTGTACGAGATCGAGCTCGAAAAGCAGCAGGCCGCGTTGGGCGCCGAGCGCCGCAGCATGGTGGGATCGGGCGATCGCAGTGAGAAGATCCGCACCTACAACTTCCCGCAGAACCGGCTCACCGACCACCGCATCGGC
>Ga0126373_10000227_pt1 | contig 37262 bp, 32 predicted proteins | sample PanSoiMetPlot_11_FD_92545 | JGI IMG/M metagenome (GOLD analysis project Ga0126373, IMG submission 92545) | Tropical forest soil microbial communities from Panama - MetaG Plot_11 | ecosystem: Environmental > Terrestrial > Soil > Tropical forest > Bulk soil | place: Panama | collected 2016-02-17 | reverse complement strand
CTGATATGGGACAACGACTGGTACCCGATAGGAGGTATCAACGGAAAGGGGCAAAACCGCTCGGGTGATGGGGGCGGACTTCCCAATCAGCAGGTGCAATACAGTCAGTACCGGTCTCAGGCCAGCTCGCAGCTATATTTTCATCCCTATCTAGCCACCAAGGTGGCGGCGGGGGATGCGTATACTCTTAATGTTTATAACGGGTTCACAAATTTCTCCGGTGCAGGCAACGCCTCGCTGCATTACCAGGAGAATAATACCGTTCCTTTATATCAGGTATTCCAGAACAGGGCTCTGAATGGTAGTTCCCAGGCATTCAGCTTTACGGATGGGACTAACCGGTGGCAGCAACACCTGCGGTGGTTTTTGTCCGGCTTGACCCCACCAGAGCCTCGGTTCGGAAATACCCGTAAATGCGTGTCAAATGGAGATGGCAATACGGAAGCTAACTGCGCCAGGCACTTGGGTATGATTGCGGAGGGGTTATCGTCCAGTGATCCGGCGAGCGCCGGCAACGCAATGTGGGGCTGGTGGCAGACGAATTATCCGAATAACACGTACAATATCGACGACAGAACGGTATGGTTAACCAATCCACTTGTTCCGCAAATTGCTCCCACGCTAACCAGCGGTAATTTCCCCGGTTATTGGTCGGTAGCCAGGTATGGATTCGGCACGCCTTATGAGACGACCGTGCATCTAATAGATGGGGATTTTTATTCGATTGAAGGCCACCGTCACTACGATGATGGGCAAGTGTCTATTTACGCTCTGAACGCCCCATTGGCTATCGACTGGAACGCCAACTTGTACAATCCGGATAGCCAGAACAGTTTTTGCCATAACCGGATTGTGCTGGATTCGGAAATCAAAGACTTTGGAGCGTGGAGCGATGATGCGCCTAACTGTTCGGCCGGCATCGGTCCGTGGCTCACCGCGAACGAAACGAACTTCAACGCCTTTTCGAACTCTACCCAGAGTATTGCTACCTTCACGTACAGCGATGGAAGCGTCTGGACACGGGCGGTACGGACGATTGCGGCGAATCTGGTGTACCCGTTGATCTATGTGAAAGATAGTTTCTCCGGGCCCGGTGCGGCGGCCCCCAAAACGCTTACTTGGAATCTGATGGCCACGGGATCGGTGGTGGCTCCCTCTGGCGTGGTTACGCCCACGGTACGATTTAGCGGTCCGCCGAATGCGCCGACCGGATGCAATGCGACCGCTGCTCAGTATCCCAGTAACGGAACTGTATATCCATTAGCAAACGGCCTCCAGCAGTTTACCTTTACAGGAGCCAATTGGAAAGCTCATGCGACGGGAGGGATCAATTGGGATTTGTGGGAGATTCCCAGCTCGGGATCGGCACAATTTCTGATTGGTAATTGGGGACACGGATGTAACTCAAGTCTGGAAATGGCGCAGTTTAAGGTAACTAACGGTGTACCGTTTAATGAACGCCAGCATATTCTCAGAGTGCATGATACCGGAACTTTTCGGACAGTGATTGCACCTTACCGGAATGGGGAGACGCCTACACGGACTGTCACAACACAACCCTGTGGGATTCAGATCGTACAAGCTTCCGAAATTACTTGTTTTAGCGACTCAGCGCTTACCTATACTAATGGCAAGAGCCAGGTGCTGACTGTCTATGATGTATCCAGTCAATCGGCATACGGCATGACAGCGTCGGGCGGCGCTCAGGAGCTGGTGAACAACGGTGCGGGAACAATCACCTGGACAATTGAAGACACGGTAGCAGGAACCCGTTGCGTTAAAGTTCCGGCCGGGGCGACTCTGCAAAGTGGCACGGGTGTGCAATACAATGCAACAACCGGGCAATACTGCTATTTCCAGGATCAGGCTCCGCAGCCCAGCGCAGTGAATATCTCATTTTCGCTCCAATAAGAAAGGACGCTTTTTCGCGGGTCGTGCCGCGAAAGAGTGGCCCTGCGGGCAGCAGAATCCCGGCGGCTTCCGGTTGTGATGGCGTGCGTTGACCGGGTCGGATGAAACACTAGACAACACCCATCTGATGCGCATGGCGGGCCGTTTCAGCCGACGTGTTCGTGGGTATGCGAAAGCCAACGGCATTCCCGTAGTGGATTGTCCAGCGGGAGAGCGCAAGCACGAACTAGCCGAGGAATACCTGGCAAAAACCAAGATCACCCACGGCTTATTCTTAGTTCTGGTGGGCCGTGCTCCGGGCGGTGCTTATAGCCTGGAATCGTGTTGATTGTCTTCAGATCCAGAAAATCCGCAAACGGAACAAAGTCCACCGAATGGGAGGTCGCGGTCGAGAAACCTACGTATGATCTGACGATCTTCAAGCTGCACTGCGGCAAGATGACGCTGAAGATTTATACCAAAGGCGAGCGCGTGCTTCGCATCGAAGTAGTCGTGCACAATACGGAACAGCTCCGGTGTGGGCGTTCCTTGGAGAAGTGTCCCGAAATCGTGGTGGAAGCCAAGGGCATTTTGGAGCGATTCATGGATGCACTGAGTTGCATCGATCAGTGCTTCATCGCCGATCGCATGCTGGAGCAAAGGAGGCGGTGCATAATCAGGTGAACCGATTGCGTCGCTATGAATATAGGTAATTCCTGGCATGAATGGCTGCGAAAAAATGGACTCGATGATGCCGGCGCGACGCGAGCCGCACGTCTGTGTTATGAGCAGTGGGCACTTATAAAGTAGCGCCGAAGTGGAGAACCGGCTCCGCCGCCTTATGCGATCAAGCGGCAAATAATCCGGGACTTTGGACGGCAGTTTCGGCTGCGGGTTCTTGTGGAAACCGGAACTGTTTACGGGACACCAGTTTTGCTTTACGAAATTGTTACGAGCGGATCTTCACGATTGAATTGGATCATGCGCTTTTCGAGAGAGCCGAGCCGCGATTGAGGAAGCGCCGACCCGCTCAACAGGTAAAGGCCGCCTGCACCGACCGGAAGCAGCAGAAGGAGCGCACGTGGCGCCCAGTAGCTTACCACGCGCAACCATTTAGTATCTTGCACCACCAAGACCAGAAGCGATCCGAGGCCGAGCGCGTCAATGCGACAGGGAGTGAAAACGCCCACGCCATGTCCGCTCCAGAGAACAAGGCTCCGCGACAGGATGGAGAAAGGGATCGTTCCCAGCAGAACAAGTGGCAGGCGCCGTGGACTCGTGAATTTTACAATGAACGGCCAGATCAGATAAAAGTGCTCTTCCACGGCTAACGACCAAAAGTGGGGTGTCCACTCCCACAAGCTAGTTGAGGGGGAAGGGGAAAAAGTCATGCCGGCGTTTTGCATGTAGGTCCAAAACCAAAGTTGTCTTGAGAGTGGGACTGGCCGGCCCAAATACAGGAGGGGAACCAGAACATATATAAGAAACAGGAAACCGCAGTAGAGGGGAGAAATCCGAAGGAGGCGCCGCGCGTAAAAGTTCGTTAAGAAGTTGGGATGATCGCGAGCCGCTAAGAGGATGCGAGTAATAAGGAAGCCAGATAAGACGAAGAACAGGTCTACACCGGTTCCGCCAACCGAACTAATGACTGCATTGATTCTAGGAACAAAAGGTAGTGCGTAAACCAGGAGTGGCACAGGAGAACCATTAAAATGGCGGTGCCCCGCAGGCCATCCAGTGCCGGAATGTGTTCCGGCGTGCTGCGGGACTGAGCGGAGGGATTGCTCGAAGAACTCCTGGCGGGATCAATCATTACAGAACCCAAGATATACTACCGCGTTACCCTCCAGCAATGGTCGGTAGGTACTGCGGTACCGGTTATTCCCCGCAGCCTGTCCAGGCGTGTCAGGAAAAATGGCTTTCCGCTATGATGGGAAAAGCCACGCTCGGCGTGCAAGGAGCAGACGAAGGTACTTGGTGGAGCGGTTCGCGGCGGCCGGGCAGCAGATTGCAATGTAGCATCACGGAGCCGTTGCGCGAAGACCTAATCATGAAGGTCACGATCATTGGGGTCACGGTCACGATCAAGATGGCGGGGCCGGTCGCGGGGGAATCTGAGCCAGGGATCGGGTTTCTACTGGAGCAGCGCCGGAAGCGGCTCAGCCCGCTCGCCGTTTTGGGCTCCGTGTTGCTGCATATCGGCGGCATTGGCCTAGTGGTTCTACTAGGCGCCCTCCCCACTTCGCAACCGGTCAAGATGGACGTGGTGATGCTACCGCCACGAACCGAGAAACTGATCTGGTACGTGACGAAAGACCGGTTACCGAGAGTGGTGTCGAGTGAACAGCAGAAGGTGGGGAAGCCGAGGATTGAGTTAAAGCGGCCCGTGCAGACGGTGAAGGCGGATGCAGCGCAACCAGGTAAGCAGCTAATCTGGCAGCCGGCGCCTAAGGTTCAACTGGAGCGGGAAACGCCATTGCCGAATTTGCTGGCATTCGTACCGCAGCCGGCGCGGCCAGAGCCGAGAAAATTCGTTCCTACCGAGCGAACCAAAGTCATCACCGAGACACCCCGGGTGCTTCCGGAAGCGGCTCCCGTGGTAACGGCACCACCATCGCCAGCCGATTTACCAATAATGGCAGCGCTCCCCGGGCCGGCGCGACCACGCCCCCGAGACTACGTACCGCCGACGGTACCGACCCAGGCAGCCGGGCAGCCCGCGATTGTATTAGAAGCAGCTCCGAATGTACCAGCGGCTGCGCAGACACAACAACCATCGATTGTAGTGGTGGGTTTGGAGCCAGCCCGGCCAAACGAAATACCGCTACCGGAAGGTTCTCGCGCAGCGCGTTTTTCGGCGGGAACGGAAAGCGGGAACGGAGGAGGACAACGTGGAGGGATCGTGGTTCCGGGGTTGGATGTTCGGGGAAACGGGAGCGATTCCGCAGTGGTGGTGGGGCCAACGCGGAAAGCGCCTGCCTACCACGAACCATCACCGGCGGAGTGGACGCAGGCGGCTCCGGGAAAAGATTCCCGGCGGATGGCGCGATCGATGATGTCGGCCGCACTCAGACCTAGCTCGCGGGTGATTGCGCCGTTTGTAGAATCGCGTTTCCCGAATCGGCCGCTCTACACTACTTCCTTTGAAGTGGGGACGAATGGCTCGATGGAATGGGTCATCTGGTTTGCGGAGCAAGCGGCACGGAACGAGCAGTTCACCACGATTCGTCCACCAGTACCATGGGCTCGAATAGGGACCGGAGCCGACCCCGTATTGCCGGCGGGGCGATTGGAGATTGCGGCGGTGATCGACAAAAGCGGGCAGCCCGGTTCGGTGAGCGTGCTGAGCAGCATGGATCAGGCAGGCAGAGAAGCTGTCGCTAAGCTGATTGCGGAGTGGGTGTTTTTACCGGCGCTGCGCAATGGGGAACCGATTACAGTGGATACGCTTATTGAGATCAGCTTCCGGCACAGACCGTAAATTCGAATCACACGATTCCTTCGACGTAGAGCGATTCTACCGCGCGGTGTTCCAATTCGACCAATAACTTCGGATCAGATCCCTGGCCGAACGACTGTCTGTGAACCTCACGGAATCCCGCGGCGAGCATGGCCTCTCTTAATGAATCAAAGTCATAAATAAACTGATGGCCGTGGTCGTGCATGATGCGGTTGACATAGTACATAGGCAACTTATTGTCTTCCCTATATGGCCACTCAACGGTTTCACCAGAGAGAGCCCGAACATAGTACCTGCAATATAATTCGCCATCAGGAACGACGATGCGAGCAACGCCGCCGGGCTCGAGCATTCTGTGGAAATCGCGAAGCACGGCCAAGCCTGCGTTGTAGGGAATATGTTCCAGGCAGTGTTCCGTGAAGATGCCCTTTACACTACCTGCAGGGAGAGGGATACCTTTTACAATATCGAAGCTATGGACCTCTGGTCCCCAGTTATAATCGATGTTGCAGAATCCTTTGATGGGGAATGGGCCGCACCCGACATTCAGGTAAAGGCCGCTGGCCGGATATCCAGACAACTGAAAGCGCCGATTGCGAAAAAGGGCGGCTATTGCTATCCGTACTTTGCTATAACTCAAGATCGACCGGTTGACTGAAAAGTTATCTAGCCCCATACAGCAACTTTATATAAAGGTCGTTTGGAATTGTGAGGAAACTGCTGCGCAAGCGCAACGAACAGAGGTCTCTACAATCCCTCTCATGATAACCCATCGTATTACAGAAGATCTACAGAGCTTCCCTGGTCGATGCCGCTCCGCGGCAGCCGACTTTGAAGGGCCGGAAGGGTACCTTTACCGTAGAACTCTTGCGCGATTCCAAAACTCCGGGTTGTAAAATAAAAGAGAGTAGATCAGATGATTCCTGCGCGCGAAGGCCTGAGTTATGCGAGTGTTCTTTTAGTGCTGCTCGCGGCGACCACGGGATACGGACAAGCTCCCGATACTGCCAGGAGACAGAATCTGGATAAATGCATAAATGGTTTTCCCAGTTGCGACATCTCGGCTTTGACGCCGACGGAGTTGAATTCGGTGGCAAGCGAGTTCAAGAAACGAAATTTTTCCCGATGCATGAGCGGGGCGGCAACCTGCGATCCCACGCGCCTGACGAAAGAGGAGGCGACAGTGGTGGGAAAGGAGTACGAGCGGCGCAACATAGAAAAATGTATTAACGGATCAGCCAATTGCAATCCGCTGAGCCTGCCTCAGCAGGCGATGCAGCGAGTCCGCACGCAGATGCGCGACAAAAACCTGGAGCGGTGTTTGAGTGGGGCGGCAACCTGCGATCCTACGGCGCTTTCCGAAAAGGAACAGGCGGATGTTCGAGCAGCGGCCAATCGGCGCAATTTAGAGAACTGTCTGAGCGGGCGGCCAGCTTGCTCTCCGATGGATTTAAGCCAATCCGAAGTGAACGCGGTAGAGGCAGCCCGTCACAAAAAGAATCTGGAGGGCTGCACCGCCGGCCTATCGGTTTGCGATCCACTGGAACTGACGAGCGCCGAGGGTAAGGCCGTAGAGGAGGCATTGCACCGGCGGAACACGGACAACTGCATGAACGGCCTAGTCAACTGCGACCCATCCATGCTGAATGGCCCGGAAGCCGCGGCTGTTGCGGCCGCATTCCGCCAACGAAGAGCGACCGCCAAATAAGGGATGTCTTCACGCCTCCGGAATGTGGGTGCGTACTTCGGGGAAAATCTGTTGGATGAAGTCTACCGCTTTATTTCTGGCGTTGTCTAATGATCCGTTGATAATCTGAGTGATTACGCGAATGAAGGTTACATCCGTACGGCCATGAGTCAGCAGTTCCGGAACGGCATAAAGCTGGAACAGGTACTCATTAGCAATGGTGCGGCTGCCAGTCTGATACCAGTAAAAGACCGCCATGTCGAGTCCCTCACGGCGGACAACGAATTGATTGACATTGAAGCTAACGGTGGAGGAGGGGACCGATACAGGCACTATAGCCGAGGAAACCCGCTTCCAGCCCGCTCCCGGCAGGCAATCCTTTGGGGAGTGCGGCGCATGACCGGTGCGTTGCGTTTTAAAGTACGCCACAAATAGTTCCACTCTGGATGGGATGCCGGAATGGGAGTCGATATAGACCCGGCTCAAATAGTCGTCCGGCTGCAATTGCGCCATGGAAGCTTCATCGGGAGGGGGTTCGCTTTCCAGGCTCCATCTGCCGAGTTGAGTGGGGAAGTTACTCCAAGGAGGAGCCTGCGGGATAACCTCATGCTGGGAGTAGCCATAATAAATGACTGACTGGCAGACCAGGATCCCAGCTAATAGGAGCAAGTGGCGGCGGTTCATATCAGCTCCAGTCAACAGTCTAACCGGGGAAACGTTTCAATAAAGCATTCAACGCAAACAGCAGGATGAAGGCAAACACGAACATTGTCCATCCAAGCAGTTCATGGTAGAAGCCAACAGTCCATTCCGGATGATAGTTACCGATGATAGCGGTGGCGGCTACACGACCAGCATTAACAATAATAGCCACCGGAATGATGATGGCGACCAGTACCCAGCGGCGCCAGTTACGGCCGGTGAAGAAATAGGCATAAGTCAGTGTGAGAAAAGTGAGGGCGTAGAGCGAGCGCAGGCCGCTGCAGGCTTCGGCGACATCCAAGGTTTGGTTAGGCAAATGCAGAATATTGCCTTCGCGCAGGACGGAGAACCCCAACACGCCGAGCATGTTTTCCGCCAGAAAGCTGGCAATCAACTGCAAAGGCAGAGTCATCCGGTCATAAATGAATCCGGGCAGCGGGATCATGAGGGGCAACAGAAGGAGCGGGTAGGCTAAGGCGCGCAAGGTCGCGGCGCCACAGAGGAAGAGAATGCTCCCCACCAGGGAGAACAGGAATGCCGTCCTGGTAATGAACACGAAAGTAGGGAGACTCGGAGGGCCGATACAAAGCATGATCAGCCCCAAAAGGACCAGGGGAAGCCCCCAATAGTTAACTTTGGGCTGAATGGCTGCGAGGAAGTGTCGCTTATCCCGTACAATCAAGGCAGCCGCGACCGGTACGAACAGGCCGTGACTCATGTTGTCGTCTTCGATCCACAATTTCCCCAGCGAGTAGAGCATAGGGATGTAGGGGACCAATAGTAACAAGCCGATGGCGAGCCAAGGTAGCCACGTTCTCTGCTTGGAGGCTGTTTCTAAAGAAGGTTGGGCGGTCGTCATGGGGTTCCAATGTGAGCAGCCCGGACGTGGCGCTGTTCTGGACTGGTTAAGCGCGCTAGTTCGTGCACCCAGATACTAATCATTTTCTCCCGGCAGAAGTAGTTGCGGTACACGGCATGACAGCGGGTCTGCAACTCAGCCAGCAAATCCGGGCTGGCGGCCAAGCTGCGGAGCCAGGCAGCGGCCTCTTCAATATTATCGCTGGTCAGCACCCATCCAACCCGATGCTGACGAATCCAGCGCCCTACCGAAGAGCCTTCGGGGCCGGCAAAGAGAATCGGTCTGCCGGCAGCTAAAGAACCAAAAAACTTAGAGGGGACGACAATACCGGACCAATCCGGTTTGAGACTGGCCATATGGATGTCGGCCGCAGCCAGGTGGCTGGCGAGTTCCTCTTCTTTGACGAAGGGGAGCAGGCCGACGTTAGTGTCCTCAGGCTGGATGGCAGCCTGAAGATCAGCAACGGCATTACCGCGAACGCTCCAGCGAAAATCGACCCCGGAAGAGCGCATATGCCGGGCCAGAGCGAGAAATTCCTGAAAACTGTGGGCGCGTCCGAAGTTGCCGGAATATAGAAGGGTCAATCCCGCATCGCCGAAGAGGCGGCGGCGCAGCGAGGGTTCCGCAGGGCGCGGCCCCGGCTCTTCGGAAAGCGCCCAGGGAACAATGGTGCGCATGGGGAGGCTTTCTCCGTAAACCTGCAACCGTTGTTGCATACAGGGGCCGAGATCGGCGATCAGATCGCAGTGCCGGTACGCCCGGCGGAGCAGAGTCGTAAGGATCCGGACCTTGCGGCTGGACTGCGTCAGCAAGCCATCGGCAACGGCTGCTTCGGGGTACAAATCAAAAGCCCAATGCACGACTTTCATCTGTGGCCGCAGCCATTTCAGCGGCAGAGCGATCAGCACACTCAGTACGGGGTCGGTACCGACCAGAACGACATCCGGCCGGGTGGCGGCGGAGCGAAATGCCAGGCGGGACCACGCAGCCAGCATCCAAAAAGCATTCAGCAGGCGCCCTGCGGTAGAGGATTGGGACAAGGGCGGACGCCAGACACGATGGATTTGGATTCCCTTCCATGTCTCTTTAGCAGGATATTGCCGGGAGGGATTGCGGCAAGAACGGTTGGAGGGCAGAACCTCCACCTCCCAACCGGCAGCAGCAAAGTCTTCGGCCAGATCCGAAAAATGACGGGAGCTCACCACATCATCCGGGTGGAAGAAATGATAGAGAATACAGATTCTTCGGCGAAGCCCTGTCATAAGATCTGCGCTTCAGGCAAGTCTGGGTCTAATCCTTGGACGCGTTTCCACTCGCGATTTGATCGTATATCCAGGCGTAGGTTTTCTCAAGTCCGGAGGTAAGGGGAGTACTTGGTTCCCAGCAGAAATGTTTTTTCATCAGAGTATTGTCGCTATTGCGTCCGCGGACTCCCTGGGGGGCGTTGAGGTTATAGGAACGGCGCAGGCGCACGCCGGCAATTTGTTCAACCATGTCTACGAGCTGATTGATGCTGACCAGTTCGTGACTACCGAGGTTTAACGGCTCTTCGACGTTGCTGTTAAAGATGAGGTCGATGCCGTGCAAGCAGTCATCGATATACATGAAGCTGCGGGTTTGCTGGCCGTCTCCCCAGATTTCGATGTTGTGGTCGCCGGACAATTTGGCCCGTATCACTTTCCGGCAAATGGCAGCGGGAGCTTTTTCACGGCCGCCATCCCAGGTTCCATGTGGACCGTAGACGTTGTGGAAGCGTGCGACTCGAGAGATCATACCGAAGTCTTCGCGAAAATGACGGCACATGCGTTCGCTAAAAAGTTTTTCCCACCCGTAACCGTCTTCCGGCATGGCGGGATAAGCATCTTCTTCGCGGAGGGCAGTGACCGCCGTGTCCGTTTGCTTGCCGGCGGCATAAACACAGGCGGACGAAGAGTAGAAGTACCGCTCAACACCATTATCGAGCGATGTTTTCAGCATGTGCGTATTGATCAGAACCGAAAGCATGCATAAGGCTCGATTGTTGGTGATAAATCCCATGCCGCCCATGTCACATGCCAAGTTATAGACCTGCCAGGCGTTTTTGGTAGCTCTCTCGCAGTTTTCGAGGCGGCTGCAATCGAGCTGCAGATTCTCCGCCGCATCGAATATCTGATGCCATTGAGAAAAGGGTTTGATATCGACGGCGCGTACTTCTACCGTGCCCGTCTGCAACAACCTCGAGACGAGGTGGCCGCCGATGAATCCACCGGCGCCGGTTACGACAATTGTTCGATTTGCCATAAGAATTCCTATTCCTGATTTCGTATGTGCCGCGAGAGCACATGCCGCCAAGCTTATGCAGCGGACGGCAAGGCAATCACATGTCCCCACATGCCGCTACGATCCGGCCAACCGCTTTCCATATTTTGGACAAGTTCGCCAGTTTCCACTCGCACGGCCCGATACCCCAGGCCTTTCAAGAACATCCCGACCACGCGATCTTCCGTGGGATTGTGCAGTTCGATCAACAGTACCGACCGATATCGCGCGATCACTTCACGGCCGCCGCGTAAAGCGGCGCTTTCCGCGCCTTCGATATCGATTTTCATGAATGTGGGCGGGGCATTTCCTTCCTGAAGCACGAACTGGTCGAGCGTTATGGTCTCGACCTGGTAGGTGGTTGCGGAAGGCGCCGCGGTAGTTCCATTGACCAGATGGCCGGCAGCGCTGCCCGTGCTATCGAACCAGGCTGTTCCGGCCTGGTTAGAAACCGCTTTGGGCACGGTCTGCACCATCGTGAGGTTATTTAGCGAAAGATGCTCTTCGAGGGCCCGGCGGATTTCGGGGTTCGGCTCAAATGCATAGACGCGGCCAGTGAGTCCCACTCGCCTGGCGAGCAGCAAGGTGTGCATTCCATAGTTAGCTCCCAAATCGTAGGCAATATCTCCCGGTTTGACATAACGCATCATCACATCCATTGGACTGGCGTTCCCATCCCCCGAAGAGATAAGCATGGCCATACCCCGCGAAAATGCGATACCGCATGCCGCGACAGGGTCCCCATAAAACCTAGTGGACAGTCCCCACAGGGTAGAGCGTATGCCGCGCAACAGCACTTACACTTTCGTATCAATTTTTGCATCATGCTCAGGGCCTTTTGAAAGAGGGCTTTCGATCAACCGCGCTAGGCGCGGGCCTCTTCTACACAAGCGCGGCTGCCGCTGAAAGATTCGTTTTCCGTCTTCAATAAGAGGAACGAACCGGCGGCGAGTACATCCATGCGGGTTCGCAGGAAACAATCCAGAGCTTGGGCTGGAGTACTCACGATAGGCTCATTTTCGTTGAAGGAGGTGTTGAGCAGAACGGGAACACCGGAAACCTGCTCAAACTCGGAGATCAGATTCCAGTAGCGGGGATTGACATCGCGCTCCACGGTCTGGAGTCGGCCGGTGCCGTCGGCATGGGTGACGGCGGGGATGCGCTCCTGCTGTTGGGGGCGAATCTTATAAGCGGTCACCATAAAAGGAGAAGGGTAATCGATCTCGAAGTAGGCGCCGGTCTTTTCGGCCAGGATGGAGGGGCAGAAGGGGCGGAACGGTTCGCGATATTTGATGCGGCTATTGAGAATGTCCTTCATGTCCTTACGCCGGGGGTCGGCCAAAATGCTGCGGTTGCCGAGGGCGCGCGGGCCGAACTCCATGGCTCCCTGAAACCATCCGACGATCTTGCCGTCGGCAATCTGACGGGCGGTTTGCGCAACCAAAGCAGGCTCGGAAAGACGGGTGTAACGAACTCCTACAGACTCGAGTTCCCGTTGGATCTCCTGGTCACTGTACTGGGAACCGTAGTAGACATGACGCATGACGTAACCGCGCGGTTTTCCCAGAACCTGGTGGTGCACGTAGAGGGCGGCGCCGATGGAGGTGCCGGCATCATGAGCGGCCGGCTGGACATACATATCGCGAAAATCCGTCTTTTCAAAGATCATGCCATTGGCCACGCAATTGAGGGCCACGCCGCCGGCCAGGCAAACGGTCTTTTCGCCCGTGCGGCGTTGGACATAATTGAGAAGTGCGAAATAATTCTCTTCCAATATCTTTTGCGCGGAGGCGGCAATGTCTCTGTGGCGCTCGGTAATCTCGCTGCGGGGCTCGCGGGGAGGGCCGAACACTTCAATAAGTTTGTTGGAGAAGACGCATCCCAGATGGGGCTCGCCGCCTTCCCAACTCATCTCCACACCTTCGTTGTGATGACGGAAATAGTCGAGATTGAGTTCGATCTGACCGTCGCGGCAGCGGACCACGTCGCGCACCTTGTCTGCGAAACGCGGCTCGCCGTAGGCGCCGAGCCCCATCATCTTGTACTCGTCGCCATACTTATCGAAGCCCAGGAACTGGGTGAAAGCGGTATAGAAGAGACCGAGCGAATGGGGGAATCCGACCCGGCCGCGGATCTCCATACGATTGCCGCTACCGACGCCCCACATGCTGCTCGAGAAATCGCCGAAGCCATCGATAGAGATGATGGCAGCGTGATCAAAGGGCGAAGCAAAGAAAGCGCTGGCCAGGTGGGCGTGATGATGTTCAACATGATGCAGGCGGCTGCCTTTGGCGGCAGTGACGCCCGCCGCCTGCAAATCCTCGAGGACCTGAGTGATGCGAATGCTGTTTTTGGCGCGGCCGGTCGCGTGGGCCCAATGTCCTGGCCGCTTCGCCAGGTGCGCGAACTTGGAAAACAGATGCGCTTTGGGATCACGCGACACCGCGATGTGGGGGACCGAGGTTACGCCCGCGCTCTCCAGGCAGTGGCGGGCCGCCAGTGCCGGCAGACCGGCCCAGTGTTTGATCCGATTGAAGCGCTCCTCCTCCACCGCATGAACCAGTTGCCCATTAACGAGCAAGGCCGCCGAAGAGTCGCCATGGTAGGCATTCAATCCGAGAATGGTGCTGTCAGAGCTCATAGGATGCCAGTCTTCTGAAGAATTAGCGGCCTTGGCTAAACGGCCTGGGCCTTGCTGCTGTTGAGTGACTCGACGATCATGCCTAAAACACGCACGGACTCGCGGCCATCCTCGGCGGGAACCGGAGATTTGGTGCCGTTAATGATGCTGTCGGTGAACTCATCGATGATGAAATCGTGGGTCGTGCGCAGGGACTTGGTTACATAGCGAAGCCCGCTGGTTGCCAGGCTCTTTAAAAGCTGGCCCGTTTCACTCAACAGGGAAGTTCCGATGGCAACGGGCTTCAGCGCTTCCCGCCGATATTGGACAAGACTCATGGCCTCCAGGTCCAGCAGCAGAATGGCATGTTCCCCCATAATTTCGATTCTCGCCATCCACTGATTGGTTCCGTAGTTCAGAGTGACGGAACTCATTGCCTTATCACCGACTAAATTGATTCGATAGTCTTCGAACGGAGACCAAGGGTAGTCATTGCGGAGCTTCATAGCATCGACGGTCACTTCGCGAATGGGGTTGATGAACGCGAGGGTCATGTAAACAATGTGGGGACCGGTTTCTCCAATCACACCGCCTGGGAGCTTATTGGCCCAATGGTCGGATTTGGATGTGATGTAATCGGTCGGCGTAGAAAGGAATATGCGCATACCGCGGAAAGCTCCGATGGCGCCTTCGCGGACCAGCTTGCGCGCTTCGAGAAACGGATAGTAAAAAAGGTCGCTGTGGGCCAGGCAAACTTTGACGCGGTTGGCTTCGGAGGCGGCTATGATGTCATCGCATTCCTTGAGTGTTTGGGCCATGGGCTTTTCAATAAGCACATTGGCGCCACCGCGCATACACTGGATGGCAATGGGGGCATGGGTTTTGGGGGGCGTGCAGATATCCACCAAGTCCGGCTCCTCTTTGGAAAGCATCTCGTCGATGTTGCTATAAACGTGAGGAATGCCGTGCTCGGCAGCCAATTTTCGTGCCGCCTCAATATTGAGGTCGCAGAGCGCGGCCAGCTGGACCTTTCCTCCGTGTTTCTTGAAAGCCGGGATGTGTTTCAGCCCTGCAATAAGACCCGTACCAATGACGGCGGCTTTGAGCTGTTTCATATCGTTTGTTGTTTTCCTTATGAACGAATAATGTGCAATCGGAGTGCGATCAGAGTGGGACTTCGAAGACCAGATACATGAGTGCCTTATTAGCCGCTAGTTGCGCCTTCTCGAGTTGTACCTCGACGGGGCGTAACCCCACTCTCGAAGCTTTATCCCGCCACCGCGCTTTGGAAAAGCGTGCGCGGGAAACTTTCAGGTATGTCAAATAATTACCGATTTTCGGTAAGCGAGCGACAAATGGAATCTTTAAGAGCAGAAGCGCAAGGGGACGAAGAAACTGTTCAATTGTTCTGCTGAGATGTGCTGGATCGGGGACGGAAAAGATGAGTTTGCCGCCGGGTTGCAGAATGCGCCGGCACTCACCCAATACGAGGTTCGTATCGTCCAGATACTCAAACACACTCGAGGCGATCACGGCACCGAAGCTGCCGTCCGCAAAAGGAAGCCGCTTCCAATCCTTGGGCAGCACGCGCCAATCGATGGTTTGAGCGGAATGGAGTTGCCGGCCGGAAGCGATCATCTGCTCCGACAGATCACAGACGGTCATTTGGAATCCTCGCATCGCGAGGGCATTTGCGATAGCGCCGGTACCGCCGCCGAAATCCAATACCGTGGCACCAGGCTTCACCTGTCTGGCCAGGAGGGCGGAAAACACGTTCACCCGAAATGCGAGCGGACCTGTGGGATTATACTTTGCGTCCCAGGACAGCGCTTTGGCGTTAAACAGTTGACCGACTTGTTGAGCGTGTCTCATCGGGCAGTACTCGTTTTCGCCATATCGGATTCCAATTCCTCTCGTCGGATATCGATCAAGAGGCGGCACCAAAGCCCCTGCATGAAATGAAAGATGAAGCCTTCTTTCCCGTCCAAAAAACCCAGCCGCAGAAAGTAACGAAGGAAGAATAAGGCGAACGGCCGGAAGTACAGCGGCATGGCGTTCCACCTTTCTTTCAGCCACAGTACCCGCTGATCGGGGTTGCCGAAGGGAGTCAGCTTGGTAAGATAGGCTACCTCGCCGCGCTTACGCTGAATCTCTTCCACGGCCAATTCGCTGGCAAACTTGTTATGTTTCTCAATAAAAAAGGATATCTGCCACTCGTTCTGGTTAGCTTCCAGGATGTCATGGTGAAGCTTGGCGATACGCCCGTTCACGTAGAAGCGGTAATCAAATTCGTTATCGTCCAGATACGCTTTCGAATGTTTGAAGATTTTCAACTGATATTTATAGAAACCGCCGTGGCGGATCCAGCGGCCGCGGAAAATCTGCCGGCGCCTCACGTAAAAGCCGTCGATGTCCTGAGGAGGGTTGGCAAACACGCGCTGCAACTCGTCGCGCAATTCCGGAGTCACACGGTGATCGGCATCCAAGGCAATCACCCATTCGTTCTGAAAAGGGAGGTTCTGTAAAGCCCAGGTACGCTGTTTGGTGTGCCCTTCAAAAATATGTTGGTGGATTTCGAGTCCATATTGGCGAGCGATCTCCAGGGTCCGATCGGTACTGAAGGAATCGACTAAATGAATATCCGTGCAGCAACCCGCCAGGCTTTTCAGGCAATCCGGGAGGTTGCGCTCCTCATTGCGTGTGAGAATGAACGCGGACAACGCGAGGGGCTTTTGCGAGGACGCGGAGATTTGGGTCGTCTGGGATGCTGTTTCCATAAGCTCTATCTCCCCAAAAGCGATCGGCTCGAATAGACTTTGTTTCCGCTATTGAACACCAGCTTCGAGCATGGATGCCCAGGAAGGCGGCAGTTTAAGAGATACTTCGATGTTGGTAAAGAGCTTGCTCTTGCGGCTCCCCGCCTGGCGCGCCCAGGCAGCCATGCGATGAACTCCTTCTTCCAGGCCGATGCGCGGTTCGGCATGCAGGATGCGGGCGGCTTTTTCGTGAGTGGCGTAAGCCTGGTAGACTTCATCGCGCGCCGGCAAGTAGTCGATAGCGGCATCGACGCCAAATGCAGCCTTCACTACCCGGGCAAGCTGATTGACGGTATACGGCTGGTCGGCGCCAATATTAAAAACCTGGTTGTAGGCTTCTTCTATCTCCACACTGCGCGCGATATGGGGCGCCACATCATCAATATGAGAAAAGGCGCGGGTCTGCTCGCCGTCTCCAAAGATGGTCAGTGAGCGGCCGGACATAATCTGGTTCATGAAGATGCCGAGTACGTTGCGGTACGGGTCTCCCAGATTCTGATGCTCGCCGTAGACATTGTGCGGGCGGAAAATGATATAGCGCAGGCCAAACATGTGCGCAGCCGCGGCCAGATCCAATTCGACGGCGTACTTACTCACACCGTAAGGATCCTCGGGTTGGGGCACCATGTCTTCCGACATGGGCAACTGTCCCTTGCCATAGACCGCAATCGAAGAGGTGAACACGAAGCAGCGCGTATTATTTTTGATTGCTTCGTTCACCAGATTGATCGTACCGACCAGATTAGTCTGGTAGTTAAAGCGGCGAATAAAATGGGACAAACCTTCGGCGGCATAGGCAGCGAGATGATAGACATAATCGAACCTGTGCTGGCGGAACAACTCGGTCACCAGATCGGCGTCCGTTACAGAGCCTACGACCAGCCGGGCGCCATCGGGAACATGATCCCTGAAGCCACCCGACAAATCATCGAGCACAATCACCGAATGCCCGAGTGCGAGGCAGTGTTTGACTACATGGCTGCCAATAAAACCGGCGCCTCCGGTCACCAGAGAGTACGGCCGGCCGTTTCGATTAGTAATCATAATCTCTCCTTGCATCTGACTCCTTAGCTGACGGGACAAGCCCAACAGGATCAGCAGTGCAAGATGAATTCATACTGAATAAAAGTTTGGGAACACACACCGGATGGAAAACCGGGCGAGCTGCCTTATGGATCTCTATCGGGTTGAGCTTTGATGAGCTTCGGCTAAGGAGGCCCAATATGGGGGAAGCTTGAGAGAGACTTCGATCTCCGTAAAGACCTGGCTCGTCCGGCAACCGACTCGGCGGGCCCAGGCAGCCATCCGCCGGATTCCTTCTTCCAACCCGATGCGCGGTTCGGCCTTAAGCAGGCGGATGGCTTTATCCAGGCTGGGATATACATGATAGATCTCCTGACGGGCCGGGAGATGATCAATGGGGGTGTCCACACCGAAGGCATCCATGATGACCCGTGCCAGATGATTCACGGTATACGGCTGTTTCGCGCCTATATTGAAAACCTGATTATACGCCTGCTCGATGTGGACGCTACGAGCGATGTAGGGAGCAACATCATCGATGTAGGAAAAGGCGCGGGTCTGCTCTCCATCGCCGAAGACGGGCAACGGCCCGCCGGACATAATCTGGTTCATAAAGATGCCCAGAACATTGCGGTAGGGATCCCCTAAATTCTGGTGCTCTCCATATACGTTGTGCGGGCGGAAGATGATATAGGGCAGGCCAAACATGTGGTAAGCCGCGGCCAAATCCAATTCGACGGCGTACTTACTGACGCCATACGGGTCTTCCGGCAGCGGCACCATATCCTCCGACATGGGCAGTTGTCCCTTGCCATAGACTCCAATGGATGAGGTGAACACCAAGCAGCGTGTCCGATGTTTTACGGCTTCGTTGATGAGGTTCACAGCGCCGACGAGGTTGGTTTCGTAGTTGAAGCGGCGAATGTAATGAGAAAGCACCTCGGCGGCATAGGCGGCGAGGTGATAGACATAATCGAAATGGTACTCCCGGAACAGATCCGTCACCAGAGCGGCATCCGTTATGGAACCAACCACCAGGCGGGCGCCCTCGGGCACCTGATCGGCGAAGCCTCCTGACAGATCGTCGAGCACCACGACGGAATGTCCTTCATCCAGGCAGTGCCTGGCGACATGACTACCAATAAAGCCGGCACCTCCCGTCACCAGGGAACATGGCCGGTTGTCTCGCGTCATCATGGTCTTTTCTTGTTGCATTGGTTCCTTAACCTGCGGATAAAGCCCTGAATGTGTTGGAAAGAGATCCGGGCTTCTAGCAAAGTTGGCTCGCAGAAGACGTCAGCTGATCCTGTGCCGAAAGAAAAGTCGATCGAATACCTTGTTCCAGGCTGGTCTGTGCGTTCCAGCCCAGTGAGCGGATGCGGCTGACATCGAGCAGCTTGCGCGGTGTGCCGTCTGGTTTCGGGTATCGAAGACAAGCTCGCATTCGAAGTCGAGTACCCGACAGACCAGTGCAGCCAGTTCGCGAATGTTCAAGTCTTGGCCGATACGGATCAGGTTGCTGGAATCGGTCAGATCGCCGTAGTGGTGGATGAAGTGAACGCCCCATCTGGTGCGGATCCTCGTAGAGGTGATCGACCCGTGCCGTGTTGAACAGAGAGGTTGGACGCTTGATGCCGTGAACCTCATATCCTTTCCTCAGCAGCAGCTCGGCCAAATACGCCTCATCCTGCCCAGTCACACCAATTATCAGCGCTCGCTTCATTGGGTTTCTTGCTCCTTTGGCGGTTTTATTTGCAACACATCCCAAGGGCTCAGGAATGCAAGATGGATTGATAGAGAGATATGAGTTTTTGGGAAACCACCGGAATGGAAAACTGGGTGAGGACCACGCGCCGCCCGCGTTCACCCATGACCCTGGCAGTCGCCGGATCGGCCAGGACCTCCAGCAAAGCCCGAGTCAGCGCGTCGACATTACAAGGAGTGACCAACCCTGCGCCACCTTGGGTAATGGCCGGATGAATACCAATCTGATCCGAGATCACTACTGGCAATCCACCAGCCATTGCTTCTACCACGGCAACACCAAAATTCTCCGAGTAGGAAGGCAAAGCGAACACGTCGGCAAGCGCCAGCAACTGCTGCTTAGCGGTACCGGAGACAAAGCCCGCCCAGTCGATGGAATCGGCCACCTGTTCGCGCTCGGCCAGGAGCCGCAACGATTTAGCGACAGACTCTTCACCACTGCCAGCCACCACTAGCCGACATTCCGGAAAGCACTGTTTCACCCGGGCAAAGGCCTGGATCAGCAGGTCGAGACCCTTCTTTTCATCGATCCGCGACATAAAGAGAAGGAGCGGCTTCGATCGGGATTCGGAATCCGTGTGCAGCGCAGCGCGGGCCGGGAACTCTGCGGACATGCGTACGGGATTGGGCAGGATGACCGAGCGGATGCCTGGAAACAACCGCTCCGCCTCAGCTTTTTCCTGCGCACTGGTGTACTGTATAGCGGCGGCGTGCTTCAAAATATGTTTATCAATTGCCGCAAATGACAAGCGCTTCAAAACCGGCCTGCGGTTTTCGAAACCCCAGCGATTCAGCACACCGAGCGGCCGCACGACATAGGGTATGCCCTTGGCCTTGGCGATCAGAGCAGCGGCGGTCGAAACGAAGGAAAAGACAGTGTGGATGTGGAGCAGGTGGAACTCAGTCACATGGCGCCATAGCCAAGACGTTAGCGGCAGGGAACAGTTATAGAACCTCGTCTGACGAGGGAAATACCAATAGGTGACACTGCCCTCGCGCACCGGCACTCCCAGAGGGACTGGCAGGCGGCCAAGGCCATCATCATCGGTGGTGAGCACAGCCACGGTCAATCCGCACGCTGAGAGACCTTCCGCCACAATGCGAATGACCTGACTGGGGCCGCCCCGGAAGGAGGCAATGGAAGGGATCACGTGGAGCACTCTGAGGCTATTCAGGGCCCCAGCCTCCCGGGTCTTTCTCAGAGCGTCGGCGGGGGTCAACATTGAACGAGTCTAGACCTGAACGGGAACCGGTTTCCGACGGTGCCACCGCCGCTTCGCCTGAGCGATAACCGCCTTGTTGCAAATATTGGCCATTACCACACCGCCAGCAACTCCGGCGACCACTTCCAGCAGCGAACCGCCGAGGTTCAGCATGGGCAGACCAATCAAAAGTAACGTCGTGAATTTTTCTATGTCGCCCGTGTTCAAGCAACGTACACACCGGTTATCCAGCCATGCCAGCACACCACCCCAAACAAAGAACCCGATAAAAACCAAAGGCGGGCCGAAATTCACATAGAACTCCATAACCTGTCCTATGCCTACACTGGTGGAGCTATCAAAATCTATACCGGTATACTTGCTGACTAAATCGCCGCTGCCGGCAGCTGGCTTGTCCGGCCAAAGGATTCGGGGAATGAATCCCAGGGCAGCATCAATTAAAGTTTCGCCCGCAGCCCACTCCTGAGTACTCTCCGAATGAACCACAGCCGCACCCACCAGCCAATTTTGGTTCAGCCTTCCGTCGACAGCCTCCAAATGGCTATCGTTATAAAGAGAAAACAATTCGAAGTTACTAAATGTGCCGATGATTTTAGTAACCCTCTGGAAAGCATCGGTATTTTTTTTCCTCCAAATAGTCTGCCGAATATCGTTACGGTCACGCATGTAAGTGACATACACGCTCACAAGCAGGTAGCTCCCCAACGCTCCAAATATGACTAGTCTGAACAGATTTTTCTGTTGCGCCAGCCAAAAGATCACTACGGACAGCATCATTATAATCCCATAATTCAAAAAGCCAACAGTCATAACGCTCGAAATCGGAAATATGACGCCTGCCAGCATCCACTTTAGCGCCGACCGCTGGTCTCGCTTACAGACAGCATTCCAGATGCCCAGGATCACCGCGACTACTGCTAAGGACCGGCCAGCACCGACGACCCATTGGAATCCGGGAATGAAAGAGACCCGCGCGAGCACAATCTGAAAGAAAAGACCGATACTCAACATGGAATACCTTAGGTTGGCCGGTACTCCTGTGATCGAAGGGAGAGCCCGCGCGCGCAACTTAAACAGGATAGGTATCACGGTTAATCCGGCAGTATATCCGATTAAGCCATAGAGACTCTGGCGAACTCCCAGTAAAGTAAAGGTGGGTTGCTCACCGCAATACCAAGGTAATAAATAAATCACCGGTACGGCCCAATGATTCATCCAGAAAACTCCTAAGTAAGTTAACTGCAGACCGACATGGGTCGGTCCCTTACGTGAGGAGCGAAATAGTTTCAACACAATAAAGAGACTGAGTACGCATCCGATAATAAAGAGACGGAGCATCTCACTGTGGAGATCGTCATCGCAAACCGGCTTAGTAGGCATGCCAATTCCCTCAGGTAAAGTTATCCTGGCCCTCCAGCGGTTTCCGGCTGGCTGGCGAGACTCTGCGTGGTTTGCTGCGATAAGGGCAACATCTTACGGTTTCTGCATTCTGCAAATGATATTAATGCGAAGATTAGCGAGAGCTTCAAAGCGATTGACGATGCGTTCGTAAATCATCATGGCAAAAAACAGCGCTTTGCTGGTGCGAGCATAGGAGGGTTCCTTTTCAAGCAGATGGAACTCCGGCACATTCAGCTTTGCGGCGCGTGCAAGGCGATAGAGGACGGCGCGGGTGTTGGCCCGGTAATGAGTCGGATAGGGTTCGTGTGCTCCTTCACGGCCTCGCAGTCGGTTGGCCAGCCGCACGTGTACAGTGTGTGACACAGCTTTCGAAAATAGCGGCAGAAAATGGTGAAGATTGGGAGTTCGAAAGCAGTACGAACCACCCTTTTTAAGTACACGGGAGACCTCCGCAAAGTGGCTGACGGGGTCGCCAATATGCTCCACAACGTAATCTGACACGCACGCATCGAAGACAGCGTCCTTGAAAGGCAAAGTAACGCCATCGTATTGAACAGCCAGAGCAAGACTCGCATTCGTTCGGACATCGAAATCGATGTCGGCACCCACCAGCCGGGCGCCGAGACTGACGATCTTGGCGGAAGTCCGGTTCTGTGGTCCGGCGCCGACCTCCAGCACGAGACAGTTCTTTTTCAGAATACGTCCCAGTTTTTGGTGGAACTCGGTGGTGCCGTCAACAAACGCTGGTTGGGAAAAGTAATACTTCTCAAACAACTGATCAATCTCTGTCATGGGTGGTATTCTGCGCACGCAGCGACGCACAAGCTCCGCGCCGTCACTGCAGCGCTTTAGATTGTTCTCCCACCGTCCGGATGCTTCTAAGATCATCCAGAAACAGGCGGGGCCAGGTCTCCGGGGGACCAGTCAGGACTGAACTTGTACGCTTTGGCTCACACAAACAGCTTATTACCAAGACCGGCACTCGGCAGGTTCGCGTGGCAATAAGAGAGAGACCCCTCTACCATTATTTATCCTGCTTTTGCTTCATCAGGGCTGTGTTCTTAAACGGCGGCCATTGCGGCCGTGCAGAGAGATTCGAAATCGGCCGCCACTTCACTCCAATCCCGTGGCCGGTACGTGCGCACGATACTGCGCACCATTTGGACGAGTTCCGCCCGGTGGCTGTCGCACCACAAAAGACGGCTGATGAAAGTCTCGGGGCTGCGGATGGGGAGAACCCATCCATTCTGGCCTTCGTGGATGATATCGGGTCCGGAACAATTGGTGGTGGTCAGTAAAGGCAGGGAGTTGGCTTTTGCTTGCATCAACACGAGAGGATATCCGTCTTCAATAGTGGGCAGGAGGAAAAGATCAGCCTCCGCATACATCTGTGGCAGTGCGGATACCGGCTGGGAGGGAACGAAATCGACGCACGACGGCATTTGGGTGATGAAACTTTTTGCTTCCGGCATCACACCTCCAATCCACCGAAAGCGCATCTTACCTTCCAATGCCCGTGTAATCGTGGCAAAGTCATAGAGACCTTTACGGAAACTCACACTTCCCGTAGTAAGTACAGTCAGGGGGGCGCCGGACAGGATCCTCTGGCAGCGTTTTTCCACGATTTCCTCAGATGACAAAAACATCCGGGTATCCACGCCCAAAGGAAGAACCAGCAACTTATCCGCGGGGACACCTTGCCGCAGACAGCTCTCGAGGCAAAAACGGGAGGTGATTACCACATAATCGGTAAGGGCATATTCCCGTTCTTCGCGTTGGACAATCCATGGCGTGGGCTTCTCAAGCTCAACGCCTGTACGAACCGATTCCTGCCGTAACAGTTCCTCCTGGGTTCGAATATGCGAGGATGCGCGTTCCAGAAGGTGTTTGGTTTTTCCGCGCGTGGCGCGAATCACTTCCTCCGCCATGCCGCTGAATGGATGAACGACATCCCAGCTCTGGCGGCCCACCTGTTTGGCTGCCCATTTTCCGAAAGTGGTAAGCAAAAACGGCTCCGCCTTTTTTCGTAGACTCTCGGATCCCAGACGGCTCAAAATCCGTGACAGGAATGCAAGCGGCCAGAAGCTGCATACGTGCTCGGGTTGAAGCCCAAACTTCGGGGCATCCCATGCCGGGTGAGTCGTAAAAACCGTGACTTGATGACCGCGTGCAAGCAACTCGCGCGCCAGTTCCAATGACCAAAATCTGCTATTTACGACAATAGCTATCTTCATACCTGGCAAGCTTTCGTCAATGGCTTACCTGTCGTAACATCTGCAACAGGCGGTCTCCATAAGTATGGCCGCCCCGGGTAATCAAGCAATGTGCGGCCACAGCCAACCGGTGACGTTCCTCGGGGTGATCCACCAGCCAGCGAGTTTTTTTCAGCATTTCGCCGATGTCTTGAAAGTACAGCACCGCCTCCCCATCCGCGCCGAAAATCTCCCTGTGTTCTTCGGTATTTTCGGCCAACATACACCCGGACATGGCAGGGATCTCGAATGTCCGCATGCAATGGCCATCGCGGTTCGCGCGGCGCACCAGGCACAAAGCGATTTTGGCTTTGGCAATGGCATCCTTCACAGCCGCCGGCGGTAAATGCCCGCAGGCGTATTGCCGGGTTTCGGAGTACCGGTCCCAATAGCCTCCATGAAGCTGCAAATGGAACCCGGCTTTAGCCAGCGCACCCAGAAAAGGCACTCGATCCTTGTCGGCCCCTCCGACAAAGATCACATCGGGGCTGTTCCCATTTTCCTCTCTTCCCTGGGGACTCAAGGCATGAAGCTCCGGGTTATACGCAAAGGGCAGAAACGAGACACGTTTTGTGCCACTGCGCCGCAAATCCTCCAGATTGGCACGCCGCGGCGAAAAGACCATGTCATAGTAAGGCAGCGTCTTCAGAAACCAAGGTGCGAAGTGATGGGGGTTCCATGGGTCATCAGTTAGATAATTAATGACCGGGGTTCCCATGCGTTTTAGTTCGATCAATGTCTGAGAGGCAATTGGTGCGATTCCGGTCGAGATCACCAGCGTGACTCCCGTTTCCTTGCACTGCTGGACTAAACCCTGTCCGTACTGCCGGAGGCGGAGAGGGCGGTGGTGGGCCAGGCGCCAGTACACAGCGGCCAGCAAACGGGGTCCTCGGAAAGCCATCTGGGCGTCATAGATATTGGCTTCGATACCCAACGTCCTGGCCGCATCGCAAAAATGAGATCCTACGTGTTCGGATGAGGAGTAACCTACAATCAGCAACTTTTCAGCCATCGAAATTTACGGGCAGGCATGGGTTGACGGCTTACACCTTAATCGCTTTGACGTAGAGACTATAAGGTAGAGCGGGATTCAGGTGGTCCATCCACGTGAGCGGCAATGCCACTAGAAAAACAGGGATAGCCGCCAGCGCGCCAAAGTGGTTACGAATAAAACGAACCGGCCGGTCCAAGGCACATAAAAGAGAAGATCCCAACCCAGCCCGCATCTCGATACGAAACCCGGCTGGTTCCAGCAAAGCACGATAACTTTCCCAAGTGTAGCCATCCCGCACATGCCTGCCATCTTCGGGGTCATTGACCCGTCCCAAATTGTGCTCCGGGTGTTTAGCGTTGGGGCAGCACAGGTGCAGGATCCCACCAGGCTTGAGGATGTCGTGAAAGATCGCAACTACCTCGGAATCGCGGGTAATATGTTCCAGCGTCTCCACACAGAGAATCTGATCGAATTTACGGTTCAATTTGCGGAGATCGTAAATATTCCAAACGGCAAACTGCAATTCCTCTGGAGCAACTCCTCCCCAATGAGAAAAAAACGCACGATTGCGCTGGATCTGATCCTTATCCAGAGTTACCCCCAGGACCTTATTCCCCTTGTGACAGGCCGCCAGAGACAACGCTCCGTTGCCGCAACCCGCATCCAAAGTCTCAAGAGGACCTTCCCGCATGAACCGCGGCAGGAACCGTCTCTTGCAGCGGGTGTGGAGATCCACCCCGGGAAACAATGCCCACTTCACCGCACCGTCTAACCAAGACATCCACGAACCTCTTGCATACAATTTGTCCTAAGCGCTATAAAATCAGAGTTTCAACAACGGCTCCATCACGGAAGAGAAGCGGGCCTTGAACTGATCGAATGTGAAACAGGTTTTGGAGCGCCGCAGACCAGCCTCGCCCATTTGTTTCCGCAACAACGGGTTTTCGAGCAGTTGAATGATGGTCTCAGCCAATTCCTGAATATTATCCGGATCCACCAGGAAACCAGTCTTTCCCTGCTCAACAATTTCGGGGGCAGCGTCCTGGGTGCCTGCAATACAAGGCAAACCGTGACACATGGCCTCCAGGTAGACGAGCCCGAACCCTTCGCCGCGGCCGGGCATGGCAAATACGGCGGCGTGGCCATAGAGCATGTCCAGAGTCGCATCGGTGACGCGCCCTGCAAAAAGAATGGCTTCTCCACAGCCGGTTTGAGCCGCAGCGGCCTGGAGCCGCGGTACGTCATCGCCAGTGCCGGTAATGATCAATTGTGCATCGGGTGCGAAACGCCGCACCATAGGCCACGCTGCGATTAATTGATCGTGCCCTTTATAGCGCTCCAGGCTGGACATGCGGCCCACGATGAGCACCGCACTGCGACCGACCCGGTTGATCAGCCCGGAATCCACAGTTTCGGTCTGTGGTGCCTCCCATGATGCTGTATCTTCCAGCAGAGCCAACGGACAGACCTCGATTGACCCGATATCCGGGTGTGTTTGCGCGACACGTTTGGCGGTGAAATGCGAATTAGCGATGCGAATGGTGGCCGAACGCAACGCCCGTTTTTGCCGGGGTGAGAGAGGACACCAGACCTCCACGCCGTGGAGAAAAATCGCATAAGGCGCTCGCCGTGACCGCGGGACCAGGTTCTGAACCGCGGCGGTGCGTAAATGATCGAATAAAATCCACTTCACTTCGCCCCGCCACTGCATCCCTACAACTTCCCAGGCAAAACGCAGCTTCTCCATGCGGGCCGGTCTCCCGGAATGCTTCAACAGCGCGACCACGTGGCGATTGTTCCCCACCAGCTCTTCCATGGCACGCCAGATCAGGACCGAGACCCGGGCAATTCCTCCATGGCCTCGTTCCTGAGTGATCGTGCCCAGCACGGCAGACCGGGTATCCAGAGCTTTTGCCGGAAGCGAAGCGGTCATCAGGAATCGATCAACAAGAACCGGAAAGCACCGGGCGGGGGGTCCGCGAAAGGAGGTGCTCATAGAGCGACAGCATGTCTGTGGCTACCGTGTCCATGGTGCGCGGCGGCTTTACTCCGTTTTGTAGCCGCGGAAGTAGGTCCGGTTCACGGGTGAGACGGCGCAACGCTGCGGTCCAGGCAGTGACCGATCCCGGTTCTACCAGGATGCCATCGATTTCCTGCCGAACCAGTTCCCGAATGCCGCCTAAATCCGAGCCGATCACCGGAATTCCGGCCGCGAACGCTTCCAGTATCACCAAAGGCCCCGTTTCCAGCCCCTGCGACGGCACGGCCAGCACATCGTAGTGGCTCAACTCTTCCACAATCCGCTGCGCAGAAACGGGATCGCGGAACCGGATCCGCGAATCGCAGAGCTTCTGAAGCTGTTCCCGATAGGCCTCCCAGCCTTGGGTCACTCCATAGATGTCCAGCATAACAGCCAAATCCGGATCACCAGTAATTGCCCGGATGAGCACATCCAATCCCTTGACCGGGTCGACACGCCCGAGAAACACGATCCGGCACGGCTCTTGGGGATTGCGGAAATGCCTGGGGGCTTTGGCGGTAACCTCGCCTGGTATCACCCCGTGTCGGCACAACAGAATTTTTTCACCAGGTACACCGTTCTCCAGAAGCACTTCCGTCGACCAGGAGCACAAGGAGATGATCTGGTCCACTTCCTCCATAAAATTGCGCGCGGCCTGGTGCCGCAGAGTGACCAGCTCGGTCATGCGAAGCATGGTCCATAGTCCGCCGGAAAGACCCGCGTTCCCAATGGTCCGCCCCACGGCGGGCGGCGTGCGGGAAACAAGCCCGGCGACGCCGCGTTTCAATCCTTGACTCTGTAAGAAACAGGCAGCGCACATACGGACATCCATCCGGCCGTGGCACAGTTCCGTCCCCCAGCGCAGCAGAGTGCGGCGCTGGCAACTCACAGTAGGTGTGTGATACGTGAAAACGACGGGGGAGCCGGTTCGTTTCGCCAACCGGGCCACCTGCACGGAAATACCAGTCGTGAAGGCGTGCAGGTGAACCAGGTCCGGACGCGTTCGTTCCAAAACTTGGAGGAAGGCGTTGGCAGCGATGGGATCCCTTTCCCCATAAATTTCCCGCAAGTCTATATCCACGCCGCTCTGATATCGGTGGACTTCTAACCCGTCAACGCTATACTGCTGATTGGCGGGTCCCGGAGCCGCTATCGCCACCTCCGCTCCCTGACGGGTTTGTGCCTGCGCCAGGTTTTGCACGTAGATTTCCGTGCCGCCTACAGGATCAGGGTGGAAGCAAAATGGGACGTGCAGAAGTTTCAAGCTATTCCCCCCACCGACCGGCCTCGCACCCAGCCTTTGCAGCGCTCATAAGTATCTCTTCCCAAAATTGTGGCAGCGAACCGCCGGAAGACCGAGGAAAACAGATATGCCGGCCGCCTACGGATCGCCTCGATATAGCACCGGCGGGCATCCTCGTTCAGGAACGCTCCAAAGTACTTCTCGGCGAGCGTCAAATACTGGGCAGCATAAACCTGGCTGCGGACCGAGTCCAAACCGTCCGGCAGCCGGCCTTCGAAAGACGACTGATCGAATACCCGGTCCAGCACATACAGGATCGACGGTTCTTCGGAACGATCCCGAGTAACCTTGGCATGATGATTTTGGGAGTGAACGCGGTAATCCGCCACCACGCGGTTTACATAACAAAACTCATACCGGCGGGCAATCATGACATTGAAGTACCAGTCATTGAATGCCAGATGGGGTGGAATGGGTAGCTCGCGGGTCCAGGCCTCACGGCGTGCGATGGCGGTAGGCGCGCACAAGAAGTTGCGAAACAGGAGTGGAACCAGCTCGTTACCTTTAAAATCTTTGCCCCCGTGGGCGCTGTCACAGCTCTGGATGTTGATCTTGCCTTCGGAATCGATTACAGCGGCATCGCCGTAGGCCAAGCCCACTTCCGGATAAGCCTGCAGCTTGGGAATCAGTGTGGATAGGAAGCACGGCCGGTAGCGGTCATCGGCATCGATACGGGCCACAAATTCGCCGCGCGCCGCCTCGAGGCCCTCCTGGACCGTTCTGATATGTCCCTGGTTCTGCTCATGCGTAATGACCCGGAGCCGAGGATGACGGAAGCGCGCCACCACCTCCTGTGTATTGTCCGGGGATGCATCATCGAGAACAATGATCTCAAAGGGATAATCTGCATCTTGCGCGAAGATACTCTGCAGACAGTCTCCGAGATACCGGCCGTAGTTATAGCAAGGTATGACGAAACTAACCAGCGGATCTGAGTGTGAGCTCATGACGTTTGATAATCCGGGCCGGCACCCCGATAGCCGTAACATTGGGAGGAATATCGTGAATTACGAGTGCTCCGGCTCCGATCACGCTCCATGCTCCAATGGAGATCTTCTCTTTGACAACCGCACCGGCTCCGATATAAACACCTTCGCCGATGCGCACATTGCCGCAGATGGTGGCCGCGGGGTTGATATTGGCAAAATCGCCGATGACGCAGTCGTGGGATACGGAAGCTTTCACGTTCAGGATGGAATGTTTTCCGATCGTCACGTTAACCGTCCCCAGGAACCCCGGAGCCAGGCAGGATCCTTCGCCAACTTGGACATTGACACCCAAATGGGCGCGCGGATGAATGAGGGTCCAAGGGCGCGCGGAGCCGCCGGTGAGAGTCTCGATGCGCTTCACCAGACGCCGCCTGGCGGCATTGTCACCAACCGCCGTGAGGTAGCTGCCATTACCCTCTGCTAAGACGCTGAAACTGTCTACGCCGCCCAGCACGTTGAGTCCGTTATGCAACCCGGGCAGTAGTCCATCGTCCAGAAATCCGACGAGTTCTCCATCCCACCCTGCACGGGCAAGGTCGGCCACATAGGCGTGGATCTCGCGCGCGTGGCCGCCGGCTCCAATCACAATCACTTTCTGGGATTCCATTCTCGGTTGGGCAAGTCGGGCACTTGCCCGCGTCTACACAGTGGCGGCTTTGTGGATCACGCTGAAGCTTTCCATCAGGTCGACGATGTGGCGGTGATCCTTATTCCCGATGTGCGTGAGTTCTCCCAGCCACTTGGCGTTGCGGTAGAAGATGGACTCCGGATCGGGAATCTGGCCGCTGACAATCGCCTCCGCAATCTGCTCCGCGCAGGCGGTGACGCCTAGTTGCGGCTGGAAGCCTTCGGCGCGCATGCGTGCGGCGGAAACCCGGTAATCGCGCTTATCCGGATCCGACTGCGGTACGTATTTGATCTTCAATTTGGGATTCATCTGTTTGAAGATCTCGGCGACATCCACCACACGTAGATTTTCCGATGAGATGTTGTACATGACATGCAATGGTTCGCCGTTTTCCACGAAGAACACGAAAGCGCGAGCACAATCCTGCACGCTCAGAAAAGGACGCCACTGCAGGCCATCGCCAAACACCCGGATCTCGTTGTAAATGGTGCTGTACAGCGAAAAAATATTGACCACCAGGTCGAAGCGCATGCGCGGCGAGTACCCGAACAGGGTGCCATTGCGCAAGATGACCGGCTTCCAGGAGTTATCAGCCATCTGCGTCAGACAATTGTCGGACTTGACCTTGGAAACGGCATATACGGTGAGCGGGTTGACGTGGCTGTCTTCGGTAAGTTCGCCCTCGGCCTCGCCATATACCGAGCAGGAAGAAGAAAACAGGAAACGGACTCCGGCCTTCTTACAGGCCTCCGCGATGGCGATGGTGGTTTGGAAATTGACTTCCTCGGTAAGTTCGGGATGGAGTTCCGCGGAAGGGTCATTGGAAATGGCTGCGAGGTGAATCACGCAGTCCATCCCGTCAAGCATCTCCTTCGAAAACTCCGGATCGGTCACGAAGCGGCGGATATCGTCCCGAATGATTTCAATTCCAGGCCGAAGCGACCGTAAAGGGCCCAGCCCGAAATACCCGATGTCGAGCACCTTTACCTGGTGACCGCGCACCAGCAGCTTGGGAACCAGAACGGACCCGAGGTAGCCTGCTCCTCCTGTGATGAGTATCCTCATAGACATTCACTCTCCGCTTTCTTTAGAGATTCGACCATATATTCCATTTCCGCATCCGACAAGGTTGTGAAGAAGGGCAGCGTCAGCACCATGCGTGACAAAGTTTCGGTACGCGGGAGCGGCCGGGTGGCCCACTGCCGGAAGTAGTCCTGCTCATGCACCGGCGGATAGAAATAGGCTCTGGTTTCGATGCCACGATCGGCCAGACATTGCATCAGTGCTTCGCGCCGGGACTGTGCCTCCGGCGGCAGGAGAATGGTGAAGTCCTTGAATGTGTGCCGTACATGCTGCGGCCAGCAGGATAACCGGAAACAGGTGTTTCTTTCGATTGCATCGCGCAGGTAAGTAGCCTTCTTCTGCCGCTCACACATGAGGCTCTCGATGCGCCCGAGATTATACAATCCGACGATGGCGTGAAACTCGCTCATCTTCCCGTTGAGACCGGCGAAGCGAGCGTTGTAATTGGAGTGAATTCCGTAATTGCGCATCGACCGGATGGTGGAGATAAGTTCCGGATTTCTGGTGGAAACCAAGCCGCCTTCCACCGTGACCAGCACCTTGGTAACGGAGAGTGAGAAGACCTCGGCATCCCCAAAGCCACCGACGCGCTGATCGCCCACGGCGGAACCGAAGGCGTGCGCGGCATCGAAAATCAGGGGGATCTTACGGCCGCGGCGGGCGGATTCTACGGCGACCAGTGCCTCAAGCTCATGCACTCTGGCCGGCAGGCCGTACATATGCACTGCAATCACAGCGCCGACATCATCGTGCTCTGCCAATAAGTGGGCGACATCGGCAGGTGAAAGAGTGAGGTCGTCTTCGACTTCCGCGAACAGAGGAACACCCCCGGCCGCTAGTATTGCCTGCGCGCTGGCGACAAATGTGAAGCTGGGAAGAATCACTTTCGCGCCGCGCTCGAGACCCAAAGCGGAAAGTGCGAAGATCAGGCCTGCGGTTCCGGACGATACGGCAACGGTCGAAGCATTCAGATAAGCCCCGGTTTCCGCTTCGAACTGCTGGACGTATCTTCCGAAGTTGGTGATCCTGCCGTTGGAGAGGATCTCCTCAAAAGGTGCGCGGACGGCATCCAGGGGAGGCAGGTCCGGCTTAATCAAAGGGATTTTCATATTTGGATGGAATTCGGTAAAACGGGCGGCGGCCCGGCCATGACGTTAAAGAAACGCTGCCGCTACGAAACCGTGGCGTTCAGCGGCGTGGTGGAAGGCCGGGCAATACTTGTCTGGCGGGCTACAGTTGCCAACACCGCCGTGCTCCAGGCGCGGGACCAATGCACCTGGCCGCTGCGGAATCTCTGCCAGCAGCGCGCCACGGCTTTACGGTTCAGCGGTCCGCTGGAGACGGCCAATTCCTCCAGTGGGCCAGCGTGCTGGCGCATCCAACGCGCAAAGGGGAAGGTGAATCCCCGTTTCTTGCGCTCGGCCGCTTCTTTAAGTACCGGATGACGGCCGGCGGCCTCCAGGAGTAAAGGTTTGTTCATGGATTGCGACAATTTCTCCTGAGCACGGATTTTGGCGCACGCTTCGACCACCTCATGATCCAAAAAAGGCACTCGCAATTCGAGCGAATGCGCCATGCTGAATACATCGGAATCCCGCAAGAGCTGATCGTGGAGATACCGGTTCAACTCCCAAAAGTGAATGCGGTTGATGTCCCAGTGGCCACTACCGGACCGGGGACGAAGCGCGGCGAACTGATTCTCCAGAATGCCCTGCAACTCCCGTTCGTCCATATCCAGCAACTCGCAGGCACTGGCCGCTCCGAAGAAGCCACGGAATAAGAGGTATAGACCTTCATCCAGAGGCCGTTCCCGAACGAAGCCGAGCCGTTCCCATTTGTCGGCGCCGTCCCTTCCTCTGGTGGCGAGGGCACAGGAGACCAGGGCATTGCGCAGGGATTCAGGAGTCCTGGCTAAACCACGCAGGGCCGCATCGGCCCGCAGCAGCCTATGGTAGTGCTGATAGCCGAAGAAGATTTCATCGCCTCCAAGACCGGAGAGAACCACGATCAGGCCCGCTTCATGCGCCGCCTTGGAAACAAAATAGGTGTTGACACCGTCCGCCGTGGGCTGATCCATCGCGTCGAGGATGCGTGGGACCTCTTCGAGGAAATCCTGATCCGTTACGGGGACCTCGATGTGCTGGGTGCCGAAGGCTTCGGCGGCTTTGCGGGCGTCTTCCGCTTCGTTGAACTCCACTTCCGGAAAAGTCACCGTCAGAGTAAGAGGCGGAACATTGCGAACCTGACTCATGAGCCCCACCAGAGCTCCGGAATCCAGCCCTCCGCTCAAAAAGACACCCAGGGGAACATCGGATAGCAGATGCCGGTCCACAGTATCCTTCATTAAGCCGTCGAGACTCCGCGCGTGCTCGGAACTGTAGGCCAAGCTCCAATATTCCGAAATACGGATCCCATCGGCATTGGCGGTCAGAAACGAACCGGGTGGAAGGCAATGGACATTCTCCAGGTACGTACGCGGGAACGGGATTGACCCGAGGCATACAAAGCCTGCCAGGGCCTCGCGGTCGAAGCTGGATTCGGCGCTGGCTTCCCGCAGCGGCCGCACTTCCGACGCAAACAGCAGTTGTTCCGGTCCGTGTGTGTAATAGATAGGTTTGATGCCCATCCGGTCGCGGGCAAGATAAAGACAAGTACTGCCTGTCCGTTCACGGCGCGCGTCATAAAGACCGAATGCGAACATGCCACGAGCACGGCGGAGCAGGCCTTCCATCCCCCACTGCTCGTAGCCGTGCAGAAGCACTTCCGTATCGGTCTGGCTGCGGAACACATGACCGAACGGATTCAACTCGGCGCGGAGCTCCCGGTAATTGTAGATCTCACCGTTGAAGGTAATCCAGACTGTTCCATCCTCGTTCGCCATCGGCTGTTTGCCGAGCTCGGATAAGTCGATGATGGCCAGGCGGCGGTGCGCCAGCACCACGGGACCGCGTTGCCACAATCCATCGGCATCCGGCCCCCGATGATGGAGGCGATTCGACATCCTGGTAACGAGCGCCAACTCAGCCGGACCGCACGCACCGCCGAATTTAAAACAACCGGCAATTCCGCACATTTTCTGTTCAGCCTCGCGACGATAGAAAATTCAGGCTGCTACCGAGGTTCCCGCCGCCCCGACTGGAGCCTGCACGGCATCGGGAGCGGCGCCACTGCGAATAACGATGGCCGTTGCCATGGCGGCAGTGTGAGAAATACTGAGAGCGTGCGGCAAACGAGTAACACCCGTCGCCGTGTGGAACTCGAGAAAGGGTCGGCCGCCGGAATCGTGCGCCACGACAATGGAGGGAAGACCGGCTTTCTCAAAGGACGGATCGCATTTGCGGAGGGCTTCTTTGGCGCACCGGAAACCGGCGAAATGCGCACGCGGTTGACCCTCGACCACGGCATACGCGATTTCTGTTTTGGCAAAAATTCCCTGGTAGAACTCGTGTTCCCAATAGTCGGCGGCCACCGGCAGGTCGTCTATGGACTGCATCTCAATCCCTACCTGAACGCCGGACGGGGCTGCCGGCACGACCGGCTCCGCGATCTCCTGGGTTGCAGGTGGCTTGGTGGCAACCGGCGCCGCACCATTACCCGAAAAGGCCTGCTCCAGATCGCCGAAAATTTTAGGGGCACAACCCGTTGGGAGTTCCAGCCCGAGGCGCCGCAACCCGAGAGTCAGCTTGATCTTCCCCAGGCTATCGTCCAGCCCCTGTAATGGTGTCCCGGAGGAAATGGTATCCGGCGGCAGCAGTAACATAGCTGCCACCATTTCTTTCACTCGGCTGGTCTCGCTCATTACCAACCCAACACGCAAAACGAGCAGACCAGGCCGGGCGGAAACTCGGACTTCAGCAGCACCGCTTTGAGGTCCAGTAAAGTGCCGCTGTCGCGATGACAGAGCATGCAATACCGCTCGTTTCCCGGAGATTCAGAAGCCGGAGCTGTTGGCTCACCGGCTGCCGCGTGCGCTTCGAGACGCACCGTAAGGTCCCGCAAAAATTGGGCCGCTTTTCTGCCTTCCGTGATCTGATGATCGAATGCCAGAGTCAGATAGAGAGCTTCTTCTCCGCGGGCATCCACTTCCGAGCCGATCCCCAGAATCGCCGACTGCCCTTTGCTGATCAGTGGCTGAAAGAAACTGACGCGATCACTCGACAGGTCGGTGACCGTAAAGGTGCCGCCCAAAAAGTCCGCCGCGGCGAGCGTGTTGCTGACGTAGGCTTCGAGCTGGCGCTGGATAATTGCGTCGATCTCCTGAACGCTCTTCTGATCGGCATTCGCAATCACGGGAACCACCAAGCCCGCGCCCCCGTCAATCGCCCAGCCCACATTGATCTCACGGTAGTGCCCGATCCGTCCCTGGTCGTGGACCGCATTAAACATCGGGTACTTGCGCAGCAGGCGGCCGACTTCAAACACCACAATGGCATCGATCCCGGCGGCGGCCACGCCCAGCCGGGCCGCACGGGCACGCAGTAACGGCGCGTGGCAAACCGAGGTCACCCAGCTCGTGACTGCCCAAGCCATACCGTCACTGAGAACCCTGGCTTCCAGGATTTTCCGGCGGGGCAGATCTGTCCAGTCGATTGTGGCGCCGGGGACCGCCGGCGTGCTGCGAGACGGGCTTTCCGGTTGTTTCTTCGCCGAAGGCCGCACCGGCGCCTCTGTTCGGATGCCCGCTTTCTCCAGCACATCCCTTTGGCGGACCAGCGTACCCGGCTGAAACGCCATCACGTCAATGCCGTATTCCGCAGCAATCTTGCGGGCTAGCGGCGTCAAGCGGGCAGGCCCCAAACCGTCTGTCGAAGCCTCCACGGCCGCCTCAGGCGTTACGATTTTGTGACCGCCCGGCTGAGGACTGGCAACTCCGTTCTCGTTGAAGCCCTCAAGAATCACCTGGCAGATGGTGGCGCCGACGGGCACTTCATCCCCGGCGGCAACGCTATATTCGACCACCCCCGCGGCAGGAGCATGAATCTCCATCACTGCCTTGCTGGTCTCCACATCGCAAAGAAACTGGTCTTTGTCGACACGCGCTCCCGAAGGAATCTTCCAGGAAAGGATCCGCACGCTTTCGTCATTGACCGTCTCCTGCGGAATGGTAACCACCAGCGTTTTAGTCATGGCAGACCAATTCCACGCAGTTCCGGACAATCGAATCGACGCCCGGAAGAGCTGCCAACTCAGCCGGCTTGGACGATGGCAACGGATGGGGAGCCGCGCCGTGGCGGCGAGCCACTACCTCAAAGCCCATGCGAGCTTCCTGGACAGCCGCCAGGACCTCCGCACCGAACCCGCAGAATGACTGGCCCTCTTCCACCACCAGCAGCCGGCCTGAGATCCTTACCGATTCCAGGACAGGCTCCAGGCACAACGGGTAAATTCGGGTAGGCGCGACGATTTCGGCCACAATTTCGTGTTCATCGAACAGCCGGTCCAGAGCCTTCTCCGCTTCGGCCAGACAACCGCCGTAACAAACGATAGTGATATCGGGCTTGGCTGTGGAACGGATGCGCGTTACCGGAAACGTTTCGTCGGTGTGTTCGCACCAGAATCCGTTCGCCGTTCGATCGGTTACATACTCCCCGTAGAGGACTTTATTTTCGACCACCAGCGTGGGCCGATCGATGGTTTCGAACAGGCTCTTATATAAGAGGTATGGATCGTAGCGGTGATGCACCGCCAAAACCTGTGTGCCCGGCAACCCGAGAAAGTGTTTCTCGAGGCACTGGCTGTGAGTAGCCCCATAGCCTCGGCGCCCGCCCATGGGCGTCCGGATGATCACGGGTAACTGCACCTGGCCGTTATACATCCAACTGAATTTCGCGGCATGATTGATGATCTGATCGGCCGCCAGGGTGAGGAAATCGCCGAACATGATCTCGCAGATCGGCCGCATGCCGGCCAAGGCCAATCCGTTGCCGATTCCCACGATAGCGGCTTCGCTAATGGGCGTATTGCGAACCCGCGATGGGAACAACAGGCTCAGATCTTTAGTGACCTTGAATGCCCCGCCATAAGGACCTTCAATATCTTCTCCCAGCAGAAACGTGCGGCGGTCGTTCTCCATCTGCTCGCGCAAAGCCTGGTAAATGCGCGCCACCACCCGTTCTTTTCCCTCGATTGTGGTCCGCTGCCATGCCAGGGGTGAAGGATCCTGGACTTGTTCGCGGTCTGCAGCCGACGCCAAGGGCGCCGCCGACGCAGCTTCTACCGCCCGGGAAACCGCTTCTTCCCCAGCCTCGCG
>Ga0126373_10000226_pt1 | contig 37652 bp, 30 predicted proteins | sample PanSoiMetPlot_11_FD_92545 | JGI IMG/M metagenome (GOLD analysis project Ga0126373, IMG submission 92545) | Tropical forest soil microbial communities from Panama - MetaG Plot_11 | ecosystem: Environmental > Terrestrial > Soil > Tropical forest > Bulk soil | place: Panama | collected 2016-02-17 | reverse complement strand
TTTTTGGTCGTTGGTTGTTAGTCGTTCGTTTTTTGGTCGTTCGTTCGAGACGGGGCAAGCCCCCGTCTCTACCGGGTGATTGGAGGGTGGGACAAGGAGCGGCGGCCCCGGACCGGTTCGGAGGTTGGCCGTCAACGCTCCGCGCATGCCCCGGAGCTAGCTCGGTCCGGCTCGAGCCGCCGCTTTCTTATTCATCGGCCAAAAGGGCGGCTTGCTTGAATATCTTGACGAACATGGGCCGGGTCAGCTTTCCAGTCTGGGTGTTTTGGTTCGAGGGGTGGTAGGAGGCAAGCAAGACCTTGCCATCCGGCAGGCGGTAGCGGGCTCCATGGGCGAATGCATAGTCGGATCGACGGATGAGCAGGCCGCGACGCTTCAGGTAGTTGAGATAAGCGTCGAAACCGATTTTGCCCAGAGCGACCACGACCGTCAGTTTTCTTAGGCCGTCAATCTCGCGATCGAGAAAGGGCGCGCAATTGGCGAGCTCCTGCGGCAGCGGCTTGTTGGCGGGAGGCGCGCAGCGCACGGCGGCGGTGATGTAGAGATCCTTGAGGGTCAAGCCGTCCTCACGGCTGATGGCGGTGGGCTGGCTGGCGAAGCCGGTCTCGTAGAGCACGGGGTACATGAAATTGCCGGAGGCATCGCCGGTAAAGGGTCGTCCGGTCCGGTTGGAGCCATGAGCACCGGGCGCGAGGCCCATGACGAGGACGCGAGCGTTGGGGTCACCGAAACCGGGGACGGGCTTGCCCCAGTAATCGTGATCTCGATAGGCGCGCCGCTTCTCACGGGCGATCATCTCGCGGTATTCGACCAGGCGCGGGCATCGTGTGCAGGCGATGACTTCGCGGTTCAGTTGAGCCAGCCAGAATGGGCAGGACATGGTGGTTGTTGGTCGTTAATCGTCGGTCGTTGGTAGTCGGTTTCCGGGGCGACTTAAACGAATCCCTACGAAGATTCTAGCGATCGTCGGCTGTGAATCGGTCGACCACGATCGCCAACGGGTGGGCGCCCGACTGACGTGCTGACGTCCTGTCGGCAGGCGGTCAGCCCAAAATCGACCAGCGATCGCGGGTAACCGTCCCTTCGCGTTTGACGCTCTTCTTCCCCAGTCTTTACACTAACAGGTTAACGTGTGGGCATTCGAGTCCGCGGCCGCTCGCCCGACATCAAATGAGAGCGGCGAAATGCCCATAGCAGTGGTTGCCTTCCACGTCGGGACGCTGAGCCCGCCGGCGAGGTTCCCCAAGAGCGACAAGAGGAAACGTGAGCCCCACAGAAACCAAAGACGCCACCAAGCGGGAAATTGCGGTAGAAGTGCCCGCCGACGAAGTAACCCGCGAAACCGAAGCCCTCATCCGCAAGTATCAGAAACTGGCCCGGCTGCCTGGCTTCCGCAAGGGGCACGCGCCGGCATCGATCATCCGGCAGCGCTTCTCCGAGGACATCAAGAGCGAGGTGGTGGAGGCCCTGGTGCCGCGCTACTTCCGCCAGGAAGCTGACCGGCAGGGCTTAGTGCCGGTTTCGCAACCTCGGGTAACGGACCTGCACATCCATGAGGGCGAGCCGCTACGCTTCAAGGCGAGCTTCGAAGTCCTGCCCGAGGTCAAAGTCGAGGGCTACAAGGAGTTGCGCGCCGACAAGCCGGAGATCGCGGTTGCCGATGAAGAAGTCCAGCACTCGATCGACCACATACGCGAGCAGCAGGCGACCTACTCGGCGATTGAGGGGCGGGCGGCGGCCGATGGCGACTTTGCCCAGGTGGCCCTCGATGGCCGCCCCAAGGATGGCGGAGAAGGCCAGCCCGTGCATATGGACGATGTGCTGGTTGAGATCAACGGCGCGAACACCATGACGGAGTTCACCGAGAACCTGCGCGGCGCGACACCGGGCGAGGAACGCGTCTTCGACGTGGTTTATCCCGAGGACGCGCAGGACAAACGTTTAGCGGGCAAGACGTTCACCTACACGGTGAAGGTGCTTTCGCTGAAACAGAAGAATCTGCCGGAACTGAACGATGCCTTTGCCAAGGAACTGGGCGAGTTTGCCAGCATGGACGATGTGCGCCAGCGCATCCGCGAGAACATCGAGGCGGAAAAGAAGCACACGGCCGAGCGTGAATCCAAGGACAAGCTGGTGGCGGAACTGGTAAAGCGCAACGATTTCGAGGTTCCCGAGGCGCTGGTCGATCACCAGATTGACGTGCGGCTGGAGCGCGGGCTGCGGGCGCTGGCGGCGCAGGGCATGCGCTCGGAAGACATGAAGAAAATGGACCTGAACCGCCTGCGGGCGGGCCAGCGGGACCAGGCTGCGCAGGAAGTGAAGGCTTCCCTGCTGCTCGAAAAGATTGCGGATCTGGAAAAGATTGAGGTCGGCGACGAAGAAATCAACCGGGAGATTGAAGCGCTCGCGCAGCAAACAAAACAGACGCCGGAAGCGGTGCGGGCTCGTTTGACACGCGATGGGGCCCTCGATAGGATTAGGTCACGAATCCGCAACGAGAAGACCCTCGACTTTCTGTATCACCAGTCCGCCTAGCGGACCACTTTCGAGTCCTCCCCCGAAGGCTTGTCAGCGGGCCCCGGTGTGCGGAGTGAGACGATTCAGGAGACAACGATGCTGGTGCCGATGGTCATCGAGCAGACGGGCCGCGGAGAGCGCGCCTACGACATCTACTCCCGGCTGCTGCGGGACAACATCATCTTCATCGGAACGCCGATCGACGACAACATCGCCAACCTGGTGATCGCGCAGATGCTGTTCCTGGCCCAGGAAGATCCCGAGAAGGACATACAGCTCTATATCAACTCGCCGGGCGGCTCGATTACGGCGGGCATGGCCATCTATGACACCATGCAGTATGTCAAAAATGATGTCACTACCATCTGCATCGGGCAGGCGGCGTCGATGGCGGCGTTACTTTTGGCTGCAGGGGAGAACAAGAAGCGGTTGGCTCTTCCCAATTCGAGAATTTTGATCCACCAGCCCTCTATGGGCGGGCTTTCCGGGCAGGCCACCGATATCGATATCCATGCCCGGGAGATCCTGCGGATGCGGGAAATCACCAACCAGTTACTTTCGAAACATAGCGGACAGAAGCTGGATAAGGTAGAGAAGGATGTAGAGCGCGACTTTATTATGAACGCGCAGCAGGCTAAGGAATACGGAATCATCGACGATATCATCTATAAGACGAAGTAGAGGTATGATCGGCGCTTCGCCGATCGCGTCTACAGTCTCGGCGGGAAAACGGTTTCTCGAGCTGACCGGGCGGAAACGGGGTCCGGGGCGGGAGATACCGGGTCGAAGAAGGAGTAAAGCCGAGTGAAAAACCGGTCGGGCACAGACGAAATCCTGCGTTGCTCGTTCTGCCACAAGTCGCAGGACGCGGTGGCCAAGCTGATCTCGTCCCCCAGCGATTACCCCAGGGCCTATATCTGCGACGAGTGTGTCGCAGTCTGCAATTCCATTCTCGAGGATGACCGGACCGCAACTCCCGCCTCCTCGACCCCGAATCAACTGCCCAAGCCGCAGGAAGTGAAGACCTTCCTGGACGAGTACGTAATCGGGCAGGAGCAGACCAAGAAGAAGCTGGCGGTGGCGGTCTACAACCACTATAAGCGCATCTTCATGAACCGCCAGCGGACTGGCGATGGGGTGGAACTGACCAAGTCCAACATCATGCTGATTGGCCCCACCGGCACGGGCAAGACCCTGCTGGCGCAGACTTTGGCCCGAATGCTGGATGTTCCCTTCGCCATTGTGGATGCGACGACCCTGACCGAAGCCGGGTACGTGGGCGAGGACGTCGAAAACATCATTCTGAAGCTGCTGCAGGCGGCTGAAGGCGATGTGGGTCGGACCCAGACCGGGATCATCTACATCGACGAGGTAGATAAGATCGGACGCAAGGACGAGAACCCCTCGATCACCCGTGACGTTTCGGGCGAGGGCGTCCAACAGGCCCTGCTCAAGATCCTGGAAGGAACGATCGCCAACGTGCCGCCGCAGGGCGGGCGCAAGCATCCCCATCAGGAATTCACCCCGGTGGATACTACGAACATCCTGTTCATTTGCGGCGGGGCGTTCGTGGGCCTGGAGAAGATCATTGGCCGGCGCGTGGGCAAAAAGTCCCTGGGCTTTAAGACGGGTGAGGACGCCGAGAAGGAAGAACCGGTGGCGGCGAGCAAGCGCAATTACCAGTTGCTCAGCGATGTGCAACCGGAAGATCTAATCAAGTTCGGGCTCATTCCAGAATTTGTCGGCCGGCTGCCGGTGGTGGGGGTGCTGGAGGATCTGGACGAGAGTGCACTGATCGAGATCCTGACCCGGCCCAAGAACGCCATCATCAAGCAGTACCAGCGGTTGTTCGAATTTGAGAATGTCCGGCTGAAGTTCTCCGATGATGCACTGCGGGCAATCTCCCGGCAGGCGATGGCCCGCAAGGTAGGCGCCCGAGGCCTGCGCATGATCCTGGAAGAACTCATGCTGGATTTGATGTACCACCTGCCCAGCCAGAAAAAGGTCAAGGAATTCGAGGTCACCCGCGACATGGTGGAGCGGCGGGACGTCTCACTGGCAATGATGGACAAGGCGGGTTAATCTCAGGGCTAGGCAGGTACTACCGGGCTTGCCTCGCGGGTTGCAACGATAGACAATAAGAGGAAATACAGGGAGACGCGGGTGCCGCGTCTCTCGGTGTATACGGGGAGGTTGAGACTTGACCTTCCGGTGGTGCCAACAGCGTCGAACAGGTCCTTTTAATTCTTTTTGGAGCCAGAGTGACCACACCCAAGGAAAAATTCGAAACCAAAAAGCTCCCGATGATGCCCATCCGGGATGTCGTGATCTTCCCGTACATGATGACGCCCTTCGTGGTGGGTCGGGAGTCGAGTGTGCGTGCTCTGGAAGAGGCGCTGGCGGCGGACAAAAAGATCTTCCTCGCCACCCAGCATGACGCCAGCATCGACGAGCCCAAACCGAACGAGATCTACCAGGTGGGCACGATCGTCAACATCGTGCAGAGCCTGAAGTTGCCCGACGGCAACATCAAGGTGCTGGTCGAGGGCATCGAGCGGGGCAAGGTACTGCAGATCACCGACGAGGGCTACATGCAGGCCACGGTGCGGGTGGCGCGGTACGCGACCGAGACCAACCCGCAAGTGGAAGCGGCCATGCAGCGGGTCACACAACTGTTTGAGCAGTATGTGAAGCTGTGCCAGTCGCTGAATTACGAGACCATGATCGCCGCCGTGCGCATGGAGGATCCGGCCAAGCTGACCGACACCATTGCCGCCAATCTCCAGCTTTCGATTGAAGAGAAGCAGGAACTGCTTGAGATCTTCGACCCCGCCGAGCGGCTGAACCGCATCGCCGATGTTCTCGATATTGAAATCGAAAAGCTGAATATGGACCGCACCATCCAGTCGCGGGTGAAGCGGCAGATGGAGCGCGCCCAGAAAGAGTATTACCTCAACGAGAAGATCAAGGCGATCCAGAAAGAACTGGGGCGCGGCGAAAAGAGCGAATTCGACGATCTGAAGAAAAAGATCGAAGCCGCCGGAATGCCGAAGGAAGTGAAGGACAAGGCGGTCCAGGAACTGAAGAAGCTTGAGGCCATGCCGCCGATGTCGGCTGAGTCCACGGTGTCGCGCAACTATCTGGATTGGCTGCTGGCGGTGCCCTGGAAGAAGCGCTCCAAGGAAATCCGCAACATCGGGCGCGCAGAAAAGGTTCTCAACGAAGATCATTACGGGCTGGAGAAGATCAAGGAACGCATTCTGGAATTCCTGGCAGTTCGCCAGCTGGTGAAGAATCCCAAGGGCTCGATTTTGTGCTTTGTGGGGCCTCCCGGCGTTGGCAAGACTTCTCTGGGCATGTCGATCGCCAAGGCGACTGGCCGCAAGTTCGTCCGGATGTCGCTGGGCGGCGTGCGCGATGAGGCGGAAATCCGCGGGCATCGCCGCACTTACATCGGCGCGTTGCCGGGGCAGATTATCCAGATGATGAAGAAGGCAGGAACGAAGAATCCGGTCTTCATGCTGGATGAAGTGGACAAGATGTCGATGGACTTCCGGGGCGACCCGTCGGCGGCGCTGCTGGAAGTGCTCGATCCCGAACAGAATTACATGTTTGTGGATCATTACCTCGACGTGGAATATGACCTGTCGCAGGTATTCTTCGTGGCCACTGCGAACGTGATGCACACCATCCCGCCGGCCCTGCAGGACCGCATGGAAGTGTTGCGGCTGCACGGGTACACCGAGCCGGAGAAGGTGGAGATCGCCAAGCAATTCCTGGTGATCAAGCAACTGGCGCAGGCTGGGCTGACCGACAAGAACATCAAGTTCACCGACGACGCAATTACCGCCATCATTCGCTCCTACACGCGGGAAGCGGGCGTGCGCAACCTGGAGCGCGAGATCGGCAATGTGTGCCGCAAGGTGGCACGCAAAGTGGTGAAGGAAGGACCGAGTTTCAACATCACGATTACGGCCGACAACGTGGCCGACTTCCTGGGTGTACTGAAGTTCCGCGACACCCTGGCGAACGAGAAGAGCGAAGTCGGATTGGTCACCGGCCTGGCCTGGACCGAAGTGGGTGGTTCGATCCTCTCTACCGAAGTCACGGTGGTCGACGGCAAAGGCAAGCTCACGTTGACCGGTAAGCTGGGCGATGTAATGCAGGAATCGGCGCAAGCGGCAATGTCGTACGTGCGGTCGCGGGCGAGCCGCTTGGGCCTGCCGCGCGATTTCTACCGCAACCTCGACATTCACGTGCACGTGCCCGAGGGCGCGATCCCGAAGGATGGGCCGTCGGCCGGCATCACGATCGCGACCGCGATCGCGAGCGCGCTAAGCAAGATTCCAGTGCGCCGCGACATCGCCATGACCGGGGAAATCACGCTGCGCGGCAAGGTCCTGCCGATTGGAGGGCTGAAGGAAAAGCTGCTGGCGGCGCACCGGGCGGGGCTGTTCGAGGTAATCCTGCCCAAGGATAACGAGAAGGACCTCGCGGAGGTGCCCGAGAACCTGCGAACCCAGATGAAGCTGCACTTTGTGGACACGATGGACCAGGTGCTGGCAGTGGCGCTCGAGGGGCCCTTGCCGCAGTCGGTAGAGGAGGCGACAGCAGCCACCATTGCACCCATCACTCCGCAGCCGGAGGCGTCGCCCACGGCGCATCAATAGGTGATCTTGGATTCACTTTCTCGGGGCCTGCCAATCTGGCAGGCCTTTCGTCTTTGCCGATGATTCCCGGCAGACGACTCCGCCGGCAGTATCTTCGTAACGGATAAGAACCTGCCCGAAGGCTGGCGGTAGAATTATTTCAGGAGCGCCCTATGCAGCCCGATGCCGAACCCTCCAGCGGCAAGCTGTCGCTGCGCGGCAAAACCGGCCTGCTCGCAGCCATCGCCGTAATCGTTGTGCTGCTGGTCGGCTTGCCGGCTTATCGATGGTTCTTCCTGATCAGCGTGGCGATCGGGATCGTTATCGCGGGCGGCTTGGCGCTGTGGCACAAGTTCAGGCCCATCCGCGAGACTGACGTCCAAAACACCAAGAAGCCGTTGGGACTGGAGTAATTCTGCACCGAAGCGAAGGGCGCGTGAACCTTGCAAGTTTTCTGTGGGATGGAGAAACTGGATCATGCGTGTTTTGCCGCGGTTTCTGCTTTCGGCCAGCGATATCGGGCACTTCCCCACCCCCGGTTTGCCCGAGATTGCCTTTGCCGGGCGCTCGAATGTGGGCAAGTCGAGCGTGATCAACGCGCTGGTCGGCACCAAGCTGGCAAAAACCAGTTCCACGCCGGGCCGCACCCGAGCGATCAACTTCTTTGAAATCCGCTTCGCCGGAAAGCCGCGTCCTGAGCTGATTTTCACCGATCTGCCCGGATACGGATATGCCAAGCTGTCGAGAGAAATTTCGGCGCAGTGGCCGAGTTTCGTCGATCCTTATCTGCAGCATCGTTCCTCGCTCGCGCTATGCCTGGTGCTGGTGGACTCGAACATCGCGCCCCAACCCAGCGACGGCCAGATGCTGGACTTCCTGACCGCCACCGGGCGCCCCTTCCTGATCGTGGCCACCAAATGCGATCGCCTGTCGGGCAATGAATTGACGAACGCCATGCGGATGCAACGACAGAACCACCCGGAAGCCCGGATTCTTCCCTTCTCCGCTAAAAGCGGCTTGGGGCGGGAGGAACTGTGGAGCGAGATCCGCAAGGCGGCGGAGGCCCTCGTCTTGTCCGCGTCCTGAGGCGATTTGGGCCGTCCGGCAAGGCGGCTTCCCGTCTGGCTTTTATGGGGTCCTAATCCTTTGACCGAAAAATGCCGATGAGAGTCTGTTGGGCTTTGTTCCCGCAGTTTTTTGGGAAGCCAAGGTATGGATCCTGAAGCGAGTGGAGCGGACTATCTTCGTCGGCTTAAAGACGGACAATCCGGCGGTACGAGCCAAACTGTTTCTCCGGCTACCAGTTCCACGGTGACCTCCGAGGCGCCGGCGGGAGGCGAGCGTCGGAGGAGTCCTCGCTATCAATGCCAGGGCAGCGCGAAATTCCGACCGGTGGGCAGCGAGGTGCACAGCTGGGGCTCATTCACAGATGTGAGCGTCAACGGGTGCTATGTAGAGGTAACCGCGACCTACCCGTTGGGTTCGCGCCTCGAATTGGAACTGGAAGTGAATGGCAACCGGGCTGAGGTGGTTGGCGAAGTGCGGATCAGCTACCCGTTCCTGGGGATGGGCATCGCGTTCCGCGAAGTGTCGGACGAGAACCGACAGCGGCTGGCACAGATGGTGCGCTCGCTGGCGCATTCGACTCGAGTCGTCGGGGGGTCCGCTTCGGCGAGCAGCCTTAAGCCGGGTGCTCAAGAAGAGGCCCGCGCGTCGGAGTCCCGTGATCCGCGGCGCGCGTTGGAAGTTCTGTTCGAGCACTTCGATAAGCACTCCGCGCTGACCCGGGAAGAGTTCTACCGCTTGCTGCGCGACAGTCAACCCACCCGCTAACACCGCGCAGCACAGGGGAAAACCCCTTTCTCCTGGCTGCTCACCGGTATACACTTTTTTGGTCTGCCGACGGATGCTCGCTCCGTCCTGGAGGTGCTCCCATGGCTCGCCTCCCTTTCCTGTTGCTCTCGGTCCTTGCGCTGATCCCGCTGAACGCCTGCAGCGGCTTCACTGCGGTTTCTGGTGCTATCCATCCCAACACGCAGACCGTGGTGGGCATGGTCACCGTCGTGCAATTTCAGTTGATGGACGGGTCCGCGTCGGTAACGGTCGTGACCCTGGTGGGTGGTGGGACAGCGCAGACTATACCGTTCTGCGGCGACCAGCGGTCATCCTTCCCCATGGACCAGATGGTCAGTGCGAGCTTCACTCCGGGATCGAGTTGCAACACCCTGGTCACCAACTCTGCGAATTGAAACCGCTGCGCCGACCGGTTCCGCTCCCCTGCCGCATCGTGTCCGGAAATCGACCGGTGATTGTTTATGATGGAGAGCCTATGGCTCTCTACATGATTACGGGCATCGCGGGTTTTATTGGGTCTTCGATCGCACGGGCACTGCTCACGCAGGGCGAAACGGTGCGGGGCATCGACAACTTTGCGACCGGCAAGCGGGAAAATATCGAGGAAATTGCTGACCGGATCGACTTTCGGGAGGCGGATTTACTGGACATGGAAGCGGTCAAGGGGGCCTGTGAGGGCGCGCATTGCGTGTTCCACCAGGCCGCGATTCCTTCAGTGCCAAAGTCGGTGAAGGATCCATTAGGGAGCAATCGCGCCAACGTGGATGGGACGGTGAACTTGCTCGTGGCTGCACGGGATGCAGGGGTGAAGCGGGTCGTGTACGCAGCGTCTTCGTCTGCCTACGGGGACACGCCGACGCTGCCCAAGCACGAGGAGATGACCCCCAACCCGATCTCGCCGTATGCGGTTGCCAAGCTGGCCAGCGAGTATTACATGTCGTCCTTCTATCGCTGCTACGGGCTGGAGACGGTGAGCCTGCGCTATTTCAACATCTTTGGCCCGCGGCAGGATCCGGGTTCGCAATATTCCGGCGTGCTGGCGAAATTCACGACCCAGATGCTGAAGGGAGAAGCGCCCACGATCTTCGGGGACGGATCACAAAGCCGCGATTTCACCTACATTGACAACGCGGTCGCAGCCAACCTGCTGGCGTCGCGAGCCCCGGCGAACCAAGTGGCCGGGCGGATGTTCAATGTGGCCACCGGAACGCGGGTGGACTTGAACGAAACCTGCCAACTGCTCAAGCGCCTGACCGGCTATTCCGGAGATGTGAACTACGGACCGGAGCGGGCCGGAGACATTAAACACTCGCTGGCGGACATCTCGCGAGCCAAGGCCGCTTTCAGATACGACCCCAAGGTGAACTTCGAAGAAGGGCTGCGGCGAACCGTGGAGTGGTACCGGAGTCAGAGCTGACTCAGTGGATTTCCTTTGATCGGGAATGGTTCCGAAGCTATCCGACATCGGACCGCGAACACCGGCCTACGCCATTACCTTGGTGATCTAGGGGTACGTTACGCGCGGGCGCAAGATGAGCCTATGACGCTCTCATCGATGGTGGTCTCGCGCGATTGGCAGGAAGTCAGTGTGCTCGAGTGCATTCTAGGCGGGTTACAAATTGCGGTGGACGTGGAGGCCCGTCCGGAGAAGGCCGAGGAAAAGCTCGCCCGGCGCAAAGTCGATGCGCTGATCGTGGACTACGATCTCAGCGGGAGCCAGCGCTTTCTCGCTCACCTGCAACAGCGCGCATTCCTGCCACTCTATCTGCCCCTGGTGGTGATGAGCGGACCGCGGGCACGACGCGAACTGGAGGAGACCGGCGCGTTATTCACCTTCGAGAAGCCCATCTCGGTCGAGCAAGCGGTACGCACTCTTTCGGCCGCGCGCAATCTCATCCTCGATGGCCGTCTTCGCTACCACCGCCAGCATTTCGATATTCCCGTGGCAGTCACATGCAAGTCTCGCAAACCGGTTAATGCCGAGTTGTTGAACGTGAGCCAGGGTGGAATCGGCATTCACACAAAGGCGGCGCTGAAGGAGCATGAGGTCATCGCTTTGTCCTTCAAACTGCCGGGAACACGAACCACTGTGCGGGCGCGCGGCGAGATTGCGTGGACCAATGACCGCGGATGCGCGGGTGTCCGCTTTATGGAGATGCATTCGCGGCTACAACGCGGGTTGCAACTGTGGCTCGCGCAACAGTATTTCACGCAGTAGAAAAGCGAGCGCCAATCTCACCCGATGAAAAGCAGCCGGCGCACCGTGCCAGGACTCATCGAAAGCGCACTTCTTCCGGCCGCTGCGAGCGCTCTAACTGCAGTTCCCGTATAGCAATTTCGGTCAGCCAGCGTCCGGCTGTGCCGGTAATCAGCGACCGGAACAAGAACCAATACAGGGCGGTAAAGAAACCGGCGACTCCCGCCAGCAGGGGCACTGTGATGTGCCAAGGGGGTAAGGTCTTGGCCACCGCCAAAGCCACCACGAAAAACAGCAGCACCGAAACGCACAGCACCAAGCCATCCACGGTGCGCGCCAGCGTTTGCGGGGGGAAGCGTCCCAGGAGCCAATCGAGCAAGAGCGCGTCATCGGTGTCGGCGCGCGCACTCGCACTTGCGAGCTGACGCACCCGGATCGGAGCGCGCGCGCCACCGGACAGCACAAGGTTCTCGTCATCAGAAACGGCGGGGTCGGCCAGCACCGGCGACGCGTGTGCAACTGAGGCGAGGAGATTGCCGAAGATCCACTCGTTCATCTGCCGGCGGGTTTCGTGCGAGAGGTCGGAAAAGCGCAAGCCGGCCTGGCCAGTGGGACTCGCCCAAGCGACCTGTCCCATAACGTCGACGTGGACTCTTGCGGGCGCTTGCCGCGGAGCCATCAGATCGAAACGCATGCGCACGACTTGACCGGCACGCAGCGCTCCTACGGCCTGCACGGCAACCCCGTCTTCACTCAGGTCACGAAGAATTCCGCCGTTCTCGTGGTCGAGCGTGACATAGACAAGACTATAGAGCGGGTGCCGGTAGAGCCTGCGCAGCGCGTGGCGAAACGGCGAGGCTGGCTGGACAGCGGCGCCAGAGGACGAAGACTGCATGGGGGAATCTTAGCCTATCTGGGACCGGGAGTCCCCAGTGCCGCCCATGGTTCTGAGAAGCTGGCGATCAGGAGGCCGTGCGTTGGGGGGGAGCCGGTTCCTGGCTCTGCTTCAAGCGCCGAGCCTGGTCGCGGGCGATCAGGCGCTGCAGGTCGTAGCTGTAAGGGCCATAGCCGCGGAAGACGTCTTCGTCAAAGAGGCGCTTGACGCCGCAGCCAAGGCAAACCTGGTAGGCATACCCCTGGGCCCGGACGGGCCAGCTCATCCTACGATGCCAGCAGCCGCGAAACACAACGGCCATGCCGGCTAAGCCGGTCGCCATCAGTCCCATGGGCCAGAGCCAGTGAGAACGCTTGCCTTTGGGTTTGAGGGGTTCGACAGGGGGAACTGGGTCGCTTGCAACTTCCGATTGGTGGGCCACAGAGTCACCGCTACTACTGGGATCGTTCACATTCCAGCATAAGCCCAATCGCGGGGCCAAGCAACGAAAGAGAGGCCGAGGGGAGGTCGGTGGTCTCAGAAAGGCACAGCCAGGGCATCCGGGAAGGGTCGTACCCCTTCGTGACGACGTCTTAGGTTGCAAAAGTCTGCCTATTCGGCCGGTAGAGCGCTTGTAAGGCGGCCCGCTGCTCGGCAGACGTGACTTTCGTGCATTACGACCGTTGCAACCGCACTCAAAGCCCGGTAACTTACAAGTGAACGCTCCGCTCGCCCAGCGAGCGGCACGCTCGGCAGGGACTGGATCGATAGCGTAGTCCAAAGGACGAGTCGACAAGGCCTTGCGCAGTTCGTAGCGTCGGAAGTCGGAGCACCAGCCCAATCGAATCCGCGCCATCTATGGCGACTAACCTGTCCAACGCGAACCCTGAGTTTACCATTCCCACAACCGAGTCCCAGGGGACCGCAAAATCCCGTGCTGCGGATCCAAGAGACGCCCTCCAGGCACTGCTGGCTTTCTCTACCCTGCATGATCAGATCCGCCGGCGTCGTGCCGAGGATGCGCGGCGCTATGCTGACGGTCTGGGGGCAACGGATGGCGACCCTTGGGAGTATCAGCAGTTCGTGCTGGATGAGGTGTTGCAGCTGGTCGCTGAGCGCGCCCAGGCAATTACCGGCGCCGAAGCCATCGCCATCGCACTGGCGGAGGGAGAGAACTTCATCTGTCGTGCATCGGTGGGCGCGATGGCTCCTGACCGGGGGATGAGCATCGATCCGCGGAGCGGGTTTACGGGTGCGTGCCTGATCAGCAAGCGCATTACCCGCTGCGACGATTCCGAGACTGACGCCCGTGTAGATGTGAAGGCCTGCCGACGACTTGGCGTGCGATCGATGGTGGCCGTCCCCCTGCTGGGGCAGGACAGTATCGTAGGTTTGCTGGAAGCGTTCTCGGGTGAACCGTTTGCCCTCAGCGACAACCATGTCCGCAGTTTAAACTTGCTGGCGGATTTGATCCTTGCGGCGCTCAAGCCCGAGGACGAGGAGCGCATTGTCCGTGCGGCCAGGGCCGCGGCGGCGGACTGGGACGCCCAAGACCTTGAGAAACTGCGCCGAGTCCCGTTCAGCGAGGCGGCAACCGCCCCAGAAGTTTTGCCGACATCCGAGGCCGAACCAGAAGACACTCCCTTGGAGTTCTCTCGAGGCGACATTGCGCCAGCGCTCTATGAAGCGCCGTCGGGGAGCAAGTCAAAGGCTTTGCTTGTCACTCTGGCGACGGCTCTGACAGCAGCGCTTGTAATCGCGGGAATCTGGTGGATGTTTAGCGGCCGTCGCAGCACCCCACGGGTTGTGGAAGCCGGCAGGACGGCAGAATTGGCCAAAGGGGGAGTTGCACCAGCACAAAGCCGGTCCGTCACACCAGCCGGCGTTGAAACCACCGGCAACAACGCGCCATCCGATGAACCGGCCGTTCTGCCCTCGCGCTTGGAGCGCGGCGAAGGACCCGCTCAAGTCAGCGGCATCCGGCATTGGACACAGGATGGAATCAGTACGGTTGCAGTGGATCTGCAGGCCGAGGTGCAATACGAAACCCATCGCCTGGAGAATCCAGATCGCATCTACTTCGATCTACGCGATACCACGCTGGCCTCGGGGTTAAATGCCAAGACCATCGAGGTGGGCGACGGGCAGGTGGCCAGGATCCGGCTGGGCCAGCCTGCCGAGGCGACCACGCGGGTCGTGCTGGAAACCAAGGGCTTGGCGAACTTCTCGGTTCGCATGGAGCAGAATCCTTACCGGCTCGTGATCGAAGTTCGCGGGCCTGAGGCAACGTCGCCGGTTCCCAAGACCACCGTCGAGCCCGCAAAACCGCCTGCACCTGCACCTGAAGCAAAACCGGCGATGCCCGAAAAGAGCGTGGCCGTTGCGCCGGCGCCGGTATCGCCGCCGGCTCCGACGGGCAGTGAAGTTCCTGCCCGGGCGCATGCTCCCAGCCTGCGGATTATCATCGACGCGGGGCACGGCGGTTGGGACCTCGGCACCGTAGGCCGTCACGGACTGCTCGAAAAGGACCTGGTGCTCGACGTTGCCCAGCGCCTGGGTGTGGCCCTGCGAGCCAAGCTGGGTTGCGATGTGATCTTCACTCGCAAGGACGACACCTACCTGTCGCTCGAGCAGCGCGCAGAGCTGGCGAATCAATCGCAGGCCGATCTGTTTGTTTCGGTGCACGCCAACTACAGCGATTTGGCCTCGGCTCGCGGGGTCGAAACCTACTACTCCAGCTTCTTCTCTCCGCCGGAGGCGCGGGAAGCGGAGTTTGGGGAGAATCCAGGCGCCAAGCCGATCACGCAGGCGCGCCTGAGCGGAATGGAACTCAAGGGCAAAGTCGATGGGTCGCGCATGCTGGCCGCTTCTGTGCAGCGGGCGTTGTATGGCACGCTTTCCAACTCGAGTCCCGGCATCCGCAACCGGGGCGTGCGCGAAGCTTCCTACGTGGTGCTGACGGGGACGGAGATGCCCTCCATCCTGACCGAGATATCATTTGTCAGCAGCCCCGAAGACGAGGCTCGCCTGGAGAATCCCGCCTATCGCCAGGAAATCGCCGAGGCGCTGGCTAAAGGCGTCGCGCAGTACGAGGCTTCCACCCGCCACGTCAAGGTCGCTTCGGCTTCCTCCAAACCAACGGGCCGCTAACGAAGCCCTTCTCCTGTTATCCTGCAGGTATGAACGTACATCGTTGGGACTGCGACCAGGATGGCACGTTAACCGAAGCCGGACTCCGGAGAAAGCTGCAAAAGCTTGGGTACTCCGTGAACCGGTACGTCTACCCGCCGGGCACTTCCTTTCCAGAGCACACCCACGAGGTCGAGAAGGTGGATGCGGTTGTCTCTGGACGGTTCCGCATCACTGTGGGCTCAGATTCCGTAGTTCTTGGGCCAGGGGATGCGGTAGTGGTCCCGGCACGAACCGCCCATAGCGCCGAGGTAGTGGGAGAAGCGACGGTGGTTAGCCTGGACGCGGCGAGAGGGCAGCATCCCGGCTAGACGGAGCCGCCGTCAACGGCCCCTTCTGCTACATACCGTTCTTCTGCTGCTCGTAGGGCTTCTGCAGGTAACGCTGCGCTTCCTGGATGGCGCCCTGCGTATTGTCGTTAGTCTGGATCGCCTGGCGGTATTCGTTCACCGCACGCTCCCGCTGGCCCGTAATGTCGAAGATATTGCCGAGGCGAATGTGCGACCAGACCTCGGTCCAGCGCGGGTCGCCATCGCCATTCAAGGCCTCGCGGTAGGCGTTGGCAGCTGCCTGATAGTTTCGTTGGAGGAAGAACACCTCGGCTACCCGATAGTGCGCCAACGAGCTGTTCTTGTTGATTTCCAGCGCCTTGTTGAACTCTGTCAGGGCTCCGGCGAGATCGCCCTGGGTGACCAGACCCTGGCCGCGTTGAATCGAAGAGCGCAGGCGAATGTCGCTGGAATTCTTCAGAACCCGGTCGTCCGGATCCACGACAATCCGCCGCGGCTTGCCGAAGGTCTCGACGCTGAACGGAGAGTTCGTTCCTACCACGTCGATGCGTTTTTCTTCGGTTTTGCCGTCAGTATCGATCTTCAGTTCGACCGGCATGCGGAACAGATCAAGATCCTGGGCAATTTCGCCGACCACGCGGAACCCCTTGCCGCTACCCAGACGGTAGACGGTGTACTTGGTCTTGAACTCCGGAGCACCGGTTGAATCGAGCCACTGGGTAAAGAACCACGTAAGTTTCTGACCATCGATCTTCTCGGCCAGCGTCTCGAAATCCGAGATGCTGGCAGACTTGCCTGCGTACTGGGACGAGAAGGCGCGCATGAGCTTGTAGAAGTTGGAGTCGTCGATGACCCAGCGCAGCATGTGGAGGATCATGGCGCCCTTGTCGGTCACCAGGGTCTGGAATTCGGGTGAGAAGACGTCGAGCTTGGCGGCGCTTGAAAGGGGCACCGTGTCATAAGCGAGCGCGCCCACCGACATGTCTTTTACCGCTTCTTCCATTCCCGCGGGGCCCGCCGCCTGCTCTACGTACATGGCTTCCGAATAACGAGAGAAACCATCGCTAAGCCACCAGTCATCGCGGGAAGCCGGGCTCACGGACGCTCCCCACCATTGGTGGGCGATGGTATTGGCCAACAAGCGGTAGTTGATCTTGTCGGTAATGGCGCGGCTCGCGATCGCGGCCAGTTCGGGCGCCCAAGCGGTAGGAATCGTATCGTCAGGAATCTCTACGACTCGCAGGGTCGGAGTCGGCAACGGCCCGAACGTTGAAACGTAGTAGGTGAACTCTTTGAGGGCGGTTGTGGTGTACTCCGGCGCTAATTTCTGATGGACAGGCTTGAAAAAGACGTGCAGGTCAACCCCCGCCTCGTCGCTCTTACTTTCCTGAAAAACACCAGCGAGGATCGTGCCTGGGAAGCTTGGGTGGTCCGACGTGAAAGTGTAGGTTTTGAGCGGGAGGCCCGCCTGAGTTGCGCTTTTTCGGCCGGGTGCGCCTTCCATGACACTCATCTTCCCGCTGCCAATGACCACCATGTGCGCCGGCAAGGTAACGTTGATCGTCGACGTGAAGCGGTTGATGCCGTAGCCGCTCACCGGAAACCAGCGCGACGGATAGAGCAGATAGGTAGTGTCATCGTCGATGGAAGCAAGTTTCAGGCCCTGGACCGGGCTCTCCTCCGCCGAGTTCAGTACACCTTCATAGTCGAAGGTGAAGGTGGTGCTGGCATCTTTGGGCAAGCCGGCAGTCAAGGGGATGCGCACCGTCGAATCCTGGGTGACGCGCTCGGCAGACAGCGGCTTGTTATTTGCGTCGGTGACTTTGGTCAGCCGCAGCGCATTATTCAGCTCGAAGACGGCTACGCTCAGGTCGTCCAGGGCCGTGAACCTGACCTTCGCCCGTGCCTGGAGCGAGTGCGAGTGGGGATTAAGCTCCACATCGATCTGGTAATCGTCGACCCGCAGGTGCGGCTTTTCAACGGGCGCCGCGACCGCGAGCGTGGAACCCAAGAGCAGCAGGGGTATGAGGATGAGAGGATGAGCCGGACGCCCACGCCGACAATGAAAACGCATCAAAAGCAGTCTCCTGGAAAGTGCCCTTGGTTGACTATGATGAAGATTTTCCCGCAAAAGATGCTGGCGCAACAAGGTTTAGCCGATTCTCTCGGGAACGACCGGCCGAGGATCCGGGAGCAGAGCCAGCACCGCCTCAGCGGCACGCTCCGCTGGATGTCGTGCATCTTCGCCATCCGGCGCCCGGAGCCGTGCCTTCACCCTGGCCAAGCCTTCTAACATGTTATCGCGAGTGGGGCCATCCGGAATGATCTCCTGTAACCGCTCCACCACATTGGGGGCCGTAAAGTCGTGTTGCACCAATTCCGGGACAACCTCCTTGCCGGCAATCAGATTGACCATGGCAAAGTGCGGCACTTTGATTCGCGGTCTGCCCAGCGCGTAGGTAAGGGGCGAGACGCGATACACCATCACGAAGGGAGTCATCATCACGGCGGCTTCCACGGTGGCGGTACCGCTGGCCACGATTCCGGCGCGCGAATGCCAAAGGGCGGGCATTGCGTCCTGCACAAGGGTAATTCCCCGGTGCCGAGTTTGCTCATGCAAAAGGTACTCGTCGAGCGTAGGTGCCACGGGCAAAAGGAACTCAAAGGCGCGCCCGAATTGCTCGGCGGCCTCCACGATCGTGGGCAGGTTCATGCGCACTTCTTTCACCCGGCTACCGGGCATGAGCGTAATCCAATACTTCTCCGGATCGAGCCGATAGCGCTTTGCATAATCTTCGCGCTCGACCGACGGGTGCGGAATTTCGGCGAGCGGATGGCCTACGAAGGTAGCCTCCACGCCCCGGTCGCGAAAGAATGTCTCTTCAAAGGGAAAAATGACCAGGGCCTTGGTGATGTAGTCGCGCAATAGCTTGACCCGGCCCTGCCGCCACGCCCAAAACTGCGGGGCCACATAATAAACCGTCGGGATGCCCCGCTTTTTCATCTCGCGCGCCACCCGCCAATTGAAGGCCGGGGAATCGATAACCACGGCGAGATCGGGGCGGCGGCGGTCGGCTTCGGCGATCAGTCTGTGAAACAGGCCGTAGATCCTGGGCAGGTGGCTGAGAATCTCGGTGATGCCGACCACCGCAAGGTCGCGTGCGTCAACCACCGTGTCGCAGCCCGCCTCGCGCATACGTTCTCCGCCGACGCCGAAGAACTCGATGGATGGCTCCAGGCGCCGCAGGGCGGCGATCAGCTGAGCTCCGTACATTTCGCCGGAGGCTTCGCCCGCTGAAATGAGAATCCTCACTAACTCGATTGTAGCCTTTGAGAAAGCGGTTTGTGCACTTTGGTCACCGGTCAGGTGCGGCCGATAGTGGATCAAGCCGCGCATATCGGGTACTCTGACCCCTGCTTGGGGGATTTGCATGCGCAAAATATCGCTGGTTGCCGCTTTCTGCTTCTCACTGTGTCTGACCGGGTTTGCCCAACAAAATTCTGCCGATGCACCTGCCACAAAACAGGATGTGGACCGCTATCTGGAGACGGTGCATGCGCACGAAATGATGCGGCAAGTAGCGTCTGCGATGTCGGCGCCCATGCACAAGATGGTCCACCAGCAATACCTTAAGGATCAGGCGAAGCTCCCGCCTGACTTCGAGGCGCGCATGAACGCCATCATGGATGACATGTTCCAGAACATGCCGTGGGACGAGATGATCGACGCGATGGTGCCCTCCTATCAAAAGCACTTCACCAAGAGTGAAATCGACGCGCTGACCGCGTTTTACGGAACACCCACTGGCCAGAAGATTCTCAAGGAGATGCCGGCTGTCACTGCGGAAGCGATGGACACCATGATGCCGCTGATGCGGAAGCACATGGATGCGATGACCCAGAAGATGCAGGAGCAAGCTGAGGAAATGGCGCGCGAATCCCAGCGGAAGGCAACCCCGGTCACTCGCGACTAGGTGGCTACGGGCTTCCCGCGGCCAGTTTCCCTACAGCTTTGCAGCGCGACCAGCTGCGTTACCGGACGCTGGGCGCAGCCTCCGGCAGAACCGTCAGCAGGACCTTGCTGGTTTCCTCCGAACTTGGCCCCACCATGAGTTCAAAGACCCCGGGTTCTACGACTCGATGCATGTCGACGTTCAGCATAGAGAGCGTATCGGGCGTCACGGAGAACTCCACCGTCTTCGTCTCACCGGGCTTCAGGCTGACGCGTTGAAAGCCTGCCAGCTGCATTACGGGCCGCGTGACCGACGCAATTTTCTGATGAACGTAGAGCTGGGCCACCTCGTCTCCGTCGCGCGCTCCGGTGTTGGTTACATCCACACTCACTTTGGTTGTGCCGCCGGTATGGATTTGCTCGGGCTCGACTCTTACGTGGTCAAAGTGAAAGGTCGTGTAGCTGAGCCCAAAACCGAAGGGAAAAAGCGGCTTGCGGGTGCTGAACGCATAGGTCCGGTTGGCGGACGGCTTGTGATTGTAGAAGTCCGGAAGATCGCCGACCGAATGCGGGAAGGTGATCGGAAGCTTTCCACTCGGATTCACGTCGCCAAACAGCAGGTTGGCCGCGGCGGTGCCGCCTTCCTGACCGGGGTACCAGCCTTCCAGGATGGCGGGCACATGTTCGGCAATGTAATTGATCGAGAGCGGGCGCCCGTTGATCAGAAAGACCACGGTCGGCTTCCCGGTTTCCAGCACGGCCTTCACCAGCTCGCTTTGCGCCCCCAGCAGGTCGAGCGAATCGCGGTCCCCCAGGTGCTTTTCCGACCACGCCTCGCGATTCGTGCTTTCGTTCTCGCCGACAACCAGGATGGCGACATCAGCCTTGCGTGCCGCGACTACCGCCTCCTGGATACTCGCAGCCTGCGTGCTGGGATCGATCAGCTTCACGTTGTCGGTGAACCAGCCGTGCCAGTCTGGCGGCGCGTCGGTGATGCGGCACCCCTCGGCGTAGAGCACCTTCGCTTTCGATCCGACGCGCTGGCGAATGCCGTCGAGAATGGTCACGCTGTGCATTGGCCCGCGGCTGTAGCCCCCCAGATGCAGGCCGGCCCCATTCGGCCCGATCACCGCGATGGTCTTGATCTTGTTCAGATCGAGCGGTAGGAGGCTTTTGTCATTCTTGAGCAGGACGATCGCTTCGCGCGCGGTCTTAAGCGCAAGTTCGCGATGCTCTTCGCTGTTCGTGATCTTCTCGGAGTAATCGGGATCGACGTAAGGGTCGTCGAACAATCCCAAGCGGAACTTCGTCGTCAGCACGCGAGCGACGGCGTGATCCAGTTCGCTCTCGGGAACTAAGCCCCGCCTGACTTGGTCGATCAGCGTGTGGTAGACGGAGCCGTCAGAGAGGTCATAGTCCACCCCCGCGGCCAGCGTCAACCGGGCCGCTTGCGCGTTGTCGGCGGCAACTTCATGGGTACGGACCAGCATTTGCAGGCCTTCGCCATCGGATATCACGTAGCCGCGGAAGCCCCACTCTTCGCGCAAGACTTTTCCCAGCAGCCAGTGGTTGATGTGCGACGGGATACCGTCGATTTCGTTGTAGGAAGCCATCACGCTTCCTACCCGCCCCTGCTCTACCGCTGCCTGAAAGGGCACAAAAAAGTTCTCGCGCAGGATGCGCTCGGAGTAGTTGGCGGGCGCGGTATTGGTACCGCCTTCCGGCTGGCCGTGCGCCGCGAAATGCTTGGCGGTCGCAATGACATGGTGATGATCGATCAGGAAGGTATCGCCCTGCAGCCCGGTGATCGCAGCCACACCCATGCGCGCCGCCAGGTAGGGGTCCTCGCCGTAGGTTTCTTCCGTGCGACCCCAGCGCGGGTCGCGAGCGATGTCGAGCACCGGCGAAAACACCTGTCCGACGCCGGCGGATCGCGCTTCATCGCCGGCCGCGGTGAAGACCTGGTGGACTAAATCTGGATCCCACGTGCTCGCCAACCCCAACGCTTGCGGAAAACTCGTGCTGCCGTACTCCATGAAGCCGTGCAGCGCTTCGCCCATGAACAGCGCCGGGATGCCCAGTCGCGTCTTCTCCCGCAAGTAGCGCTGGACGCCGTTGCGCAGGATCGCAGCCTTCCGCGCGGGAAACACCAGGTCCGGGTCGGACCATTTTTTAAGAATCTCCCTTGCCCCTTCTGTGGTGAAAGTACCGCTCGGATCGATGACCTGTGACTGGCTCTGCCAGCCGCCTGAGATTTGCTCGACCTTTTCTTCCAGCGTCATCCGCGGCAGCAAGTCCGCAACACGGTCTTCGACAGAGAGATGGGGATCGCGATACTTCGGTGGGCTGGTTTGTGCTGTCTGAGACTGCGCGGAGGCGAGGCTGGCGGTCAGAAGAACGAGGACTGAGCAGACTAGCGGTCGGAGCGGAACTTTGAAGTCTTGCATGACCGTCCCTGAATGGAGATGGGTGAAGCACCCAGTATAGACGCGGACAAACCCCTAGAAAAACGATTCTGCATGACGATTCTGCAGCAGAGAGGAATGGTGCGGAATGCTGGGGCGTAGAGCGATTCAGAAGATTTCCTTCGGGCACTTCGGCGGCTAAATCAGTTTTGTTTTTTCTGTACCTGAGTACCGCGCACGTCTGCCGGGCTGGCGCCCGGCTGCGCAAGCGAGGGCGCCTGCGCCTACAAAATGGAATATAGCAAACGCGAAAGCGGGCTAGTCGTCGGCGCCGGCAGTGGACTGAGGCGCGCCGGCGACCGGCAGTGGAATTTCCTGATCCTTGTACTGGAGTTGGTAGAGCTTGTAGTAGATGCCGCGCTCGGCGAGCAGTTGCTGGTGCGTCCCCATTTCGCGAACTCGCCCCTTGTGCATCACGATAATCTTGTCGGCACGTTGAACGGTGGAGAGCCGATGGGCGATGACCAGCGATGTGCGGCCTTCAACCATGCGGCCAAGCGCATCGCGCACCCGGAATTCGGTCTCGGTATCCACGCTCGAGGTCGCTTCGTCGAGAATCAGAATCTGCGGATTGTGCGCCAGCGCCCGAGCAAACGAGATCAGCTGCTTTTGTCCGGTCGAGAGCGTGCTTCCCCGCTCCCGCACTTCTTCGGCAAAGCCGTTGGGCAAGGTGTGGATAAAGTCTCCGAGATTCACCTCTTCGGCGGCGCGTTCCACATGCTCGTCCTCGATCCAACTGGTGCCCAACCGGATGTTGCCGCTGATCGTGCCGGTAAATAGAAACGGATCCTGCAGCACCACCCCGAAGCGCCGCCGAAGGTCATTCAGGTCCATCTCGCGGACGTCGACACCGTCAATGCGGATCGCCCCCTTCTGCACATCGTAGAAGCGGAGCAGCAAGGAGATCATGGTGGTTTTGCCCGCGCCGGTGTGACCGACGATGGCGACATTTTGCCCGGGCTCGATGGCGAAGGTGACGTCGCGCAGCACCCAATCGAGGTCGGCAGCATCGCCGCCGGTCCCGTCGCCAGACCCGGTTGCAGGGGGGGAGGGGGCCGAAGAGGTCTTACCCTGCTCGGGATGCGCCAGCGTGTCAGCGACAGTGCCACGCGCGCCGTACGCGAACCAGACATGGTCGAACTCGATGCGGCCCGGGCCTTCGGGCTTTTTGGTTACAGCGGGCGTGGTGATATCCACCGGCGTATCGAGCAGTTTGAAGATGCGCTCGCTGGACGCCATCGCTCCCTGCAGGATGTTGTACTTGTCGCTCAGATCCTGAATGGGCCGGAAAAAGCGCTGGGCGTATTGCATGAAAGCGACCAGGATGCCAAGGGTCGCCGTTCCGCGGATAACGCCACCGCCGCCGAACCAGATGATAGCCGCGACCGCTACCGCCGAAAGGATTTCAACTACCGGGTAATACACCGCATAGGCGAGTATGGCGTCTTTAAACGCCTCCATATGGCTGGCGTTGATGGTGGAAAACTGCCGGAAGGCGCGCCTTTCGCGGTTGAACAATTGCAGTACCAGCATGCCCGAGACCGCTTCCTGCAGGTAGGAATTAATGCGCGCGATGGCGACGCGGATGCGGCGATACGAATCGCGCACTTTCACCCGAAAGATCATCGTCGCCCAGAAGATGATGGGCAGAACGCTGAAGGTGATGAGCGCCAGTTTCCAGTCCATCCGCATCATGATGGCGATGATGCCCAGCAGCACGAACACATCTTCAAAGATCGAGACCACGCCCGCGGTAAACATTTCGTTCAGCGCATCCACGTCGGTGGTCACGCGCGTCACCAGGCGGCCGACCGGATTCTTGTCGAAGAAGCCGATATGCATGTGCTGCAGGTGGCGGAAGATCTGGCTACGCAGATCGAACATCACTTTCTGGCCGGTCCACTGCATGAAGTAAGTCTGGAGAAATTCGAGAAAAAAGCTCAGGACCAGCGTGCCCAGGTAGATGGCAGCGATCTGCGCAATACCAGTCATCGGCGTGGCGCTCAGCCAGCGGTCGAGAATGGAGTGGGAGCCTTGCGTGTGCGCCAGATACTTGTCTACCGCGGTTTTTGTGAGGTAAGGGCCTAGGACATCGAGTCCGGCCTTAAAAATGATAGAGATGACCGCGATTGCGACTGGAATCGTGTAGGGACGGAGATAGGTCAGCAGGCGGCGCATGAGCCGCCCGTCGTAGGCTTTGCCTAATACCTCTTCTTCCTGACTGGCCATCGGTCCCTAGGCTAAAGAGTAATAGATGGCCGCGGGTAGGGCAAAGATCGAAAAGGTTACAACTAAGCCAACCTCCGAAGCACCAGCGCCGAGTTTTTCGACCCAAAGCCTACGCAATTGCAGATAGCATGCTCGATTTCGGCCCGCCGGCCGGGCTCGGGAGCGTAGTCGAGGTCGCAATGCGGGTCCGGGACGTCCAGGTTGATGGTGGGGGGAATCCGGCTCTCGTTCATGGAGATCAGAGTCGCCGCCAGGCTGGCCGAGCCACAGGCACCCTGGGCATGTCCGATCTGCGACTTGAGTGCTGACATCGGAATCCTCTGCGCGTGCGCGCCTAAAGCCAGCTTCAGCGCTTGCGTCTCCACCCGGTCGTTCATCTCGGTTGAAGTACCGTGCAGGTTTACGTACTGGATATCTTCAGGACGGATCTGTGCCTCATCGAGGGCGAGGGTGATGGCGCGCGCCGGTTCTTCGGGCGAGTCGCTCATGCGCACCCGGTGAAACGCCTCGCAGGTCGAGCCGTACCCGGCGATCTCGGCATAGATGCGCGCGCCGCGGGCGCGGGCATGCTCGTACTCCTCGGCCACAAACATCCAGGAACCTTCGGCCAGCACGAAGCCATCGCGGTCGGCCGAGAATGGCCGCGAAGCACGCTCCGGCTGGTCGTTCCACGACTGGGTCAGCGCACGCATCAGTGTGTAGCCCTTGATGATGCCAGGCGTAATGGTCGAATCCACACCCCCGACTAAGAACATGGGGAGCATGCCTGCCTGAATGTGTTGCAGGGCATAACCAATCGCATCAGTGGACGACGTGCAGCCGGCCGTCACCACGTGGCTGTAACCGCGGAAGCCGAAGCGCATGGAAACTTCGCTGGAAATTGTGCCCATGGTTCCGCTGGGAATGCAGAACAGGCTCACCTGCTTGATGTGGCCGGAGTGCCACAGGCGGTACTGCTCCTCGGAGAACTCCTGCGCTCCGCCGCCAGATCCGAGGATCACGCCGATCTGGCGCTGTTCTTCAAGCGACATGCTTGCCGGATCGAGGCGAGCATCGCGCAGGGCCTCGGTGGATGCCGCGATCGCCAGCGGCACGACCCGCGAAACGTGCTTGCGCTCACGGGCATCGACCCAGGCGAGTTCGTCGAAGTCGGGGATTTCCCCGGCGATCTGCACCGGCAGACACGCGGGATCAAAGCGCCGAATACGCTTGACCCCGGATTTGCCGGCCATGATTGCGCGGCAAAAAGCTTCCTTACCGATGCCATTCGGGCTGATAACGCCCATTCCAGTAATGACGATGCGAGGGAACATGAGGGCCCTAGTCAGATGTGCGAATCCGCATCAGGGTTGCAGTAAACTCCTGGCGTTCCGGGTGGCAGTCGCAATTGGCGCATTCCTTTCCTGGATTCCGGGCTTGTCAGACTCGGGGATTCTACCAACCTATGGGCGCCAGCGTCCTCCCCGTGCCACACCCCCTTCCGCGAAGTGGGATAATCGAGCGTGGCCGTTGGCCTATACATTTCCGTCCCGTTCTGCCGCACGAAGTGCTCCTATTGCAACTTCGCCTCCGATGTATTCTCACGTGCCGCATTTGAGCGCTATGTCGAGCGTGTCTGCTGCGACATTGCCCGCGCACAGGAAATTGCCCGCGAGAATGGCGGACTTCCGGAGCAGCAGGTCGACTCCGTTTACCTGGGGGGCGGCACTCCCACCATCTTAGATTGTCGGCAACTTGAGCAAATATTTGTCACGATTCGGCAAAATTTCCAACTATTGCCTGGGTCCGAGATCACGGTGGAGTGCGCCCCCGGAACCCTGTCCCAGCCTGCGCTCGAGAGTTTGCTGCGCTGCGGGGTAAATCGGGTCAGCTTGGGCGTGCAATCGTTTGTGGACCAGGAGGTGGCGTCCGTCGGACGGCTCCACAAACGCGCCGTCGTGCTCGAAGACATTGCCCGCCTGCGGACGGCCGGAATTCCCAGCATCAATGTGGATTTGATCGCCGGTCTGCCGCACCAAACCGCCGAAAGTTGGGGGGCTTCACTAACGGAAACAATTGCCACCGGCGTTCCCCACGTAAGCATTTACATGCTCGAGGTGGATGAAGACTCGCGGCTGGGCCGGGAACTGCTCGCGGGTGGAACGCGGTATCACGCACACTTCGTGCCGAACGATGAACTTGCCGCAGATCTGTATCTGGCAGCTTGCGAGCGATTGGAGGCATCCGGAATCGCGCAGTATGAAATCTCCAACTTTGCCCGGGCGGGGTTCGCCTCGAGGCACAATTTGAAGTATTGGAAGCGCCTGCCGTACCTGGGTTTCGGCGTAGACGCCCATTCCATGCTGCTGAGCACAACAAAGCAGTGTGATGCAGTTCGCTTTTCGACTCCAGAGACGCTGGAAGCCTATGTCGCCGGGGGCCCACTCGAGGCGACTCCCATCAGCCATCACGCTGCGCTTGAGGAGAATTTCTTCCTCGGGCTCCGATTGAGCGAAGGCGTGGACGTCAGTGCTCTGCAGGCACGCTTCGGAGAGGAAGCTGTACATCAGTTTTGCGCGGCGATTGCGCAGTCTATGGCGGACGGGCTCCTCATCCATGAGGGCAATCAAATTGGTCTGACCAGCCGGGGGCGGTTGCTATCGAACGAGGTTTTCGCGCGCTTTTTGTGTGCCGAACGAACAGCCGTCTAGCCGGCCTTCGCGCGACGAAATCACCGATCGTAGCCAATGCATCGAACCGTTCGGTCGGTCGGAGCGACGGTTCCAATCGCTGCAAACCCGCGTCCCATGCGAGGTTCCGCGACTTCCATCATGGGCGCCTGGCGTAACTTTGCGCCAGGCCGCGTGCATGTTTAAATCATCAGTATTCCCTCTGCGCGCGGCATTTCCGTTTTGCCCCGTTTGCATTTGAATTGGTTCCGAGTCCTGGGAGGACGCCGTGGATTTTCAGCTCAACGACGAGCAGTTACAACTCAAGAAGAGCGTGCGCGAGTTTGCCGAGCGCGAAATCGCGCCCAACGTCATGAAGTGGGATGAAGCGGGCGAGTTTCCGCTGGCCACCATCAAGGAACTGGGCAAGCTCGGGCTCATGGGCACGATTTTCCCGGTCGAGTACGGCGGGGCCGGCATGGGATACATCGAGTACGTCACCGCCATCGAGGAGCTCTCGCGCGTAGATGGCTCCGTGGGCATCATTGTGGCTGCGCATACCTCCTTGTGCTCGAATCACATCTTTCTGGCCGGCAACGAAGAACAGAAAAAGAAATACGTCTCGAAGCTGGCGACCGGAGAGTTCATCGGCGCCTGGGGCCTGACGGAACCGTCGTCCGGCTCGGATGCCGGCAGCGCACGCATGACCGCAACCCGGACCAAGGGTGGATTTGTGCTGAACGGTACCAAGACATTCTGTACGAACGGACATTATGCGGATGTGCTGGTGGTGATCGCGGTAACGGACCGGGCAGCTCATACTCACGGCCTCTCGGCGTTCATGGTGGAGAAAGGCACCAAGGGCTTTCGCGCGGGCAAAAAAGAAAACAAGCTGGGCCTCCGCGCCAGTGATACCGCTGAACTGATCTTCGAAGATTGCTTCGTACCCGCGGAAAACCTGCTGGGCAAGGAGGGCGACGGTTTCATCGATGCCATGCGCGTGCTCGACGGCGGACGCGTCTCGATCGCAGCCCTCTCCCTGGGTATGGCCAGGGGCGCCTACGAAGCCGCACTCAAGTACTCGAAAGAACGCAAGCAGTTCGGCAAAGCCATTGGTGACTTCCAGGCGATCCAGTGGAAGCTTGCCGATATGGCCACCGAGATTGAAGCGGCTCGGTTGCTTACCATGCAGGCCGCTTCCATGAAAGATGCCGGGATGAAAACCACCATGGAATCTTCCATGGCGAAGCTGTACGCCAGCGAGGTGGCCGTACGCTGCGCCAATGAGGGAGTGCAGATTCACGGCGGTTATGGCTTCATCAAGGACTATCCGGCGGAGAAGTTCTACCGGGACGTGAAGCTGTGCACGATTGGTGAAGGGACGAGCGAGATTCAGCGGCTGGTCATCGCGCGGCAGTTGCTGCGGGACTAACCCGCTGGAAACCCCGGAAAATCTTTCCGGTCGTGCTGATGCTCATGGGGTCGCCCCCACGGCCGGGCGGCGCGTGGGGGCTGGGGTCAAGATCCGGCGGGGGGTCTCATGTCCCACCGTTTCTCTCTTCCTTGTAATACGGAGTCGCATGCCGCAAAGTTCCGCGCGGCGCCGAAAATGCCCCTCGGTTAGACACTCGTTTCCCGCAAACAGTTAGTCAGGTTCTCGCAAAAGGAAGCCCACCTTTCCCGGTGCTCACCGTGGCACGGAGCGCCAGTCTAAAGGACCGCACAACCAGCGAAGGTCTTGGGACGTGTGCGGATCAACAGTCAGTCGAGTGGCGTTGTGTGTCATTTCTGCGTTCAGGAGGGGTTTCCATGTTCAAACAGCGTTTGACGCTTGCCGTGGGGATGCTCGGACTTTGGTGCGCAAGCCTGCCGGTCGTTGCCCAATCAACCCAACTCAATATTCCACGTGATAGCCAGGGAGCGGCTGTGACTCAGCGCGTCGGCATCACGGACATCACCATTAAGTACTCCCGTCCGCTGGTGAAGGGGCGCCAGGTCTGGGGCAAGCTCGTTCCCTACGGCCAGGTATGGCGGGCGGGGGCGAACGAAAACACCATCATCCAGTTCACCGATCCAGTCAGCGTAGAAGGCAAGCCGCTCGATCGTGGCAGCTATGGCTTGCACATGATTCCCGGCGAAAACCAGTGGGTGGTCATCTTCTCCAAGACGAACACCGCCTGGGGGAGCTTTACCTACAAAGAGGCCGAAGACGCGCTGCGGGTCACGGTCAAGCCGGAAGCGGTGGCCTTTCAGGAGGCGCTGAGCTACGACTTCAGCCAGCCCACCGCCAATACCACGGTCGCCGAATTGCGATGGGAAAAAGTAGCCGTGCCCTTCAAGATTTCCGTAGATGTCGATCCGATCGTCGCGGAAAGCCTGAAGAAACAATTGCGGGGTCTGTCCCAGTACACCTGGGACGGATGGGACGATGCCGCCAATTACCTGCTTGCCCGCAAGGTCGATTTGGACGACGCACTTCAATATGAAGACAATTCTCTTCGCCAGGAAGAACGCTTTGAGAACCTGATGACCAAGTCGAAGATCTTGGAGGCCATGGGCAAGACCGACGACGCGCGTGCGCTCCACGAAAAAGCACTGGCGGCGGCGACCCCGATTCAGCGGCACGGGTATGCGGTCCAGTTGCTGGGCGAGAAGAAGCGCGACGAAGCGTTCGCGGTTTTCAAGAAGAACGCTCAGGACCATCCGGACATGTGGTTCGTGCATTCCGGCATGGCGCGCGTGTATTCCGCCCAGGGAGACTTCCCCAGCGCGGTAAAGGAGATGAAGGTTGCCTACGGCGGAGCCCCGGACCAGGTGAAGCCCGTCATCGACGGCTACATCAAGCGCTTGGAAGCGAAAGACGACATCACGCGGTAGGGTTGTACTTGCCGGTACATTGGGCAGCTGCCGTCGAGTTATACGGCATCTGCCCTGTTTTGTGTGCTAGTTGAATCAGCGGGCCGTCTTCGCGGCGGCCTCGGGATATTCAAAAACACCCTTCCCGCTCTTGCGGCCCAAGCGACCCGCCTTAACGTACTCCTGCAGGAGAGGAGCAGGACGAAATTTCTCCCCCAAGGTGCGGTGCAGGTATTCAAGGATGTGAAGGCGGGTATCGAGCCCGACCAAGTCGACCAGTTCAAACGGGCCCATGGGGTGATTCAAGCCGAGCTTAAGCGCCTTGTCGATGTCTTCGGCAGAGGCGATCCCCTCGCCCAGCATGTAGAAGGCCTCGTTTCCGATCATGGCATTGATGCGGCTGGTGATGAAGCCCGGCGACTCCTTGATGACTACGACTTCCTTTCCCATGCGCTTTCCAACGGCGACCGCTGTGGCCAGGGTATCGTCGTCGGTCTCGAGGGCGCGGACAATTTCGATCAGCTTCATCTTGTGCACGGGATTGAAAAAGTGCATGCCGACAATCTTCGGGGCTCGGTAGGTGACGCTGGCAATCTCAGTGAGGCTGAGCGACGACGTGTTGGAGGCAAGCACTGTACCCGGCCGGCAGATCTTATCGAGCAGGGTAAAAATCTCGATTTTCGATTCCATTTCCTCCGGCACGGCCTCGATCACCAGTTCGGCTGCACGGGCTGCCTCCTCTACCGTGCTCGCGTATTCGAGCCGGGAGAACGCGGCCTGGGCATCGGAGGCGGAGACTTTGCCGATCTGCACTGCCTTGTCGAGGTTTGCGCGAATCTCAGATTCTGCGCGCCGCAACGCACTGGGGAGAAGGTCCTCGAGAATCGTGCGGTAGCCGGCCAGAGCGGCGGCATGGGCGATCCCACGCCCCATCGTCCCCGCGCCGATGACTGCAATCGTGAGGACCTCCGCCACTACTGTGTTTCCTTTTCGAGGCGGGCGAGAACGTCATTCATGCTGCCTACCGCCCCGCGCAGCGCCTGGGCGAGCTTTTTCCGCTCTTCAGGGGTCATGCTGGGAACGGAGGAAATGATGCGGCGCAGGGTGGCGGAAATATCGTCAACGTAGTTGAGTGAGCGGATGAGTTCTCCAGTGGCAACCATTCAAGGGCTCCTGTCAATTGGATGATGGCGGCTTCAGCCGATCGGCGCGTTCCCGGGAACCACGACGGGCGGAATCCGAACTTTCTATTCTCAATGGGCCGAGGGATTTAGTAAAGGCAGGACACGACCTTTGGGGTTCCAGGACGAACTGCCAGATGTGCGGCATAATTACAGCATGCTCCGCGACCCAAGCCTGATCCCATTGTCGCATCAGCATCAGCACGCGCTCGCTTTGTGCGTCCGGATCGAGCGAGCAGAAGTACGAGGCGAGGATGATCTTCGCGCCTGGCGGCAGGAGATCGATCAGATTTTCGCCCAGGAGATTCGGCATCATTTCGCTGCGGAGGAAGCCGTCCTGTTCCCGCGCGCACAGGAGTTCGACGCTCTGATAACACTGGTCGAGGAATTGACGGCGGAGCATGGCTCCTTGCGAGCTGACTTTGCGGCTGCCGGGGCAGGAACGCTGGATGAGCGCCGGTTGCGCGATTTTGCGCAGCGCCTCGCCGGCCATATCCGGAAAGAAGAACGGCGCCTGTTTGAGGAATTGCAGAAGCTCCTGACCGGCGAGGAACTGAAAGAACTCGGCAGGCAGATTGAGGAAGCACTGAAGGCAGTGAATACCAGCTGTTTGCTGCCGAATGAGAGGACACGCCTGCGTCCCAAGGATGAAAGCTAGCGCACTCTGTGACTCACCACCCGATTCTTCGCGAAGGGCGCAAAGGAACAGTTACGACAAGAAGGCACCGTGTCTTCTACTCCGTGATACCGCCGGAAGGCTGACACAGCGTCCTTCCCCATGTACCGTTCGAGCACAGCTGGCTCGGTCTGGCGCAGGTCCACAACAACCAATCCGTCCAGCACATTCGCGAACTTGCGGTCGACATTGAAGCCGAGCAGCTTTCCGCCTACCTTCGCGTACTGCTTTAAAAGGATGGGCAGGCCTTTGCCATCCAGCTCAACATCAGCGATCGGCTCGGAGAGTTGGTCCAGATCGCGCAGGGCGCGCCCGACCGCGCGGCAGTCCCAGGGGCGTAACCGGCCCGCTCGAAACGGGCGGCGCGGCTCCACCAACTGGGCCAGGCTGTCTTCGTGTTTTCGTGACTCGAAGAACCGGTAAATCAATTCCCGCGAAGCACGGTTGTACGTGTTGCTGATGCTGACCGCACCGAACAGAACGGGGGTCTCGGGGTGACGGACCACGAAGCGCGCAATCCCCTTCCATAGCAACAGCAGCGGCGCGTACTGGCGCTGGTATTCCGGGCGTACGAAGGAGCGGCCGAGCTCCAGCGCCGGCCCCAATCGATCAAAGAACTCGCGTCCGTAGCGGAACAGCGTGCTGGTGTAGAGACCGCCTACACCGTGTTGGGAGACAATCTCCGCGGTATTTCCGGCCCGGTAAGCGCCCACCAGGTCGTGGGTGGCTTTATTCCACAGCAGCAGATGCCAGTAGTAACGATCGAAGCGATCCAGGTCCATGCACTTGCCCGTGCCTTCTCCAGCAGCACGGAAGGTGATTTCGCGCAAACGTCCGACTTCCTGCAGTAGATGCGGCACCTCGGGAGCCTGAGCGGCATAAACCGCTAACTCTGCGTTCTGTGCGAGGCAGCGGTCGGCGGGCAGCGCATGAATGTCACATCGCAAGAGTTCTTTCGGCAATGCAGGCGGAATGTCCTCCTGCGGCCTGCGCGGCAGCACGGAACGCACCACGGCAGGCACGCTCACTTGCGGCTTGCCGCGCTGCGCGAGCAGGTAGGTTCGCCAGCGGAGATACTCTGTGACCTCTCGGTCGGTTGCCGTGTCGGCCAGGGAATCAGGAGGAATGGGGCTGCCTATGCGTACTCCGACCCGCTTGCCCGACTGCTGCAGAAATTCGTGAAGCAGGAAAGCAGTACGAACTCTGGTATGCAGCAGGCCGACCAACTGAAATGCCAGGCTGTTCCGTCCACAGAAATAGACCGGGAGCGCCAACGCTCGAGTTTTCCGGATGAGTCGCGCCGCAGTGTGATTCCATTGGGGATCGGCAATCTCGGCTTGCTGCAGTTGCCAATGCGAAACCTCGCCGGAGGGGAATACCCCCAGGGCGCCGCCGCGGTCGAGCCATTGCAAGGCCTCTTTGAGTCCCCGTCGATTGCGCTCTGCGGCATTGGAAGTCCGCAACGGATCGACGAAAATGCAGTACTGTTGCAGCTCCGGAACATCCTTCAGCAGGAAATTCGTCAGGATCTTTACGTCTGGGCGACGGCGAGCCAGCATTACCGCAAGCACAGCGCCGTCAAGCATCCCGTAGGGATGGTTCGCGATCGCGACCAGCGGGCCCTTGCGCGGAATCCGTTCCAGGTCTGCATCATCCACCCGCAGCTCGATATCCATCTCAAAGAGAATGTTCTCGAGTACGGTTCCTCTCGAGGCGCGGCGGGCGCGCTCGTAGAGTGCATGCGTCTCGTCGAGCGGCAACAACTTGCTGGCAAAGCCCGGTAGTCCGGCGAGGGCGGGTGCTTGCGCAAGCACACCACCGGCGTGCGCTGGACCCGCGACAGATTGTAAGTTGGGCATGGTCGCAGTATGCGGGCACAACTTTGCGATGTGATGAAGGGCAAGTTAAATGTCGGTAAAAGGAGCGGGTCGAAGCACGGAAGTAACTAGCTTGTTCCGTTCAGTTCCCGACAAAGAGGAAACTAGGTCTCCAGGCGGTAACGGGTCTCGGCAAGGTTGTAGAGCTTTCGCCATACCAGGCGATTGATCGTGACCACCGCCGCTGCCATGAGGATAGTGGCGGCCAGCAGTTCATCGAAGTTGCCGCTGTCGGTCGCCTGACTGATGACAGCTCCAAGTCCAGCCGTGGTGTAGGTCTGCCCCTTGAAATGAAAGTATTCGGCAACAATGCTCGCGTTCCACGCGCCGCCGGACGCGGTAACCATGCCTGTAACCAGGTAGGGAAAAATCCCGGGCAAAATCAGCTTTCGCCAGCGATCCCAGCTCTGAATGCTGAAGACCGAGCAGCACTCTTTCAAGTCGGTGGGTATCGCCATTGCGCCGGCAATGACGTTGAAGAGGATGTACCACTGCGTCCCGAGGAGCAGAAGAACAATAGAGCCGAGGCCCAAGCCTCCACCAATCTGGATCAGCAGCAACAGAACCACCGGGAAGAGCGCGGTAGCGGGCACCGAAGCCGCAATCTGGGCGAGGGGCTGCGCGATCCTGGCAAGTTTCGGGTTGAAGCCGATGGCGACGCCGACCGGTATCGTCCATGCGGCGCCGATGACCAGGGCTACCAGTACCCGCAGAAACGTTGCGCCGAGGCCGATGCCAAGCTGATGGAGTTCCATCCTGTCAAGGCCGCTCAGGATGATCGCAACCTTGATGACTGCGAAACACACCAGGCCCAGCACGACCAGGCCGACGATTCGCAAAGCCCAGATTTTGGTTGGAGAGATCGGCTCATTCTCTGCACCGGCCGCGTGCTGCCGGGCAAAATGCAGCATTACTCTTTCGCGCAAGGGGCGATAGGCACGTTTGCGCAAGCGAGCCAGAGCGCGCGAATGCTGAAACATCGTGAGCACCCAGGAACCGGCAACATTCGTGCTCTCCACCTGTTCGACTTTAAATTTCTCCGCCCAGGCGATCACCGGGCGCCATACGAACTGATCGAGCAGCACGATGACCGCGATCATGGTAGCCACACCCCACAGAATTGATCGTGTGTCTCCGGCGCTGGCTGCGGTCTGCAGGTAGGAACCCAGGCCGGGCAAGCGGAAATCCCGGGAGCCGAGCACGAACATCTCGCAGGCCATCAGGAAAAACCACCCACCCGCTACCGACATCATCGAGTTCCAAACCAGTCCAATCGCCGCATAGGGCAGTTCCACCTGGGTGAAGCGTTGCCACCAATTGAAGCGGTAGATTTTCGCGGCCTCGCGCATCTCGCGCGGAATGCTTTTGAGGGAGGCGTAGAAACTAAACGCCATGTTCCAGACTTGCCCGGTAAAGATCAGCAGGATCGCTCCGGCCTCCACCCCGAGTTGCCGCCCTGGGAACAACGCCACCATGGCCAGCATTACACCCGGCAGGAAGCTCAAGACCGGAATCGACTGCAGCACGTCGAGCAAGGGGATCATGAATTTCTCGGCGCGCGCGTTGTAGGCGGCGACGTAGCCATAAATCAGCGTGAAAGCGAGGCTGAGCACGTAAGCAACGGTGATGCGCAGCAAGGAGTATCCCGCATACACTGGCAGTGCGATCGGACTGCGGGAGATCTCGACCTCGGGCGTGAATGGACCCAGCCATGACTTGCCAACGACGACCACCGCATAAAAAATTGCCAGCCCGACTCCAAACATGATCAGGTCGGGAAAGTGCGAGGTCTCAATGCGCGGCAGTTGCGCCCACAGCCGGTACGGAGAGAACGAACGGAGGGTCTCGGCCGGCTTCATGGCTTAGTTGCGGCAGGGGAGACGTTTTCGGCCAGTGGTTCCGCAAGAACCAGGCGGCCAGTTTCCGAATCGTAATCGAAGATTTCGGCGTAGCGGCCCCAGTTCATGGCGGTGTCGAGCTGGCGCTCGACTTCCTCCTGACTGAAGTGCTCGTCAAGGATGTCGTGGAAAAACTCGCGCGGAATGGAATGGTCGGTCTTGGCACGAAGAATGCTGTCGATCTGGTGAAGCACCATCACGTGCTGGAGGGCAGCCTCGCGGAACAGGACTTTCTGGCGCTGAATGTCGGCCTCGGCGAAAGTTGCGCCCTGGGGAGTGATCTCCACATCGCCTTCCTTCAGGGTTACGAAACCCAACAGGACCGAGGCCTCGACGATGGGAAGCAAGTCCTCTACGTCCATCACCAGCTGCTCCGAGAGACGGTAGAGATCCTCCTTGCCGCCGCGATCGCTCAGCAACTCGAGCAAGCCGGCAATGCCTCCCACGCGTGCATGAGGGAGCATCTGGTACCGCTGCCGGCGCGCCGCCTGTGCCGGGACTGGCGTCCCCGGCAAAACGTGTTCCACCTCGGGCTGCGTCATGACCTTGTAGATGTAATCCACCAGCTCGACAAAGCGCGGATCCTTGCGGTCGCGAAAACGAGCCAGCCGCACCTCAAAGTCCGAGCGAATGCGGGCCGGGTTTCGGCCTAACACGATGACCCGATCGGCTAGCAGCACCGCTTCCTCGATGTTGTGGGTCACGATGAAGATGGCGCTGGTAGGGATTTTCTTGTTGACCCATAGCTCGGTGAGCTCGTTGCGCAGGTTTTCGGCGGTAAGCACATCCAGCGCGGAGAAGGGCTCATCCATGAACAGCACTTCAGGCTCGACGACCAACGCCCGCGCAAAACCTACGCGCTGCTTCATCCCGCCCGAGAGCTCTTTCGGATAGGCCGTCTCAAAACCGTCGAGGCCCACCGTATCCAGCGTTTTCAGTGCGCGCTTATGCCTTTCCACCGCGGCAATGCCGCGCGCCTCCAGCGGGGCCTCCACGTTTTCCAGTACGGTAAGCCACGGGAACAGGGCAAAGCTCTGAAAAACGATAGCGACATTTGGAGCCTGGCCGTCAAGTGGCTTGCCGTGCCACAGAATCTCGCCCGACGAGGGTTTCGAAAGGCCGCTGAGGATGCGCAGCAAAGTGGATTTGCCACAGCCGGAGGGGCCGAGCAGTGCGACGATCTTGCCCGGCTCGATGGACAAGTCGATGGGCGCAATCACCTGAATGCGATTGCCGTCAGGCTGGCCATAAAACTTTTCAACGCCCCGCGCCTGGATGATCGGTTCGCTCAAGGAAAAGCCCCCACACCTCTATACACAAATTGCCAGACGATTGAAAAAGGTTTTGTGGCGGATGTAACGAAATGTTCACAATCCCGAGGCCGGCTCAGGCAGCAAAGTCGGCCGCAGGCGGATCGGGAATGGGCTGCGGCAGACGGTCGCACACATCTGCCAGATGAGCCAGCTTCTCGGCCAGCTGCGGCGTCAGCGCGCCCGGCTTCATGCGCCATCGCCAATTCCCGCCATAAAGGCTTGGGGTATTCATCCGTCCTTCACTGCCCAATCCGAGCACGTCCTGCATGGGCACGATCGACAAGCCGGCTACCGATCCTTGCGCCGCGCGGATAAAGGCCCAGTGAATGCCATCGTCCTGACGTCCCAGGTAGGCTTCCACATTCTGCTGTTCCTCGGCGGTGGCAGCAGTGGCCCACCATCCGACGGTCGTGTCATTGTCGTGAGTTCCGGTGTAGACAACCTTGTCGGGAGTAAAACGCTGAGGCAGGTAAATATGTGCCCCCGTGTCACCGAAGCCAAACTGTAGAACGGCCATTCCCGGGATATGGAGGCGATCCCGCAAGGCATGAACCTCGGGCGTGATGTAACCCAGGTCCTCAGCGAAGAATGGCAGGCCTCCTAAGGCTTCGCGGAGTTTCAGGAACAGGTCATCCTTGGGCCCATCCACCCACCGCCCATGGATGGCGGTTTCCTCATGCGCAGGAATCTCCCAGAACTGATCGAAGCCGCGAAAATGGTCGAGGCGGATGTAATCGCAGTTCATCGTGGCCCAGCGCATGCGCTCAATCCACCAGGCGTATCCGCTTTGCTTCATCACATCCCAGCGATACAGCGGATTGCCCCAGCGCTGGCCGGTCTGGCTGAAGAAATCCGGAGGAACCCCGGAGATCACCTCGGGATTGCGGTTGGCGTCCAGACGGAACAATTCGGGATGCATCCAGACATCGGCGCTGTCGTAGTTCACGAAGATGGCAATGTCTCCCACCACGTGAATCGAACGTTGCG
>Ga0126373_10000225_pt1 | contig 37717 bp, 21 predicted proteins | sample PanSoiMetPlot_11_FD_92545 | JGI IMG/M metagenome (GOLD analysis project Ga0126373, IMG submission 92545) | Tropical forest soil microbial communities from Panama - MetaG Plot_11 | ecosystem: Environmental > Terrestrial > Soil > Tropical forest > Bulk soil | place: Panama | collected 2016-02-17 | reverse complement strand
GGTGATGGGCTGATCCCAGACGTCGTCGGAAGCCCATGTGATGGTGGCCGTAGTGGGGTTACCGTTCTGATCGACCAGGGAGAGAGGAACGGAGCTCTTGGCGCCACTAGCGTCGTTCCAGTGGCTCAAAGCCACGACCCCGGCTACTTCCGAACTGCCCATGGGCGTCGTACTAAAACCCACGAAGTCAACACTAATTGCCGTGTTTTGCGCTGAAGAGCTATTTACAGTGAACGCGGCGGTTGCGACAGCACTGTTTGAGAAACCACTCGCCACGGCAATCGCTTTTACTGTCGCCGAAGCCAAGAGCGTGAAGGGTGCGCCGTATTGCTTGGTTGTTCCAGTGCCGAGAGCTGGGATGCTCCCGTCAGTCGTGTAGTAGATCGTAGCTCCGGTCGTCGTGTCCGAAATGGTGATTGGTTGCGTCGGTGCGATCGTTCCAGGGCTCGGGGTAATCACGGGAACCGCCGCCGGGGAGAGGACCGTAAAGATCGCACTTGTCACGGGGCTTGTGCTGCTGCCGGCGACCGCGATGGCCTTCACTGTGGCCGATGCAGGCAGCACAAACGGTCCGGAGTATTGTTCTGAGGTCGTTGCCGTGGGCGTCGTGTTGTTCGTGGTGTAATAGATTGTCGCTCCAGACGTGCTGTCCGCGATTGTGACTTGCTGGGTGGAGGTGATCGACCCTCCAGCCGGGCTGATCGCAGGCGCAGCGACTGGGTCGCCGCCACTGAGAAGGCCAAACGCGATCACTCCCGTGGTACTGCCCACATATACTTTTCCGCCGGTGATCATGGGCGTAATGAATTTGTTGTCGGGGAAGTGGTCCCGGCCATTCGCGGCCTGGTTGCTATTGTAGAGTTCGTCCGCGAGGTTGCTCGCGTCATATGCGTGAAGCACACCAGCGCCACCGCTGTTTTCGACCGCCCAGACAATGCCGCCTGAGGTTCCCTTGGCAGAAACACTCGGTGTAGTGCCGGGATAAGCGAAGGTACCAGGAGACGCAGACGCGGCCGATGTTGAGAGCTTCGCACCGGAAATGGTAAAAGCCTTCAGGTGATCGAGCACAGCGCCGTAATAGACCGCGTTGTTGAAATACGCAGCTGCGGCAAAGACTCCGTTGGCCAAAGCTCCCTGAATCTCCTGATAAATCGCTGCGTCGCTGGTCGTGTTGAATCTTCCCATTAGGTCACGGTTCACAACATAGATGTTTGTGTCTTTTCCGGCCCCCAAGGCCAAGTGCCACGTGTTGCCGGAGCTGTCTTTCAGATCCGGCAGCACGATTGCCCCACCCGAGCCAAGGTCTAAATCCATGCTGGTCTCCGCGTCGGTATTATGCATATTGAAGTAATCTGCGACGGCCAAGGAATTGCCGGAGGTTGAAAGCTTGATGAAGGCGTTGCCATAGTCGCCCTTAATTGGAAATCCGTTGGAATCGAGCGTATCGTCAAACGTCCCGTTGCCATCCAGGAAATAGATATTCCCGGTTGCGTCGGCTGCGGGTCCCGCGCCCGACATCCAGATCGCACCATCGGTGCCGTTGGGCGTCAGGTTTAACACGCTGACTTGCTGAAGGGTCGACTCGCTGAAGCCTATGACCCAGCCCTGGTATGGAGTGTTGTCGCAATGGGAAGCCCACGTGGTATAAATCACGCCGTTCAGCAAGAGGAGCGCCGTTCGCTCAACATACTGTGCCGGATTAAAAGTAGTTCGGGCTCCTGTCGGCGGATACGTATAGGCAGCTGTGATAGAGGTGGGGCTTCCGCTGATTTCTGCGCCTGTTGTGATGTCGAGTGCATGCAGCCGTTGATGGTAGTTTCCACTTGTGTCTTTCGAAGCTGCCACGAGGAAAACAGTGCCGTGAGACCCGGCACTCAAATCGATCACGGGAGTTGAAGTGATTCCGATGGCGGGAGAGATTTGATTGCAGCCGCGGCTGTCGCTGGGAGATTCTCCAGAAGGCAGAACAGAAACGTGCCATAGCTGGGCGAAGGAATCGGCATCGAACGCATACACTGAGTCATTCTCGGTCGCTGCAAATACGACGTTGTGCGGAGCGCCCGCGACCACCAAATTCGAAACATAGAGCGGCTCCGCGTCCACAAGGCCGTCCATAGACATAAATCCGATTCGGCCAAAATTTGTAGAATTCACATTGGTCGGAGCCAGAATCGCCTCATTCAGGTTCTGGCCCGTTCGACCGTTGTCGTTGTGGTAGGTCAGAACGTTCGTCTGGGCGGGGCAAGCGAACGCTGCGACCGCGCTCAAGGCAGCAACCACGATACCTCGATAAGAGAAACTGCAGGCTCGGCTTTGGGGCCGAATGAACCGCTCCCTCGGATTTTTTGCCATTGGATCGCACGTTCTCGCCTAGAATGCTATGGCGCGCCAGTTAGGTTTGCCTGTGGGCTGTGATGCTGGGAAAAAAAAGGTACCACAGTCTTGATGACTGGACTTTTAAAATCTTGCAGCAGTTGGGTAAATCCCTCTTATCGGGACTTCCGGATCAGTGCTCGTTTTAGTACGGATGGTACCGCTTCTAGGTTGGCCAGCCGGACCTCGACCGGAATCGGAACTTGCGAAGCATTTGAATCCGGCTTCGGAATAGTGTATCTGCTAGACGACTTCACCTCGTTTTTGCTGGGGCTTCTTTGTCCCCGTTCCATAGAAAATCAGAAGGCATGAGGCACCGTCATGACGCAAGGGATCAACCAAACCCTGGAACCGATTAGTTCCCGAACCGGAATGTGGGCCTCTAGGGCTTTCTTCGTTGGGTTGGCCGTTGTGTGTGCCGGTACATTGATGTACGAAGTCGTGCTAACGCGCATCCTGAGCGTGCTCTGTTGGTATTACCTGGCTTTTGTGTCTATCTCCATGGCCATGTTTGGGATGACCGCGGGCGCTTTGTTCGTGCAGGTGCGTGCTGATCTGTTTCAGATTGACGATATTCCCCGTCGACTTGCTGAGGTCACGTTCGCAATGGCAATATCCATGCCACTTGCACTCGTCACCCTCTTTGCCGTACCCATCGATATTTCCAAGTCTTTCGAGACGGTCTTTAGTTTTTTGTTGTTCAGCGCCATAATCGCCGTCCCATTCTATTTTTCGGGCGTGGCCGTCTGTATCTCCCTCACCCGGACGCCTTTCCCCATCGGACGCATTTACTTCGCGGACCTCTTCGGAGCCGGAGCCGGATGCCTCGGCGCCGTTCTACTGCTCGAGCTGATCGACGCCCCAAGCGGAATATTCGTGATTTCGTGCTTGCTCTTCCTCGCCGCTGCGGCGTACGCGAAATATGCCCAAGAACACAAGCGAGCTCGCAGGTGTTACTTGGGAGCAGGGGCTATGTTCATCGTTGCGGTACTGAACGCATTAACGCCCTACGGGATACAGCCGATATGGTCGAAGGGTCGGATCGACCCACGGTCGGATATAGCCGCCGAAGTTTGGAATCCAATTTCTCGCGTCCGAGTTCTACCCCCTCAAACGGCAAAACCCCCTTTTTGGGGTCCTAGCCCGATTACGCCGCAAGCTCCAATGGAGTTTATGACCATCGATATAGACAACGATGCGGCCACACCAATGATGCACTTCAGCGGCGACTTAAGGCCCTTTGAACCTTTTCTTTTTGATGTGACTTCGCTCGGTGCCCAGATGCAAGCCGGCGGCTCAGCCGCAATTATCGGTGTCGGCGGCGGACGCGACGTAATCACTTGTGCCGTTAACGGCTTTCGAAGAATCGTCGGCATCGAGGTCAACCGTGCGATTGTGGGTGTTACCTCGCGACGGTTTGCGTCATTTTCAGGTTTCGATCTCATACCCAACTTCGAACTTCATGATGACGAAGGACGTAGTTATCTTACTCGCACACACGAACAATTCGACTTAATTCAAGCCTCTCTCGTGGATACATGGGCGGCCACCTCCGCCGGGGCAATGACGCTGTCCGAGAATTCGCTTTACACCGTGGATGCCTGGCAGGTGTTTTATCGCCATTTGAGACCTGGTGGGCTAATTACCTTCAGTAGATGGTATTCGGGGTCTGAAATTGCGCAGACGTACCGTCTGTTCTCACTGGCCTGGGCCATGCTGCTCAAAGAGGGAGTACGCGACCCTTCGCGGAACGTCGCTTTGATTTACTCAGGCCCGGTTGCGACGATTCTTGTAAGTAATCTTCCGTTCTCGCATGACGATCTTGCCAAGCTTAGTGACATCACCGGACGGATGAAGTTCAAAGTTCTCTTTCTTCCCGGTGAATTGAGCCACATTCCGGAACTAGCCAGGATTTCGGCGACGCACACACTGGGCGAACTGGAACGCCTCAAATACGAGCCCGACTTCGATTATTCTCCACCATTCGACAGTTCTCCTTACTTTTTTAACGCCCTGCGCCTCCGAAATCTTCCGTGGGCCTTCAGGCATCTCTTGAGCCGCCCACCGAACCTTCGAGCTCTTGTCTTCCTATTCGCCCTCATGATGGCGGCATTCATACTTGTAATCCTAGCGATCCTATTTCCTCTCTTTTGGTGGGCGCTCCAAGGCACCGTTAGAAAGGCACCACCTGCAGGCGGCATCGGTTACTTCGTCGCGATCGGCATCGGATTCATTTTGGTAGAGATGTCGATGATGCAACAACTGTCCATTTTCTTGGGCCATCCTATCTATTCGCTTGTCGTAGTACTTGCCGGACTGATTCTTGCCACGGGAATTGGCAGTCTCGTATCCGACAAACTCTCCCTGCACACCAGTTCGGCAAGTCGCATGCCGGCCCTGATAGTCGTGGGTGTTTTGATCTTGTATTCCGCTGTCGTCATGCGTGTGATCCATGGTTTTGTTGCTGTCGCGCTTTGGCAGCGCGTTTTCCTTTCTCTGGCACTTGTAGCGCCATGCGGTTTTTTTATGGGCTTCTGTTTTCCGGTGGGCTTGCGATGGTTGATTCGGATGAGACAGGAAGAGAATCTTCCCTGGATGTGGGCTCTCAACGGTGCTGCGGCGACGCTTGGCAGCTTTGCGGCAATCGTAATATCCATGGAGACCAGCATAACGGCCTGTCTGCTGACTGGTGCGGCATGCTACTTACTCGCGTCCGCCGTTCTCCCGTCACAAGGAGCAGTTCCCTCAGCTCCGCGGCACATTGAAGAAATGACAGCGCGAAGTGCATGATCTTCGGAGCCAAAACACAGGAACCCTGCGGATGACAGGCGGTCCTTGTCGAATTGAGTAAGATCGCTTCATGGTTATCAAGCAAAAGCTGATTGCTTGCGGCTTGATCCGAGCGCCTGGACCTGACGGAATTCATGATCGCTTTGAGAGCCGATGCAGTTTGCAATGCCGCATTCTGGGTCGGCTGTTTCTATTGGCAAGGTGTCAGGCATGAGATAAGCTGGCGCGTATTCGACCTTCCGAGAAGCGGACTGGCACCGACTGCAGCATGCCTCAACCCGCTGAGATTGGAACGTGCTGCTTGACACTTGTTGGGGAGGATTTGGATGACAAGGCCCTTTCTACGACTTTTGATGATCTCCTTCATTGCGACTTTTCTGGTGCCATTAGTTACCATTGATTGTACTAATTACCATTTTCGTATACCGATTTCAGGCAAATTTGTGGCCCTAAACATAGGATTGCTTTTCCTCGTTGGAATCGCGGCAGCCGGTTTCCGGTGGCTACTCAAGAGATTGTCTGCCGGTCTTGACGCGAGCGGCCGGCAAGAAGTTGAGTTTTTGGACGCGTTTGACGCCCGTTTCGTGAATCTTGCTATTTTTGGTTCGGCGGCGTTGAGCCTGTTATTGGAGCTGGCCGTCATCCGCTGGCAAGGAACCGTATTCGAGTTTTTCGCATTTTATAAGAACTTCGGATTGCTGGCTTGTTTCGCCGGCCTCGGGTTGGGGTACGCGCTAGCAAATCGGGATCGCATCCCGCTCGGAATGGTCATTCCACTTTTAGCATGGCAGTTCGGCTTTTTAATCGCCCTTCGTTACGCGCTTCCAGCTTGGCACACCGCAAGCCTTAAAATCCTCCCATTTCACGAAGAGTTGAGCGTGGTCTCTCGGGTCGCGAGTGCTGCGCAAGGCGCAGCCATTTATTTCTTTTTGTCCACGATTTTTTTGCTCACCGCCCTCACGTTTTTGCCGATCGGACAATTGTGTGGACGCCTCATGCAGCGGCGCGACAATCTAGGAGCATACGGCTGGAATCTTCTCGGCAGTCTGTTCGGCGTTTTCCTGATGTTCGTCATCAGCTATCTCTGGACTCCGCCCATCGTGTGGTTTGCACTCTGCATGGTCGCGCTGGTGCTGTTCTATCAGAAGGAGCGAACCAGCCTGTTGAGCGGGCTCGGCTGGACATTCGTCGCTATTTTGATCCTGGCGTGGCCAGTGAACCCACTCTGGAAGATGATCTACTCGCCCTATCAAATGCTTGAGGTGGGATACGGCGAACGCGGCCTGATGCTGATTCGCGCGGCGGGTCATTACTATCAACGGGTGCACAATTTGTCCTACTCAAATGCCATTGTGAACGAGGACGAACGTCTGCGGCGCATTCGGAACTACTATGAATTGCCGTACCGGATTTACGGGAAGCCTAACACGGTGGCAATCGTCGGCGCTGGAACGGGGAACGATGTAGCGGCGGCTTTGCGTGTCGGGGTGTCTTCGGTTGATGCGATCGAAATCGATCCTGCCATTCTGATGGAGGGAAGAGCGAATCATCCGGAGGAGCCGTATGCCGATTCTCGGGTACACGCCATCGTGAATGACGCGCGGTCCTTCATGCGAACGACGCAGCGAACCTACGACATGGTCGTCTACGGCTTGCTAGATTCCCACACCCTGCTCTCGTCGGGTGTGCGTTTGGACTCCTTTGTTTACACCATAGAAGGGCTTCGGGAATCCCGTGCGCGATTGAAAGAAAATGGCTTGCTTTCTCTGTCTTTCGGGGTGGTGAGCGACGAGCTTGGCCACAAGATCTACGAAATGATGCGCGAGGCGTTCGATGGTCGCCCCCCGGTGTGTATCTACACGAATTACGATGGCTCGGTGACATACCTGCAGGCAAACCACGGGACCCTTGTCATTCCTCCGAAAACCCTAGAACAATTTGGATTTCAGGATAGGACCGCGTACTACGCAAATCCCACGCTGCGCGCTGATGTATCCACGGACGACTGGCCCTTCTTCTACATGCCGCGGCGAGTCTATCCTGTTTCCTACCTCGTGATGTTGGCCTGCATCCTTCTGGTCTCTATTTTTGTGACTGCCACCTTTGTTTCAGAGAAGCCTCGATTCAGTGATTCGACGTTTCTTTTCCTCGGCGCCGGTTTCATGCTTATCGAGACAAAGGGGATTACCGAAATGGGTTTGACGTTTGGAAATACTTGGCAGGTAATCGGGGTGGTTATTTGCGGCATCCTCGTGATGGCCTTTCTCGCCAACTCAGTTGTTCAACGTTTCCGCATCCAGGGATCGCTTGTCCCTTTCCTACTGTTGTTGAGCAGTCTCGCCCTGGGTTGGGTCATTGCCAAGAACGGCGGATTTCATTCCACTCCCGTAGGCAGATTGGAAGCTGTGATCGTTCTCACCTGTCCCATATTCTTCTCCGGAATCGTGTTTTCTACGTTGCTGGCTTCACGGAGAGGGATCTCGGCAATTATGGCAGTCAATCTTCTGGGAGCGATGTTGGGAGGTTTGCTGGAATACAATTCAATGTATTTCGGCTTTCGCTTTCTCTACCTCGTCGCGATGGGTTTCTATCTGTTGGCCCTCATTGCTTCACGCGTCCGTCGGTCTGCTGCGGATGCGCAACAAGAGACCTATTCCGAAGCTGCCACGATTGGATCCCGATCTTAGCCGCTGCGCAGGCTTAGCAGCGCGATTGTCTTCCTTCGAGCGAGCGCGAATGCAAATCGGTATGCGTTCCTCCTATTCGGCATAGGGACCACCCAGTAGGTGACGGTCGGCGTAGAGAGCAACGCGGATCGTGCCGTTTTCGCCGCGTTCGCCCCCAGAACCTGGAAACGTTCGTTCTGCCAAAAGAGGAAACTGAGACTCGATCGCAGCGCGAATTACGTTGGTTTGTGCGTCGGTCGTAGCGCTGCTTCGTAGCTGATGCAGCACGAGCCAGACTCGCGGGTAGGATCTCGTGTGGTTTTGAATCCCGCTCGTGTCCGCGGGGAGAGGGAAAAGTGCAACGGGCACCGGAATGCTTGTGTCGGCTCCTCGCTCGCGCTCTACGTAATAAAGGTACTCCCGATATCCGCTGGGGGTGAAAAAGACGATTGCGTCGTCATGCTGCGCGTGCGAGAGAATGTAGCGCGTCACTCCGCGCCAGTCGTTGCCGTAGGTTTTGAAGCTGGCGTAGTGATCCCATGCGCCCCGCAGCGTTAACCCAGCCATGATCAAAAAGAGAATGGCAGATACCCAACGCCCTCGCGGAACGGATTCGGCGACTGCAGCCAGCCCCCAAGCGGCCAATAGAACCGCCGCTGGCACGCACATTGCCACGTAACGCGGATACAGAATGGGTTTGGAGAGCGAAATTCCCATCATTGCTATGATTGGGAAAATGAACCAGGATACGAGCAGTGGCACCGTCATGCGGCGTGCGGACTCTGCCGCCCCGTTACGCCGCGCCCGGAAGAAAATGACAAGCGCCACGACCCACGTCGCCACGTAAACGGTAAGAAGAGCGAGTCCCCGTACCGTGCCTTCTGAACTGGCTGCTCCTGCACCTAGGAGGTCCTCAACTAGCTCCAACAGTCCTGCCAAGTTCATCGCGGGAACCCAATTGAGTTGCTCCTTGTGCTCGCGGACCACGACTGCCGCGATCGGGCCGATCAACGCCCCCATAGCGGCAGCTGCCGCGAGTACCCTGTTAGCGCCCAAGCGTTTGATTTTTCGTGGCGTCGGCACCAGCCATTGGCTGACAAGCACGAAAGCCGCGAAAACGTGCGCATAAATTGCAAGCGTGCTCGACGCTATGTAAAGCATCCAAGATGACGTTCGCCCAGGCGTTTCCAGGATAATCAAGAAAGCATAAGAAGACAGAATGAGCAGGAGGGTCACCAGACTATAGGACCGCAAATCTTGGGAATAGTGGATGTGAAAACTATGTACGGCGAGAAGGGCAGCGGCCATGAAACCTACTTTGCGGCTGAGGAAGCGAGTCCCGAATGCGTAGGTGGCGGGAATCGCAGCTACACCAAACAGTGCGGATAGGCTTCGCAACCAGAGCTCACTGCTTCCCAGATGGATCCATCCGCGCAATAGGAAGTAATAGAGAGCCATGTTGGCCTCACCCCACCACAAGAGGCGCAGGAATTCGGGCCAACGCAGATGGACAATCCACACACTCGAGGCTTCGTCCAGCCAGAGGCTCTTTACTCCGAGCATGTAGAAACGCAGAAAGGTTCCAAGCGCAACGAGCAGAAGAAGCCACAGCCAACCGGTGAAGTTGCCATCGGTCGCGGCACCGGCAAGCCACTTTGGATTCCCTGCAGGCTGCCGTGCGCGGGTTTCTGGCGCAATGTTGGGCGTGGCTTCTATGTGGGTTGGGGTTTCGCCCAAGGTGAGGGACTCTCCGTCAGGTCACACAGGAAACTCTACATCGAGAGGAGCAACTGAGCTAGAGCCTCGGAATCGAGCGCTACCTACCGCGGCACGATTTGAATGCCATTCACGGGGGCGCGTTTGTAGGGCGTTGAAGCCGTGCTCGGAATGGCTGACAGCGTAAAGCTAGACACGTTCGGAATGGTCAGGATCACGTAGTCGCCCACGGGGTTGCTCGCCGTCGCCTGCGTGAACGTGCCGTTGAAGTTCGAGTTGTAGGTCAACGTCGCGCTGGTGGTTGTGATTCCCGTCCCGCTGATTTGGTAGATCCCCGTGTTGCTCGAGTTGCTGCTCGCCCCCTGCGCGTACACATAGATATTGAAACCGTTCGGGTCGGACGGCAGGCCGCTCACGGTAACGGTGGTGGTGTTCTGCTGGCCGTTGTCCAAGTAGCCCTTCATCATGCGCACGTTGCCCGGAGCGTCTGTGATCGGCTGACTCCATGAATCATCCGATGTCCAGGCCACGGTCACGCCCGTGAGGGTGCCGGTTTCGTCCACCAGCGGAATCGCGGTGGAAGTGTTGCCGCCCGCATCGTTCCAGTTGGTTTTGGGGACTACGCCGGCCGTTTCGGTGGCGCCCATCGGGGTGCCGAGACCCACGAAGTCGATGCTGATGACGTTTGTCGCGAGCCCCGCGTTCGTCACATTGAGCGTCACGGTTGTGGAATGCGTGGTTGTGGGGCCCGTGCCCATAATCGTCAGAGTCACGCTGCCGGTCGGAGTGCCTGCGGTGGTCGTAATCGTCAACGTCGAACTTCCGGACGTTACGATCGACGCCGGTGCAAATCCCGCCGATGCTCCCGTCGGCAAACCGGAGCTCACTGCCAGGTTCACCGTCCCAGTGAACCCGTTGAGCGCGCCGATCGTGACCGTGTAGGTAGCCGAGCCGCCTGGTGCGACCTGCGTAGTGCTGGGCGTGGCGGAAATCGAAAAGTCGGGGGCGGTGACGTTTAATGTGGCGCTGGCAGAATGGTTCAGCGTTCCGCTGGTGCCTGTCACGTTGAAGCTGCCGCTGCTGGCGGCTTCGCCCGTCGTCGTGGTGACCGTCAACGTCGACGTGCTCCCTGCCGCGATCGACGCCGGCGAAAACGAAGAAGTTGCGCCGGACGGCAGTGCACCGGCCGCCAGGCTGACGGTGCCGCTGAAGCCGTTGAGCGCGGTTGTCGAGACGGTGTAGGTGGTGCTGTTGCCAGCCACAACTGTTTGTGAGGACGGCGAGAGGCCGATCGTGAAGTCCGGGTTCGGCGGCCCGAGCGGCACAATCTGAATGCCGTTCACTGGCGCGCGCTGGTAGCCGCTCGAGGCGGTGCTCGGAATCGCAGAAAGCGTGAAGCCCGAGGCAGAAGGAATCGTGAGGATCACGTAGTTTCCGATCGGATTGCTCGTGGTCGCCTGCGTGAAGGTTCCCGCGAAATTCGCGTTGTAGGTCAGAGATGCGCTCGTCGTGGGAATACCGGTGCCCGTAATCTGGTAGATGCCGGTATTGCTGCCGCCGGCCGCCCCGTCGGCGTACACATAGATCGCGTAGCCGTTGGGATCCGGCGGCAAGTTTGTCACGGTCACCGTGCTCGTGTTCTGCTGGCCGTTGTCGAGATACCCCTTCATCATGCGCACGTTTCCGGGGGAGTCCGTAATCGGCTCATCCCAAGAATCGTCGGACGACCAAGTAACCGCCGCCGTGGTGGCCGCGCCAGTTTCATCCAACAACCCTTGCGGCGTAGGGTTCTTGTTGCCGGTCTCGTTGTTCCAGTTAGCTTTCGGCACCACGCCCGCGACTTCATTCGAGCCCATCGGAGTGCCGAGGCCCACGAAATCGATGCTGATCACGTTGGTGGACGAGCTCGACGTGACATTTAGAGTCGCGTTCACGTTGTGCGAGAGCGTGCCACTCGTTCCGTTAATCGTGAGCGTGTAGCTGCCTGTGGGAGTCGAGCTTTGAGTCGGAATCGAGAGCGTCGAGTTGCCGCTGGCTAGCGAAGCCGGCGTGAAGCTAGGTGAGGCGCCGCTCGGCAATCCCGCCGTCACGGAGAGATTCACAGTCCCGGTGAAGCCGTTCATCGGCGTGATCGTCGCCGTATAAGTGGCGGTGCCGCCTGAAACGATGGACGTCGTGCTGGGCGCGATGGCGATTCCGAAATCCGGAGCGGTGACGTTAAGCGTTACCGTCGTCGTGTGCTGCAACCCTTCCGTACCGGTTCCGGTTATCGTGATTGTCGAGCTGCCCGGCGGAGTGTTCGCCGCGGTCGTAACCGTCATGGTGGAGTTCGTTCCCGGCGCGACGGAGGACGGGCTAAAGCCCGCAGACGCTCCCGTCGGCAGACCGCTGGCCGAGAAGCTCACCTGGTCCGTGAACCCGAACTGCGGATGGACGCTGAGCGTGTAGGTGGCATTGGCTCCCGGATTGGCAGATGCTGTTCCGGGCGTCGCCGAAATCGAAAAGTCAGGCCCCGCCACATTAAGCGTTACGTTCGCCGAGTGGGTGAGCGAGCCGCTTGTCCCGGTCACCGTCACGGTAGACGAACCGATGGGAGTTCCTGAACCGGTCGTCACCGTCATCGTCGAACTGCCTGAGCCGGTAATGGTCGGAGGAGCAAAGGACGCACCAGCGCCCGACGGGAAGCCGGAGGCACTGAGCGTGATAGTGCCGTTGAAGCCGCCTGCGGTAGCTGTGGTGACGGTGTACGTCCCCGACGAGCTCAAGCCGATCGTGTTGCTGCTCGGGGTAGCGGTGACACTGAAATCCGGATTGGCTGGAGCGATCGGCACGACCTGGATTCCGTTTAGCGGAGCCCGCTCGTAGCCGGTCGAAGCCACGCTTGGAATCGCCGAGAGCGTAAAGCCCGGTACGTTCGGAATCGTGAGTACCACATAGTTTCCAATGGGATTGCTGGCAGTCGCCTGAGTGAACGTTCCGTTGAAATTTGAGTTGTATGTCAAAGTCGCACTGGTAGTGGTGATTCCCGTCCCACTGATCTGATAGATCCCAGTATTGCTCGAATTATTCGTCGCGCCTTGCGCGTAGACGTAGATCGTGAAGCCGTTGGCATTCGAGGGCAAGCCCGACACCGTCACTCTGCTCGTGTTCTGGAGACCGTTGTCCAGGTAACCCCGCATCAAACGGTTGTTTCCGGCCTGATCCGGTACCGCCGACGTGTCCCAGACATCGTCCGAGCTCCAGGTGACAGTTGCCGTCGTCGCTGCGCCCGTCGCATCAACCAATGCCAAGGAAGACGAACTACTGGCACCAACCGCGTTGTTCCAACTGCTCAGCGCCAGGACTCCGGCCACTTCCGAACTGCTCATGGCCGTTGTGAAAGCGCCGACGAAGTCGATGCTGATCGCTTGATTTGTCCCCGAGGACGAAACGACGTTCAATGTGAAGCTCGTAGAATGTGTGACTGAGCCGTTCGTGCCCGTAACCGTGACCGTCGAGGCCCCCAACGGTGTGCTCGCTGACGCGTTCACCGTAAGCACGGAAGTGCCCGACCCGCTGATCGAACTTGGACTAAATGAGGCCGTCGCCCCAGTTGGCAGCCCACTGAGACCGAATGTAACCGTTGCAGAACTCGCGGAACTGATGTTCACGTTGAACGTTGTGCTGCCGCCTTGCGCGACGTTCTGGGTGGTGGGCGTAGCGGATATTGTAAAGTCCGGTGTTACCGTCACTGTTCGCGTTGGTGGATTCGGATCTGTGATCCCGGAGTTGTCCGTGACGGTCAAGGACGCCACATAGGTGCCCGAGGTTGAATAGGTAACCGCCCCCGCGTTCGGCACGTTGCTGGTCGCCGGACTACCGCCCGGAAAAACCCACGAGTATCCCGTGATCGTGCCAGTGGCGCTGGTACCAGTGCCTGAGAAGCTGACGGACTGGCCAGGAGAGATGGTCACGTTGCTAGTCGGGCTGGTTATAGTTCCGCTCGGGGGTTGGTCATTAGGAGCGAGCGAGAGCTGCACGAACCGTGCAAGAGAAGGGATGCCGGACGAGTTCAAAATGAACAGCAGATAATATCCGGGAGGCGCGACGCTGCCGTTCGGCGGGGCCGTCACGGTGAGCGACCCGCTGCCCACTGTAAAATTCAACCCCACAAGACGTTGGTCCATATCGAAGGCGTGCGTGGGCGACCCAGCTCTCACCAATACGACCGAGGAAATATTCGCGGCATTCGACGTTTGCACCTGAAAGGTTGCGCCATAACCGATCACGCCGGGCGTGACACTCGTGATCGTAGGTCGCGTGGCGAGCGTGCCGTTGCTGTTAAACAGGTAGGGCGGCGAGTAGATTTCGACGTGCGGTTCGTAGGTGCCTCGCTGGGGATTCCCGCCGATGACCATGACGGTCGCATCCGGGAGCAGCAACGCGCCGGAGTGGTACAGTCGCGCGAAGGCTCCCTGCCCAGCCGGACTGAAAGTGTTCGCAACAGGATCATACAAGTCGGCGTTGAAGCTAGCCGTGGTTGCGTCCTCATCCTTCGTCGACCCGTTGAGAGCGAGGATTTTGCCGTTGGGGAGGATCACCGCGTCCATTTCGATGCGCGGCTCAGACATGTTGGGTCCGTACACCCACGCTGGTTGGGCCTGCGACAAATCGATCAGCTCGGTCGTGTTTGTCGCGGGGCTTCCGCCCCCCATGATCATCACGACCGGCTTGTAACCGTTCGATGGGAGGAGCGGAAGTAAAACGGACGTACCGTAGGTTCGCGTTCCGCTATAGTTCGTGGTTGCCACACCGGTTTGCCAAGTGTGCGTTGCAGGGTTGAAAATCGCCGAGCTCGTCGTCGACCCGGAATAGAAGACCTTCCCGTTCGGCAACAAATTCATGCGCGGATAGAGCGGTGGGGTCCATCCCGCGCCATATTGCTGGCTCCAACCGACGCCAACCTGATAGATCTCAACGGTCGTATTCGTATTTCCGTTTTCGTCCAGTCCTGAAAACACCATCACGCTGCCGTCGCTCAAAGTGGTCGCGGTGGGATACCACCGCCCATGAGCCATCGATTGAAGCTGGACGAAGTTCCCTGTTACAAGGTTGTAGGCTGACGTTCGAGGATCGCCATGAAACGGGTCGTACTGAAGGGTTCCGCTCATAACGAACGGACGCCCGTCAGGAAGAACGATCATCCCGTTGCAGAACATATCGTACTGGATAGGCTGCATCGTGATTGTTTGACTTTGCGGATTCCACACGCCGGCCTCAAAGTTCGTATCCGACGGAAAATTGCCCGATCCCGACACGACCAGTACCTGACCGTTGTTCATCAGCGCGACGTGAACCGGGTTGATGGGCATTTGCGTCGTCAGCGTTTGCCACTGGCCCTGTGTCGCCACCTGACCCCAACAGGGCTGCGCGAATGAGCTCAAGATCAGAAACAGCGCTACCACGAGAAGCACAGGAAGGAAGGGCGCACCTTGCTTGCCGAACGCGGATTTGCAAGCACCTGCCTCAATCAACTGCATAATCCCAAGCCTCCTAGGCTCGCTCAAAAATGGGGACCAAAAGTGTGAAACTTGAAGAAAGCTCGAACGCTGGATACACCCCGACTGCCCGCACCGACGATGACGGGCTTCTACGATATGCCTCGATCCGAAGCGACCATCTCGACCATACTGCACTCCGGCTGCCTTAGCATCTCTGCCAATCGCGACGCGACGGAAATTATCCTGCAAGGTCGAGGATCGGCTATCCTACTGATTACAATACCGTTGTAGTCTGTTCCCTTGCACAAGGCTGCGCTCAGTCTGACGAAAAGTGTCTGCTGTGCAAAAATTTTTCACGCCGAATGCTGTAGCCCTCGTCTTGAATGGAAAATTCCTTCCAATTCTGCGCTGGAGCCTTCACCAGTCCGCCACATCGACGTGATTCGGGCCTGATCCTACTTGCTGGGCCTACCCGTGGTACGAGGAAACGATCCTTGCGCCTCTGGCAACACGCACCGGGTTCTGGCTCGGCTGCCCTTGACCCCCTCATCAGTTCTGATTAACCTCGCGGAATGCCGTTGTCCCGCAGAGACCTGCTGCGTCGCGCTGTGGCTAGCGCCGCGCTCGGTGCCGCATTTCCCGCTCTTGAGGAGGCCGCTGCCGCGGCGGCCGAGCCGGGAATCGTCCGCCTAGACAAAAACGAAAGCGCCTACGGCCCCTCTCCGAAAGCGATCGAAGCGATTCGGTCTGGCATCATGCTCGCGAACCGCTATCCCGACTGCCAATACGAAACTCTGGCTGAACACATAGCCCGCTTCCATTCGATCAAGCCCAGCCAGGTAATCCTTGGTGCAGGTTCTCGCGAGGTCTTGCGGATGGCGATGGCCGCGTATCTGCCCGGAGGCAAGCGCCTCGTTGCAGCCTCACCTACCTTCGAAGGCCTGGCAGCCATTGCCGTCCAATTGGGCGTGGCTGCTACGGTTTCCATCCCGCTCACCAAGCATTACGCGCACGATTTGGACGCCATGTTGTTCAGCGCAAACGCCGAGACAGGCTTGGTTTACATTTGCAATCCCAACGATCCTACGGGCGGCATCACGCCGCGCAAGGACATCGAGACGTTCCTAAAGAAGCTGCCGCCGACTGTCGCCGTGATAATCGACGAAGCCTTTCACGAGTATGTCGGCGGTACCTCCGAATATGCCTCTTTCATTGATCATCCAGTGGACGATGATCGCGTCATCGTCATGCGTACGTTCTCGAAAATCTATGGTTTGGCGGGGCTTCGCATGGGCTACGGAGTGAGCTCGGCTCAGCGCGCAAAAGCACTATTGGCCACACGGCCCCTTTGGAGCGTAAACGCCATTGCCACGCGAGCGGCTGCGGTTGCACTGGAGGACCAGGACTACGTCCGCGAATGCGCCAAGCGTAACACTGACGATAGGCAGGAACTTTACAACCAGATCAACGCCCGCATGCTTCGTGGCATCGATTCCCTCACGAACTTCGTCATGATGAAAACGGGCCTGCCTGGGCAACAGGTGCTAGAGCACTTCCGCAAACACAATCTGATCTTAGGTCCACCCGTTCCCCAAATGGACAAACACGTCCGCGTCACCATCGGAACGACGGAAGAGATGCAAGAGTTCTGGCGAGTTTGGCGTCTCCTTCCGCCGGCCCCGATGGCAATGTAAGTCACGCTTCTTCGGCGTTTTGCCCATTTTTCCCGTCGTTGCTGCGCGTAAATGGTTCACTCGATCACGCAGTCGTGGCGTCGCGTTCCCCAGGGTCAGACTGCGAAATATCACAATTTGCTGCACAGTTCGCGAACAGAGTGTGAAGGAAAAACCCTTCCGAACAATGACAGAGGACTTCTTAGAACGGACTGCGGCGGACTCGTCCGCAGGAGCTAAGCATCTTATTTAGAATAGGTTACAGACCGAACACCTTTGGAATCCAACCTGCCATAGCACTCCCGCCATGGGAAACTTACTTAGCATTGTCACTTCTCTGCCCGAAAATGGCACGCTGGTGGTGATGGGCGTTGCTCTGATCACCGCTGCCTTGATTCTGCGACGCGTGGTTGCGGCCCTCCGCGATGTAACCCGTACTCATTCCGGACAGTCGGACAAAGTCAGCCCACTTCCTGGGAGCCATCTCGCTTCGGAACGCCCGGACCAAGTCGCAAGCGCTTAAATCTTAACAGGGCCGCAATTCCTGCGCTCGAGGGTCGCGTCGGCCATTTCGTGTTAGGCGGCGCTACTTTCGTCTTCCTGTGAGTGACTTCTTCGTGTACGAAGCGGCCGCTGCGCGCCAGTTGACCGAACGCGCGGTGGTATACTGCCTGCTACCTCGCGAAGGATCGCTTGCATGAAGATCATCAACGTTGTCGGCGCCCGGCCGAATCTTGTCAAAATCGCGCCGCTACTCCGCGAAATGCGCAAGCATCCCCAGATTCAGCCGATCCTCATTCACACCGGCCAGCACTACGACCAGAAGCTTTCCGACATCTTCTTCCGCCAGATGGGGATTCCTGAACCCGATGTGAATCTGGAGGTCGGCTCCGGCAGCCAGGCGTGGCAGACAGCGGAAATTCTTCGAAAAATTGAACCAGTGTTGATCGAGTACCGCCCCGATCTTGTCCTCGTCGTGGGCGACGTGAATTCCACAGTGTCGGCATCGCTGGCCGCGGCAAAACTCTGCATTCGCGTTGTCCACGTGGAGTCGGGCCTGCGGAGTTTCGATCGCGCCATGCCGGAAGAAATCAACCGCATCGTAACTGATTCGCTCGCCGACTACCTCTTTGTCACCGAAAAGCAAGCTATCGACAATCTTCTACGCGAGGGGAAGCCTCGCGAACGTATCTTCATGGTTGGCAACGTGATGATCGATGCGCTTCATCAGTTTTTGCCCGCCGCGCAACAATCGAAGATTGGCGAAGAACTCGGGCTCCGCAACGGCGATGGCTTCAAGCCTTTTGCTGTGCTTACCCTACATCGCCCGTCGAATGTCGATTCACTTCCCACCCTTCGCACGTTGCTGGGTGCTCTCGAGAAGATTGCCGATCGGATCGAGCTGATTTTTCCGGTTCATCCGCGCACGCAGCAAAAAATTCAGGAAATTGGGAGCAAGGCTCATCCGCGCATCCGCATGATTCCGCCGCTAGGTTACGTCGATTTCCTGTGCTTGCTGAGCCGCGCGCGCTTGGTCCTTACCGATTCGGGCGGCGTGCAAGAGGAGACGACGGCTCTTGGAATTCCGTGCCTTACGTTGCGCGAAAACACCGAGCGCCCGGTGACCGTCACGGAAGGCACGAACGCAATCGTCGGCCAGAACCCGGAAAGAATTGCGGGAGCTGCTTTCGAGGCTCTCAACGGCAAGGTAAAAGCGGGCAAGATCCCGCCGATGTGGGACGGCAAGGCTGCCGAGCGCATCGTTAAGATCCTCTTGAAGCAAATGGGCGCGTGATGACTTATGTCGATAGCACCTGCGACGGCAAGCGCTCTGTCGAACGAGCAACCGAAGCGCACTCTTCATGACCCAAGTCCTCAGTCGGGCCGGACAGTCAACAGCGCGGCCGAGTTCCGCCGATAAGGCAATCGCGAGGCGCAGTCAGTCTTGGAAGCAGGGCACCGTCGCCGTCGCTTGCGCCGGTATAGCCATTCTCCTCATTTTTCACGACACGGTTTTCGCGTTGCTCAAAACGTGGCAATCGGGTTCGTTCTCGCACTGCTATTTGATCCTTCCGATTTCGCTGTATCTCATTTGGGAACGCCGCGAAAGCCTTGCGTCCGTCGCACCAAGAATCGCTCCCGGCGGGTTGGTAGCTCTCTCCCTACTGGCTCTGGCGTGGCTCGTGGGCAACATTGCAGGCGTGCTCTTCGTCCAGGAATTTGCCCTCGTAGCGATGCTACCCGCTCTGGCGTGGACGCTGCTCGGCACCATGGCAGTTCGGGTGATGGTTTTCCCGCTTGCATTCTTGTTTTTCGCTGTGCCCGCGGGCCTCAGCCTCATCGCACCGCTTCAGGGCGCAACCGCCCATATCGCTGTCCGCGCATTGGATCTCTCCGGCGTGCCGGTTCTGCGTGAGGGTTACTTGCTTATCTTGCCCAACGGCGCGTGGGAAATCGCACAGGAATGCAGCGGTATCCGCTTTTTGATCGCGTGCGTCACGCTTGGCACACTCAGCGCTTTCCTGCTCTATCGCAGTTGGATCCGCCGGTTGATTTTCATCGGCGCCTCCATCGTCGTGCCGATCGTCGCCAACGGCCTGCGCGCCTACGGCATCATCATGCTGGGCTATCTCAGCAACAACCGTCTCGCCAAGGGCGTCGACCACCTCATCTACGGCTGGCTCTTTTTCTCGTTTGTGCTTGCGTTTTTATTGGCCACCGGCTGGCACTGGCGGCAGGATACGAGTCCGAAGGCGCCCGTTGCCGAAACGCGACCAGCTGCCCAGGGTGTAGATTCGAACCGCCGCGCGATCACTCGCGTCGGTTGCGCAGTTGCCGCGGTGGTTCTCGTTGCGCTCGGTCCGCTCTCGGCGCACGCTCTTTTTCCAACGTCAGGCCAAGCTGCTTCCCCCTACTTGGCGCCGCTTCCGGCTTCAGCGCCGTGGACCGCGGATTCTTCTGTCCAACCAGCTCAAGAAAACGCGCCGCACATCTCGGGCGCGTCCGCCGGTTGCTCACAGGAATACTCCCTCGGTGAAGGCAAAGTGGAGCTTTACGTGGCCTACAATCCCGCCGGGACTGCGAAGAAGCTCGTGCCTCCCGACAATCTCTTCCTCAATCCCGAAAAATGGGTTGTCGCGTCCGAACGCTTCAGGATTGTGCAGCTGGACGGTGAACCTATCGAGGCAAACGAAACGCTGCTTCATTTGAATGAAGCGGAGCGCCTGATCTGGAATTTCTACTGGGTCGACGGCCAGTTCACGGCCAGCCCGCTACGCTCGCGCTTCCTCGAGGCTGAGAACCGTCTTTTCTCGCATCAGCACGGCGAAGCCGCCGTAGCCGTGTCTACTGAAGTGCGCACCAACGCAAAGGATGCCGCCGATCTGCTTCAGAATTTCCTCGACCATCAGGCGTTGCGCTCCTACCTCGAAAGGGCCGGCTCTTAGACTAAAAATCAGTCAGACGCAAGAGCGGACAGGACAGCGAGGCCGGGCGTCAGAAAGGAACGATCGAATTGCCAGGGCGGACAAACCTCGGGGCCCGATTTCTCGCTTTTTTGACGATAAATATCCTTCAAATCCGTAAGGTCCGCCTGACAATAGCATCCGATTCCTGGCTTCTTTCCTGCAGGGCCGAAAAAACTGCCGAATCGTCTCGAGTGTTCCCTGAGAGGGTTCCAATTCCTCGCGGCAAACCATTGGTACCTGTTCCCGCCCCGTGTACTTAAACTGTACCTTTGCCCAGTTTTCAGAAGCCGCTTCCGATGCCTAAGATCTAGTTGTCCCAGCCTTTAATCAAAAATACACCGGGAGACTGACTGCGCCGCTTGGGTTCTGGCCTCAAGAAAGTCGGAAAAACAAGCGGTCCGTAATTTCTTGCTGACAGACGCTTAGCGGGCCACGCGGGGGTGCCATGGGGCCACTGTGGGTGTCAGGACGAAGTCAGAAATATCCGGCAAATCCAATCCGGGCAAAGGGACAATTGTGAATCGAAATCACACCGAGAAGTTTCATTTCTGCATCGAACCAGCGAACCAGCCGGCGGGCACGCGGACGCTATGCAGGGCAACATTGATTGCGGCAATTTTTGTTTCTGTACTGATGAGCGCGAAGACGGTTGCCGCGCAGGTCACGATTACACAGCAGCCGCAGAATGCGACCGTCGTCGCAGGGCAAGCGGCGACCTTCACGGTGACGGCTTCGGCCGTCTGTCGTTCGGTCTGGTTTAAGAACGGCGCGCAAATCACCTACGGATCGATGGCGAAAACTGTTTCTTACACGACGCCAGCTACGACCGCCGCGATGTCGGGCGCGAAATACTCGGTCTTGTTATACGGTTGCGTGGGTGCCAGTGGGAAAGTGCTCTCGCAGCCGGCCGTCCTCTCGGTCACGCAATCGCAAACGTCAACGCAAACAGGGCCGAGCATCACAAGTCAACCCTCGAGCGAGACAGTGACTGCGGGCCAGGCCGCCACGTTTACAGTGGCAGCCACCGGCAGTACACCACTCGCTTACCAATGGAAAAAGAACGGTGCGGTCATCAGCGGCGCCACTTCATCGAGCTATACAACTCCAGCAACGTCGACTTCCGACAGCGGGTCTACATTCGCCGTTGTCGTCGGCAACTCTGTCGGCAGCACCACCAGCAATACGGCTACTCTCACTGTGAGCTCAGTTTCGACCTCGCCTAGCATCACCAAGCAGCCAGCGAGCCAAACTGTCATAGCCGGCCAGACGGCCACGACTACCGTCGCCGCCACCGGCACGGCGCCGCTCAGCTATCAATGGTTCAAGAATGGCGCGGCCATTAGCGGTGCGACGTCATCCACCTACACGACGCCAGCCACGACTACCGCAGATAGCGGCGATATTTTCCAGGCCAGCGTGGCGAATTCCGTCGGCAGTGTGACCAGCAACTCCGCCACCCTGACGGTGGATGCGGCTTCCGGACCGACGGTCGCGATCAACTCGACTAACGTTCACCAGACGATTGAGGGGTTCGGGGCGGCTGTGGCTTTCCAGGGCGGTAACCCTTGGACCAACGAGGAAGCGGATCTGCTGTTCTGCAATTCGGTCTCCTCTCCCTGTGCTCAGGCGGGCGCGGGCCTGTCGCTCGTTCGCTGCCAGATTGAACCTGACGGAACCTTCCCATATGTGAATCAGATGAGAGAAGCGATTGCGCGGGGAGCAAGAGCTTGGTGCACACCCTGGACAGCCCCGGCGTCCTACAAAAGCAATGGAAGCTTGGACAACGGAGGATACTTGCTCGCCGGGGACTACCAGAATTGGGCGAACTATCTCTCAAACTATGTCGCGACGCTCAAAAACACTTACGGTATCCCGCTCTATGCGGTCTCAGTACAGAACGAGCCGGACTTCAGCGCCTCCTATCAGTCGATGCTTTACACGAGCCAAAACTTTCACGATTTCATCGTGAACTTGGGGCCCACGTTCGCTGCGAAGAATCCCGGCGTGAAGCTGATAATGCCCGAAGAATCCCACTGGCAGTTTGGCCTCGCCGGTGCCACTATCGCGGATCCCACGACCACTGCCTACGTCAACATTTACGCCGCGCACGGCTACGGCAATACGAGTCCGACGGCGCCGAGCCTTCCGCCGGGAGCTGAACTGTGGCAGACGGAAGATTCCGACCTATATCCTCCGAACGATCCGAGCATGTCAAATGCTCTCGGTTGGGCCGTGGCGATGCACAATTATCTGACGGTTGCCAACATCAACGCGTGGGTTTGGTGGTGGGGAGTCGACAGTTCGGAGTGCACCGGTCAAGGACTTATAAACGACTCGAATTCCGGCTCACCATGCGTCGGTACGGTTGTGGCCAAGCGGTTGTGGACAACTGGCAATTTCAGTCGCTTCGTGCGTCCCGGCTGGGTGCGGGTGGATGCGAGTGCGAATCCCGTTTCAGGCGTCTACGTCTCGGCGTACAAAGACCCGAGCACCGGAAACTTCGCAATCGTGGTTGTCAATCAGAGTACCGCTAACCAGACCCTCAATTTCACGGGCATCGCCGGGAGTTCGGTGACACCATGGGTGACTTCTGCCTCGCTCAATCTAGCTTCCCAGACAGCGATCCCTGTGAGCCAAGGCTCGCTTAGCGCAAACGTGGCGGCCTCAAGCGTCACAACCTTTGTTGGTCCTTAGCTGATTGAGAAATGCCTTGGGCTGCGGGAGACCTCAGGATCGGTTCCTGATTTCTCTCGCATCTCCAGGACCCCAGCGCAGCTGGGTCGATGGCCTCGCCCGTATCCCTTTGATGTTGATCGAACGGGTTGCTCTGCTTGCAGAGCGCTCAGTACCCATGTGTCGCCACTGGTGAATTCGTTCCCTCAATCGTCCGATAAGGGTTCTTCTGCTGTCAGACAATACGTTAACGGAGCTTGCGCGGTTGCTCTACGCGAGCAGGGATTCGGAATTAGCTCGAAGAGCTATCGCAGTCGAAGGACGTACGCAGGAATATTCCAGTCGTTGACAACGACGAAGACGTCCAGAGCAGGAAAATACCGGAACCGTCCAAACGTTCCGTTCGTGGTATTCGCACCAGCCGTAGTGTGAGCGGAATTCGGCGGTCCGTTGGCAAAGGTCTGCTTCTGGCACGTAAGCCGCTTGTTCAACGTGTCGGGCGTCAGGATATAAACGCTGTCGCCCTGGTTCGGCCAGCCCACGAAATCATTGGCGACGCTGTCGAATGCGATGCCGGGGTTTTTTGCGCCGATCGGAGTGGCGCCGCCTTCGAGAAATTCCGCACAATTGGCATCGCCCATGGTCGCGGCAGTCCAATCCTGTTGCACGGTACCCGCGGGATTGCTGATGTCGGCAACGAATACGCCATTGCCCGGAGCGCACGTGCCCCCGGGACAGTTCCCTACCATCACGAAGAGTTTTCGGGTGGGATCGATAGCGCCGCTCAAATAAATATCGGTGACGAACCCTTCGGGCGGCGTGATCATCGTGTAGGAATTGGCGGCGTAATTGTAGGTGTAAAGAGCTGCCGAATCCTTAATGAAGACCAAGCCGCTGTTAGGATCGTACTCTGAGATATCGCCGTAAGCATTTCCACCCTGGAGGCCCGGCTGGGGGCCGGTCACCGTAGCGGTCTCATTCAGCCACGAAGTTGAGTTGGAGAGGTTGTTAAGTGAGAGCGACCAAGTGCTGATGCTACCATCGCCCGACAGACAGGCGAGCGCACCGTTGAGAATGAGCATACGATAAGGGCCGGGGATGAAAGCCAGTCCGCCATAGCTACTCCGCGAATTGGGCGCGAAGTTGGGGCTGCCTGGAGGAATGCCGTCAATACAATTTGAAGAGTTCGCGAAGTTCGTCGGGACGGTGGGGTCCTTCAACCGCGTCAGCGTCACCGGATTGTCGCCCATATTCAACGAATAGATTTCGTTTCCGTAGTAATTCGTGTGCCCGCCACCCCAAATGAGCAACCGGTTTGCGGTCGTGTCTGCAATCGCCCCACTCCAGGAACGGATCACATTCCCGCAGAATTCCCCGAACTGGAAGGGATCACCCCCGAAGTTGTTTGGCGGGCACGCCCCGCTTGCTTCGAGTATCGTGTTCGACGGCAATGCAGTCCATCCGATGCCGGTCGGCAAGCCCGTGCTCGCCGAGACCGTGACGCCAGCAGAACCCATCACTTTCCCGGAAGCCGCCGAGATCGTCGCCGTCCCAGCCGCAACTCCGCTGGCTTGTCCGTCCGCCCCGACAGTTGCTACGCCGGTGTTCGACGATGACCAAACGACCGCTTGCGTAACATCATGCATGCTGCCATCCGTCAGTGTTCCCGTAGCGGTAAACTGGACCGGCGCTCCCACGGCTATCGCCGCATTCACAGGAAACAAAGCGATTGACACCAGGTTGGGCACACCGACCGTCAGGGTCGTAGAAGTGTTCACCGCGCCCGATGCTGCCCCGATTGTGGTTCCGCCCTTTGCGACTGACGTAGCCATGCCCGAAGTGTTGATGGTAGCTACGCCCGTATCCGAAGAAGTCCAACGAACCGCGCTGGTTAAATCCTGATGGCTTCCGTCGCTGAATGTCCCTTGAGCGCTGAATTGCTGGTTTTGCCCCGTCGCAATTGTGGGATTTGCCGGCGTGATTGTGAGCGAGGCTAAAGTTGGCGGGCCAGCCGTTCCACCACCGCCCGACCCACCCCCGCCGCCGCATCCGCTCATCACTAGGAGCCCTGCGACGAAAAATGTGGACGCGAGTGTCGGTCTCTTCCTAACGCCGGTCGTGGCTTTCGGGGCTCCCATGCTAGTTCCGAGGTTTTCAGTCTGAATTCCGCTGCAAAGCAAGGGAATAGGCGGAAAGTACCATCGATGTAAACGGTCGGACCAAGCGTCCTTAGTACTCAGTTGGCGCGAACAGGGGATGGTCGAGGCTCCGGATCCCTAACGTTCCTCAAACGCTTCTCTTTGCGTCTGAGCGAGGGTTAACGATTCGCAAACGCCATATCGACGCCGGTCGTGACGGCTTGAAGAACCCAGGAGGGCTCTGTTGCTGGTTTACCTTGAGATACGACAAGGATTCCGAGCGCCCGTAGCGGAGCTGAATCGTGTGTCGAAGAGGCGCGTAGGATGGGGGAGTAAGGTTACCTCCCCTGCGTGTCCAGAAGGAGCTAGCTGTCGTTCCTACTGCGGGACGATCTGGATTCCATTCACGGCAGCACGCTTGAAGCCGCTGGTCGCCGTACTTGGAATCGCCGACAAGGTGAAGCCTGAGACGTTCGGAATCGTGAGAATTAGATAGTTGCCAACCGTGCTGCTGGCTGTGGCTTGAGTAAACGTGCCGGCGAAATTGCTGTTATAGGTCAGAGTCACGCTGCTCGCCGTGATGCCTGGTCCGCTAACCTGATAGATTCCGGTATTCGAGCTAGAGCCACTGTTTGAGCCATCCGCGTAGACGTAGATCTTGAAGCCATTGGGATCCGCTGGCAGGCCGCTCACGGTTACGATGGTGGTGTCCTGGTGTCCGTTGTCCAAATAGCCTTTCATCATGCGAACGCTGCCGGGCTGATCTGCGATAGGCTCGTCCCAAACGTCATCCGATGTCCAGGACACGGTCACATTTGTTGGCGTGCCGGTCTCATCAACGAGGGCGAGCGGACTGGAGCTGCTGGCCCCGGTGGCATTGTTCCAGTTTGTCTTTGGCAAAACCCCCGCCTGTTCGGAGCTGCCCATGGTGGTGCCGAGTCCAACAAAATCGATGCTGATTACGTTGGTGGACGAACCAGCGGTGGTCACATTTAGGATGGCAGTAGCAGAGTGCATTAACGTCCCACTCGTGCCGGTGATGCTCAGCGTCGAGCTCCCTAGGGCGGGGCCTGTCACTATCGTGAGCGACGAATTCCCGGTAGTGGAGATGGAAGTCGGCGAGAACGCAGGTGTAGCTCCGGATGGCAAGCCGGTCACCGCCAAATTGACCGTGCCGATGAACCCGTTGAGCGGGGCGACCGTCACAGTATAGGTAGCAGTACCGTCTGGCGCGACCGAAGCCGTCCCAGGTGACACATTTACGTTAAAGTCGGGAGCCACTACATTGAGCGTTAAAGTGGCGGAGTGCGCGAGTAACCCGCTGGTTCCTGTTATGGAAAAGGTCGAACTACTAGCGGCACTGCCCTCGGGCGTGGAGACCGTTAGGGTCGAACTCCCAGATCCGCTGATCGAGGATGGGGAAAAGGAAGCCGTAGTACCGGAAGGCAACCCGCCCGCGGTCAAGTCTACCGTACCTGAGAACCCGTTCAGCGCCGAGAGGGTCACACTGTACGTGGTGCTGTTGCCCGCATCGACGGATTGCGAGGACGGCGAGGCAGAAATGGTGAAATCCGGGTTCGGCGGACCAAGCGGCACGATCTGCATGCCGCTGACTGGGGCTCGTTTGTAAGGAATCGAGGCGGTGTTGGGAATGGCCGACAGCGTGAAAACCGGCACATTAGGGATCGTCAGAACGACATAATTGCCCACAGGGTTGTTGGGGGTCGCCTCAGTGAAGATTCCGTTGAAACTAGATTCGAATTGTAAGAGCGTGCTGGTGGTCGTGATTCCCGGCCCGCTGATCTGATAAATCCCCGTCTTAGTTGCGGTGCTAAGATCCTCGGCGTAGACGTAAACATTATAGCCGTTTGCGTTTGGTGGTAACCCGCTCACAGTCACCGTGGTGGTATCCATCTGGGCGTTGTCCAAATAACCTCGCATCATGCGATCATTGCCGGCCTGATCCGGGACGGACGACGACTCCCAAACGTCGTCTGATGTCCAAGTAACCGTGGCGGTGGTTGAATTCCCATTCTGATCCAGCAATGCGAGCGGAAAAGAGCTCCTTGCACCGGGGGCGTCGTTCCAGTTGCTCAGGGGCACTACGCCAGCAACCTCTGAACTGGCCATGGGCGTGGTGTACAAGCCTACGAAGTCGATGCTGATCGCGGTGGCTGAAGAAGTCGAGGAAGTGACGTTCAAAGTTACGTTGCTCGAATGCGTGAGTGAGCCACTGGTACCGGTGATGCTCAGTGTCGAGTTCCCTGGGGTGGGGCCTGTCAGTATCGTGAGCGTCGAACTGCCAGAACCCGTGATCGTAGTTGGGGAGAAAGACGACGACGCTCCAAACGGCAAGCCTGCAGCTGCCAAGTTCACCGTCGCGGAGAATCCGTTTAGCGCCGTGACGTTTACAGTATAACTTGCCACACCGCCTGAAACGATGGAAGTGCTGGACGGCGTAACGGTCACGGAGAAATCAGGCGCCGTGACATTCATCGTCACCGCGGTGCTATGCGAAAATTGTTCGGTGCTTGTGCCGGTGATCGTTAGAGTCGAACTCCCTCCCGGCGTTGTGGTTGCAGTGCTAACCATCATCGTGGAACTTCCAGCGTCGCTGATCGTTAGGGGTGAGAAGGAGGCCGTCGCTCCAGCAGGCAGACCCGTAGCCGTCAGGGCTACTGTGTCACTGAAGCCGAAAAGACTCGCAACATTCACGGTGTAGGTTCGACTGTTCCCCGGAATCACCGAAGACGTGCTCGGAGAACCCAATATTGTGAAATCAGGCCCAGAAACGACGAGCGTTACGGTCGCGGAATTGGTCAGTGTACCGGCCGTGCCAGTAATTGTGACGGTCGAGCTGCCCAGCGGCGTCGCCGAGCTCGTCGTGACCGTCATCGTGGAAGTTCCCGATGTGGTGATGGAAGCTGGCGAGAACGACGCCGTCGCTCCGGATGGCAAACCGTTAACGATCAGCGTGACCGGTCCCGCAAATCCGCCGGACGCTGCGACGTTCACCGTAAAAGTCGTGCTCGACGAAAGTCCGACCGTGGCAGAGCCAGGCGTCGTGGAGACAGTGAAGGTGGGGTTCGGCGGACTGAGCGGCACGATCTGCATTCCGTTTACAGGAGCCCGTTTATATCCGTTCGAAGCGGTGCTTGGGATCGCCGACAAAGTGAATCCGGAGACGTTCGGAACGGTGAAAATGACATAGTTTCCTATGGGGTTGCTCGCCGTTGCCTGTGTAAAAGTGCCGTTGAAGTTGCTGTTATACGTCAGGTTTGTGCTGATTGTGGTGATTCCCGCGCCGCTAATCTGATAGATACCTGTGTTCGTCGAATTCCCGCTTGCTCCTTGTGCATATACATAGACGTTGTAGCCATTGGGATCAGACGGCAACCCTGTCACTGTAACTTTGGTGGTGTCCTGATTGCCGTTGTCTAGGTAGCCTTTCATCATACGCACATTGCCGGGTTGATCCGTGATGGGCTCCTGCCAGATGTTGTCCGCGCCCCAAGTGGCAACCGCACTTGTGGCGGCCCCGGTTTCATCAACCAGGGCGAGGCCGGAAGAGTTGGCGGCGCCCGCAGCATTGTTCCAATGGCTCTTGGAGATCACCCCGGCGTACTCTGAACTGCCCATCGGAACGTCTGAGCCTACAAAATCAATGCTGATCGCATTGCTGAAGCCTGAGGATGACGAAGAGACGTTTAGCGTAGCGGTCGTAGAGTGCATCAATGCTCCGCTGGTGGCCGTAATCGTCAAGACAGAACTGCCAATTGGCGTGCTTCCCGAGGTCGTCACTGTCAGTGAGGAAGTCCCGGATGAACTAATGCTCGTTGGCGAGAAAGCTGCCGTGGCCCCGGAGGGCAATCCACTTACACCGAGAGAAACGGTACCCGTGAATCCCACATTCGGAGTTATTGTTATGGCGTAGCTTGCCTGGCTGCCCGGCGCAATCGTCTGCAATGTGGGCGAAACGGACAATGAGAAGTCGCTCGCAACAGTGATGATCCGCGTCGGAGGATTGGGGTCCGAAACACCCAAATTGTCTGTCACGGTCAACGAGGCGGTATACGTGCCCGAGTTCTGGAAGGTCACGCTTCCGGGATTTGCGACGCTGCCGGTTGCAGGATTTCCCCCACCGAAAACCCAGGAGTAGGAGGCGATTGAGCCGCTGGGACTCGTTCCACTCCCGGAGAATGAAACGGACTGACCGGGAACGATAGACACGTTCGAAGAGGGAGTAGTGATCGTTCCGGTGGGCGGTTGGTCTTTGGCATTCAAAGAGAGCTGCACGAACTGGGCCACCGAGGGGACGCCCGACGAATTGAGGATGAAAAGCAGATAGTACCCTGGAGGCGCTATGTTTCCGTTGGGCGGGGCGGTAGCCGTCAGGACGCCGTTGCCAGCCGTGAAAGACAACCCCACCATCCGCTGATCCATGTCGAACGCATGAGTGGATGATCCCGGTCGAATCAATACCGCGGAAGAAATGTTCGCCGCATCCGGAGTCTGGATCTGGAACGCGCTTCCATAGCCGATCACCGCTGTGACGCTGGTTATGGTTGGCCGTGTAGCCAAGCCGCTCGAGTTGAAAAGATAAGCGGGCGAGTAAATCTCCATGTGTGGTTCGTAGGTTCCGCGCTGTGGGTTGCCTCCAAGTACCAAAACTGTCGCATCCGGCAAGAGCAAAGCGCCGGAGTGATACAGGCGCGCATACGCCCCCGCACCGGCCGAGCTAAAGCTGTTCGTCGTGGGATTGTAGAGGTCGGCATTCAAGCTTGCGGTGCTTGTGTCCTCGTCATTGACCGATCCGTTCAGCACAAAGACGTCTCCACTGGGAAGAACTACCGCGTCCATTTCAATCCGCGGAGCCGACATGTTCGGACCGAAGACCCACGTCGGTGTGCTGGCGCCCAAGTCGATAATCTCAGTCGTAGCAGTCGCGGGGTTATCTCCACCCATGATCATCACCTGTGGGTCATAGTTGTTTGCCGGAGTCAGCGGCAGCAAAACAGAAGTGCCATACGTCCGGGTTCCGCTGTAGTTTGTCGTGGCCACTCCGGTCTGCCATGTCTGATTTGCGGGATTGAAGATGGATGAACTCGTGGTGGAACCAGAGTAAAAGACCGTCCCGTTTGGCAGTAGATGCAGTCTCGGATAGAGGGGCGGAGTCCATGGGGCGGGATACGGCTGACTCCAGCCCTGACCCACCGTGTAAATCTCGACTGTCGTATTGGTGTTGCCGTTTTCGTCCAAACCGGAGAAGACCATCACGCTGCCGTTGCCCAATGTCGTGGCAGTCGGATACCAACGACCGTGCGCCATCGACTGCATCTGCACGAAAGTTCCGGTGGCTGGATTGTAGGTGGCCGTACGCGGATCCCCGTGGAACGGGTCGTACTGCAAAGTCCCGCTTAGAATGAACGGCCGTCCGTCCGGCAATTCGATCATCCCATCACAAAACATGTCCCACGGCACAGGCTGCGTCGTAAACACGTCGATCTGAGGGTTCCACACGCCAGCCATAAAGTCCGTGTCTGATGGAAGGTTTCCAGAACCGGAAACGATCAATACCTCCCCGCTCTGCATGAGTGACATGTGAACGGGGTTGATAGGCACTCCGGTAGAGAGAGTTTGCCACTGCCCCTGAACGTTCGCTTGGGCCCCTGCAGATGGCTGGAACCCGAAGGTGAGCGCGCCGAGCGCCAAGAAGCTGATCGCATTCAAGACGCAATAAGAGTTGCCTATGGCGCTCGGTTTCTGCATTTCTCCTCCCCGTATAGCTACCAAAGCTACTGCGCGACCCCGCAGGTCCTCGAGTCAAAACTGACTCCACGTCGTTTCTCTACGAGTCATGCGAATGTTCCCTGTCCATCGCGCGGAACGCCGAAGGAAGACTAACCCCAAAAAGCTGATTTGCTATGGACAGGTAGGCACTGACCGCGGCATATCTCCCCCTGAGACAAGGGGCAGTTTTGCGTCCAAATGCCGTCTCCGGCCACTCAAAAAGAAGACATTAAACTCTTACAATGAATAACTTATAGATGCATGCGTTCGAAAGATTCTCGAAATTCGTCCTGAGCCATGGGATAGGCGGGTGGCCTTCTCGAAATGTGAAGAACTTTTCACAATGGGCCGGTCACTTTCGGAGTCGCTTCAAGAACGAGAGCGGTCATCAGCTGCTTACGCTGAAACCAAAAAAGAACTCTCCCCTGTGAATCGTTTCTCTTGTCGCGCCCGCCTCACGGTAATACCATCGACGCAAAATTGAACCTGCTAAATCCCCTTGGAGGAACAAACAAGATGGGTATTGGGGAACGTCTGCGAGCCATCCGCGAGCAGAAGGAAATGAGTCAGGGTGACATCGAGGATCGGACAGGCCTTCTGCGCTGTTACATCTCGCGCGTCGAGCACGGACACACGATTCCTTCGATCGAGACTCTGGACAAATTGACGCGTGCCCTCGGGGTGACGATGTCCGAGTTGTTCTCGGAAAACCGCAAGGCCGCCAGGCCACTCGAACTTCCTGAGCCAAAGCCGGAGAAGCTGGATCGGTCCTCCTCCAATAACCTGCGGCGGCTGACTCAGGCGTACCAGCGCATGACTCCCCGGCATCGAGTCTTGCTGGTCACCATTGCAAGCAAGCTCACGAAGGCCCGTTGAACCGGACGCCTTTTTGCACTGAATCGCCGTGGATAGAGGTCACCGGCTCCCGGAATACAATTCGACGTTGAGGTCGATCCCCAATCATCTCTGACTACCATCGCGCGCTCCGGTATCCGTTCACGGCGCGCATTGAACTCACCGAGCTCGGCACCGAAAGACAGATCGCCGCGAACATTAAGAATCTGAGTCTGTTCGGTTGTTTTGTTGATACGGTCGCACCATTCCCCGGAGGAACCAAAGTCCGATGGAAAATTTCACTCGGGGATGTTTACGTCACGGGGTTGGGGAAGGTCGCCTTTTCACGGCCAGCTTCCGGTATGGGAGTTCAGTTCACTGCGGTTGATCCGAGTAGTCAGCCAGTCTTAGACAGATGGTTAGTGGACCTCCGAAAGTAGGAAATGCGATGTTTCACGACCACGTTGTAGCTCACGTCAGTTTTTCCTCGCCGACTTCTCGGTCTATCTACCGAGGTAGTTCCGGCAGAACGTTCGCGATCTTGCAAAATGGGCAGGCGATCGGAACTTCTGCGCCCGTTGGATGCCTCGCGGAAGAGCGCTCGGAACTTCTGTCGGCATCCGCTACACTGCATTTCGTAAGAACTGCGGAGCTCTTTCGGTTAAGATAGCCATTTGTGAGACACAATTCTCCGAATAAAGAGCGTGCGCACGGACTCATGCTCAGATCCCTGGCCGTAGCTCTGTTGCTGGCCGTTGCAAGCTCAACTTTTTCACAAACCTCTCCAACGGCACCGCGGGCCGACGCTGCGACCAATCAGGCGGCTGAAAGGAAGAGCAGCCAGTCCGCGACCTGCTATGCCGTGCAGGTGGGCGCGTATGAAGAAGAGGCAGAAGCGGACAGGATGATGAGGAAGCTGATGCAGGATTTTCCCTATGGGATGACGATTGCGCCGGTGTCAACCCGGGGCCAGACCCGGTGGCGGTTGCGAGTGGTGGCAACCTCCAAGCCCGAAGCGCTCAAGATCTCTGCGCGCCTGCTACGCGAGCAAAAGATCAAAGCTTGGATCGATCCCATTCCCTGCAGCTAAGGGCAACCCAGATTTTGGCAATTGTCCAAACATATCCTCGCGCTTGGGCTTAATTCCATAAACTCTCATCCCATTGTCACGCGCGGCAATTTGAGGCAAAGCCTTCAACGAATCAAGGAAAGTCTCAAGGTAGTAGTTCCTCGGCGCGTTGGGAACAACAACCACTCTGGATTTGGCCGCCAGATTTTCAAGAAACTCCGAAGTCTCGCTTCGGGCTTTTCGGGCAATACCAAGGCCCGAATGGCTAGGAATAGGGCACTTTACTTGTAACACCCCGAGGTGTATTTACGTACTGGACACGACGTAGACACGTTCCGTCCAACGTCAACAATTCAACCAAAACCTCTCGTCTCGGAAACCTAACCGAAGGTCTCCTACCCTTCGCCCAGCGGGCACTGGAGGGCTCGAATGAAACGGTACATGGTTGTGGGACCGGTTGTAGTACTCGGCTTTTTCATAGGTGGTGCCGCGGCGGCCTTGAAGGACTCCTTTCGGTTCACCCCGATCAATGTCCCTGGTGCTACTGTAACTATGGCTACGGCAATCAATAATAGGGGCGAGGTCGTGGGGTTGTTCATCGGCGCCAGTGGCACCACACACGGTTTTCTGGATATCCGCGACAATCTTACCGTCGTCGACGTCCCAGGCGCTCTATTCACTAGCATATCCGGGATCAACGACAGAGGCGAGATCGTAGGGTTGTTCGGCGATGCCAACGGCGTCACACACGGTTTTCTTGGGAGGGAAGGCAGCTTTACCGACATTGACGAGCCAGGCCCTCTTTTTACCAATCCGCTCGGGATCAACGACAGAGGCGAGATCGTGGGGTTGTTCTTCAACACGAACGCCACCGTCGAGAGTTTCCTATTTGTCAAGGGCAGCTTCACGACCATCAACGTTCCCGGCGCTTTGACGTTTAGCCAAGCCAGCGGGATCAATGATAGAGGCGAGATCGTGGGATCGTTTAGCGACGCCAGCCAACATAGTCACGGCTTCCTCTTTACGCATGGGTTTTTCACCGGCATCGACGTGCCGGGCGCAACAGACACCACCCCGCAGGGAATCAACAACCGCGGTCAAATCGTGGGTACCTTCAGCAAAGAAGGGCGAGGTATGGGCTTTTTGGATAGCGGCGGCAGCTTCACGACCATCGATGTGCCAGGGGCCACCGATACAGACCTATTTGGTGTCAACGACGAGGGCGAGATTGTGGGGCTATTCACTGACGCCAGTGGCGGCTTTCACGCCTTCCTGGCCTCTCCGGCGCGAGGGCACGATCTTCCTTCTCAGCACTAGTTCAGTCAAGACGAGCATCGATTTGTTGTCGGAAAACATCTGTTTTCGCCACGCCAAACTACGATGCGAGCGGCGTCGAAACGGCTGGGGTTACGGGAGGCCTTTTCAGATGGTTTTGGCCACACCTCTCGCGTGGCTGTTCATTGTCGAAAACGGCGAGGCGTCTTAAAGTTGCTTCTGACCGGAAGTGTTCCATTCAGAAGTACACCGCGCCATCCACCCGGAAGGCGCCGAGCTTGCCGAACTGCGGGGCGTTGACTTGTGGCGTCAGGGTGGTTTCCACGAGCGTCGCGCCGGTCCCTGCATTGTCGTATTGCGAAGTCAGGACCTACGCGCCGGCTGGGACCGCGAGGCCGAGCGCGAGAATCAAGACAAGCAGGCACCCGTGCGGTGCCGTAGATGCGGAAGAGAGCCTGCTCTGGTGACAGAGTCGGGTCATATTCGTCGCCTCCGTTGCGAACGAATCTTAGACACTAGGCGCGGGTGGCAAGTAAGTCGTCCAACCCCTCAGGAACAATCGGCGGCTGTTATCTATGCCGTCCCAAAACCCTTTCCTCAATTTTGGAACTCTCTGGGGCGAAGCGATAGAGTGTTCCGGCTCCAACCCCAAGCTCGTGTTGGCCAGAATCACTCTTTTTTTGCCACCCTGGCACGGCTCTTACCTTGAGCGGCACTCGTTGTGTTACGCTTTTCAGAACCAGACGGAGGAACATGCCTGTTCTATATAAATATCAAAACCTGCTCCAACACACGAATGACACGGCCTTCGACGCGGCTCACGAACCTGGAGCCATTACCCCTTATCCGGGCATTTACCGCTGTGTCGAATGTGGCGCGTGCGAGACTTGCGTTACCGGCGGTCAGCTACCGCCATCGAACCATCACGAACACACGCCGCAGCAACGTCGGATTCGTTGGCAGTTGGTGGCGTCGCATTGATAGGGTTCACCTGCCCTGTCACGGCCTTCATAGTCCATCCCCTTACCGTGTGAAATGCATAATCTCCCGGAAAATTGTTTGTAGAGCTTCCTGACGCGTTCTGATTTTGCGGATTTCTGGCAAGCGACTTTTTCAGCAGCCACGCCTGTTACTAAACATCAGCTACCCCGATGCGAAGGGGAAATCCGCGTCAAGACCCCGAGTTGCCGATTGGGGGTATCGCAGAGTCCATTCGGATCAGAATTGATAGACTGCTAGCATTCCAAAAAATTCAGCCGTTTTCATCTTACGAGGCCAAGAAGAACAAGTTTAGGCGGATACCCACGTCCTGCTCCCCGAGATGCAAGAGCAGCGCGTGGCTGTGCTCGCCCAGAATTGGAAGACTAGTTCGCTTCCGCTGATTCCCTTGTTAACGAGAACTTTGATCTCAGATCAGCGCCTTCGGCGGGCGCGCGCTTCCTTGCGGCGGTGCCTGCTTGCTTCGAGCAGCAAAATATTGTGCCCTTCGGGATCGTGGAGCACAGCCCAGCATTGGCGGCCGCCTGCGCTCGCGAGCTCGGAGCCCACGATGCGTTCGCGTCCGATCTTGTCGATGGCGGCGGCGAGGTCCGGAACTTCGAAGAAAACCACAGCCTTGTCGCGCGATGGATAATTTTCCGAGCCCTTGCGCTCGATACACAAAAATCGGTCCCCGACGTCGAACTGCGCAAAGCGTCCGGGAGCCTCGTCGGTGAGCGCAAGCCCGAGCGTCTCCCGATAGAATTTTTTCGCAGTCTCGAGGTCATCGGTGTACAGCTCGATTCCAACCATGTGGAGTTTCGCTTTGCCCGATCTCGCCACGCCCGCCTCGCGCGCGTATCTTACCCCATTGCTTTGATGCTCACCCCGCGCTGATCTGCCAACAAGCCTTGGCGCGTAACTGATGTTGAAAAAATCGCCTTACGTCCGGATCTCGCGAACGTCGCGAAAGCCGTGAAATACCAGGTCCATTATCCCTGGTAAGCAGCACCGGACGTGCGGCGACGACGCCCGAAATCGAAGGCAAGATTCTGGCAGCCTAAGCCGGGACGAAAGAAAGCTTTTCTGATGCCAGGATTAGGGCCAATGGCGGGGAGGACTTCGTCCACAGCGGCAACGAGACTGGCGGCGAGATCGGCGGCCACCTCGATTCTGCGCCAGCGATTGCGAATCGTGGGTGTGGCGTCACGGCTCGCGGCGAGGTTGGTGTATGATTCTGGAAGTGTTTGCAACTTGGATACTGTGGCCTGGCGGCGGGCACAGATCTGAAAGGTCAAGTTACACAATGGAGTACATAACGTAGGAATGAAGACTTCCATCACCTCGAGGCTTCGGATAGGCATTCTCGGCGCCACCGGAACTGTTGGCCAGCGTTTCATCCAATTGCTAGAGCATCACCCGCAGTTCGAGGTCACCGCTGTCGCTGCGTCCGAACGCTCCGAGAACAAGCCCTACGCCGAAGCCTGCACGTGGCGCCTTCCCGCCGAAATGCCGGCTTTCGTGAAGCCGCTGCGTGTGCGGGCGCCGCAGCCGCCGCTCGATTGCGACGTTATTTTTTCCAGCCTCCCGTCGGAGACGGCACAAGCCATCGAAGAGAATTTCGCGCGCGCGGGCTACCCGGTCATCAGCAACTCTTCTTCGTGGAGGATGGCGCCAGATGTTCCGCTACTCATCCCGGAGATCAATCCGGATCATTTGCGTCTGCTCGACCGCCAGCGCGTCTCGCGCGGTTTTGCGCGGGGCGGTTTCATCGTCACGAATCCGAATTGCTCGACGGTCATGATCGCGATGGCGCTCGCGCCGCTCCACGCGCGTTTTGGCATTGCGGCTGCAATTGCCACAACCATGCAAGCGCTTTCCGGCGCGGGCTACCCCGGCGTGGCTTCTCTCGATGCGACCGATAACGTGATCCCATACATCGCCAGCGAGGAAGAAAAAATCGAATGCGAAACCGGCAAGATTCTCGGCTGCATCTCGAGCGCCACATCCGCCAAAGCCAATAGCCTCGAAATTGACCACGCCGGCTTCCCGGTCAGCGCGCAATGCCATCGCGTCAACGTTTCCGACGGGCACATGGCTGCAATACGCGTCAAGCTGGTGCGCCAGGTCAAAATCGGCGAAGTTCATGACGCGCTCGCGTCATTCACCGGACTGCCGCAAGAGCTCAAGCTCCACAGTGCGCCACAGCGCCCGATCATCGTCCGCAGCGAGCCCGATCGCCCGCAGCCGCGCCTCGATCGCGATGCGGGCGGGGGCATGAGCATCACGATCGGCCGCCTTCAGCCCGACCGCGTTCTCGATTTCCGCCTCGTTGCCCTTAGCCACAACACCATCCGCGGCGCCGCCGGTGCTGCCATCCTCAACGCCGAGCTGCTCCTGGCTCAAGGTCATTTCGCCGCGGCCCGTTCGCACAGCGCTTGACACATTCCGCGGCTTCCGCTATTTCCCGGCGGTCGGTGTCTTCGTGCTCGTCAACGACGCGAACACCCCCGCACTACATCCTGCGCCTCCGCTGATCTGCAAACCCCGCTCGCCATTCGCTCGATTCTGCGCTAACGTCTCGGGTTCCCTGGGAGGGCAATTGGCATCCACTACTGCTCAACGCCAACCCGGCAACGTCCTTATCACCGGCGGCACAGACGGCCTCGGTCGCGCCACCGCCATCCTGCTTGCCGAATTCGGCTACCGAGTTTTCGCTGGCGGCCGCAGCTCTGAAAAACTCCAGTCCCTCACGAAGCTCGCCGCTGAACGCAAGCTCCCGCTCGAATCCATCT
>Ga0126373_10000224_pt1 | contig 37828 bp, 36 predicted proteins | sample PanSoiMetPlot_11_FD_92545 | JGI IMG/M metagenome (GOLD analysis project Ga0126373, IMG submission 92545) | Tropical forest soil microbial communities from Panama - MetaG Plot_11 | ecosystem: Environmental > Terrestrial > Soil > Tropical forest > Bulk soil | place: Panama | collected 2016-02-17 | reverse complement strand
GTGGTTTGTCGTCGTACGCGGAAGCCGGGTAGCTTATCGTCGGACACCCGTTCGCCCGGTTGCAGCCGGTTAACCACCTCCGCCCTAATGCGCTTGACTGCCATGTGTGCCGTCACACCTCTTTCGCAAATCGGCCCCAGTAGTTACCATTTTAGCTACAGTGACGGCTCGATTTGCGAAGTAAGATATAAGCGAGTTAAGGCGCGTAAACAAGCGCTAAGCGGAGGCCTACCATCGCGTTTAGGTGCGTGTAGGTGAGCTAATAATTGCTAATGTCACATCATATATTGCTGAAAACTAATTCCCGATTAGGGGCGAATAAATTCCCGTTTAGCCCGGCGACGGGAATAGGCCGCCAAAGACTTGATATCGCTCACGGTTTTTGTGCGGCCGGCGCGCCAGTAATCGGGAAATCGAAAAAATTCGCGGTTATTTTCCCGTTGAACGGGAATTTGCTCGACGTGCTGACTGGTGCGGCCGCAGCGGCTAAACTCCGCGGTTTGAAAAATTGGGAGGGGCCCGATGAAACGGAGCACGGAACGCATTCTGACGACGCATGTCGGCAGCCTGCCGCGGCCGCCGGATTTGTTGGAGATGATCCAGGCGAAGGAGCGGGGCGGGGCTTTCGATGCGGCGGGTTTTGCCGCGCGCGTCAAAAGCGCCGTCGCCGAGGTTGTGCGCCGGCAGGGGGAAGCCGGCATCGATGTCGTGGCCGATGGCGAGATGGGGCGGTTCGGCTTCATCCCCTATGTCAACGAGCGCTTGAGCGGCCTCGAAGCGCGCCCCAACCCGAGGAGCGAAGGCACCTGGGCGCGCTCGCGCGAGCACCTGGCGTTCCCGGAATATTACGCCTGGGCGGCGCAGATGCCGGGCGCGGCGGGCGGCGCGCAGCGCAATCAGTGGGTGTGCACCGGGCCGATCGCCTACAAGGGCGAGGAGGCGCTGGGGCGCGACATCGACAATCTGAAGGCCGCGCTGGCGCAACTGCGCTACGAAGAAGCCTTTATGCCGGCGGTGTCGCCGGCGCAGCTCGCCGGCTGGAACGGGAACGAATATTACCGGAGCGACGAGGAGTTCCGCGTCGCAATCGCCGATGCGCTGCGCGAGGAATACCGCGCGATCGTCGATGCCGGCCTCGTGTTGCAGATCGACGACCCGCAACTCGCGAGCCACTACACGACGCATCCCGAACTCGACATTGCGCAGTGCCGCAGTGTGGCCGCCGCCACGGTCGAGCTATTAAACCACGCGCTTGCCGGCATCCCGGCCGAGCGGGTGCGCTATCATACCTGCTACGGCATCAACATGGGGCCGCGGGTGCACGAGCTCGAAATGAAGCACGTCGTCGACATCATGCTGCGGATCAATGCCGGCGCTTATTCCTTCGAGGCCGGCAACCCCCGGCACGAGCATGAATGGCTGGTGTGGCAGGACGTCAAATTGCCAGACGGGAAGGCGCTGATCCCCGGCGTTATCACGCACGGTTCGAACTTTGTCGAGCATCCTGAGGCGATCGCGCAGCGCATCGCGCGTTTCGCGGGGGTCGTCGGGCGGGAGAACGTGATCGCCGGCGCCGATTGCGGCTTCGCCAGCTTTTCGACGACCTGCGAGGTGCATCCGACGGTGGTGTGGGCGAAGCTCGCGGCGCTCGCCGAAGGCGCGCGCCTCGCGACAAAGGAGCTGTGGGGCCGGGCCTAAGCCGTCTGTTCGACCGTCGGGGCGTCGCCGCCAAGCGTTGTGCGGCGGACGTCGCGCACTTCGCCGCGGTCGAAGCGGCGGGCGCGGTGCATCGTCACGCGGTTGTCCCACATGACGAGATCCCAGGCCCGCCAGCTGTGCGAGTAAACGAATTCGCGCTGCGTGGCGTGCTCGATGAGGTCGCGCAGGAATATGCGCGCCTCCGGCACCGTCCAGCCGGCGATCGCGCCAGCATGCGATGACAGGAACAGTGACTTCCGCCCGGTCACTGGATGCGTGCGGACGAGGCGCTGGCGCACCGGCCGGAAAGCGGCGATCTCCTCCGGCGCCAGCTCGGTGAAGCCGATCGCTTCGCGCGAATAGATGAGCGAATGCTCACAGACGAGGTCTTCCACCTCGGCTTTCGTGCGGGCGTCCAGCGCGTCGTAAGCGGCGCGCATATCGGCGAATTCGGTGTTGGCGCCCCAGGAGGGCAGCACGCGCCCGGACAACAGCGAATACTTCGCCGGGATCGGGCGGAACGAGCTGTCGGAGTGCCACAGCCGGTCGGCGAGCTTGAAGAACCACACCCGGTCCTCATCCGACATGAGTTTTCCGTCTTTGTCGAGGTTCGAGAAATCCGCCATGCCCGGGCCGAGCCGGCTGTCCTCGCGCTTTCGGATGTGCCCCGGCGTGTTGTAGCCCTCGAGCTCGCCGAAATGCCGGGTGAACGCGAGCTGTTCCTCGTCGGTGATCCGCTGGCCGCGGAACACCAGCACTCCGTACTCGTCCATCCCCGCCTCGATCGCGGCGATCTCGTCAGGGCTGAGCGGCTTGCGGCAATCGATGCCAGAGACCTCGCCGGCAAAGACCGGTTGCAATTGGCGGATCGATACGGCCATCGCGACTGCCCCTCCGTATCAGCCGAGCTGCGCGCGCAACCCGGCGAGAAGATCGAGCTGGCGTTCGGGATCGCCAGCGAAGCGCACGATGATATGACTGGCGCCGGCCTTGGCGTAACCCTCTAGGAAATCGGCGAGGCCAGCAGCCGGACCAGCGTAGCAGGCTTGCCTCCGGCGGATCACCGAGGCGGGTTGCGCATAGTAGTTTTCCAGAAAGGCGTTGATGCGCTGTTCCGCGCGCGCCTCGTCCTCATCGATCGCGAGCGTCACGTAGATTGCCGCGGTGAACTTGCCGAGGTCGCGTCCGGCCTCGCGGACAATCTGCTGTACCTGGCTCAGCTGTTCGCGCCAACGGACAAGGCTCGGTTCGATCGAGAACCAACCATCGAAATATTTTCCGGCTCTCTCGACGGCCGCCTGGACCGAGCCCGCCATCCAGATGGGCGGCCCGCCCGGCCGGTACGGCGTGGGGGCGAGCATGCCGTCTTGGACCGGCCAGCGAGCCTCCCAATTCACTGGTTTGCCGGTCCACAGTGCCCGGCAGAGCCGCAGGCCTTCCATCATGCGGCCGACGCGGCCGTCGAACGGCACTCCCGCCGCGGCGAACTCGGCCCGGATATTAGGCAGATCGTTAGCGATACCCGCGCCGAGCACGAGCCGCCCCTCGCTGATCTGATCGAGTGTCGCGAGCTGATGCGCGAGCACGACCGGGATGCGCAAAGCGGGCAGAAAGACCGCGGTGCCGAGCATCACCTTTTGCGTGCGGGCGGCCGCCGCAGCGAGCAGGGTCAGCGGGTCGTGCCGCGGCCGCGCCAGCAGCGAATCCCCCACCCACACCGAGTCAAAACCGAGGCTCTCCGCGCGCGCGGCGAGGTCTAAGAGCGAGCCCGTTTCCGGACGGCCTTCCATGACCCGCTCCCGGGTCGGCAACAGATATCCGATCTGTGGGGGCATTTTGCGGTCCTCAAACACGATGATGGGGATCGGGCCTTGCGCCCCTAAGCCGCGGCGGCGTTGAGCTGGCGGAGTCCCCGCTCGAGATCTTCGATCAGGTCTTGCGGGTCCTCAAGTCCGATATGCAGGCGAAGTGTCGGTCCTTCCGGCGCCCACCGCGTCGCGGTGCGGCCGCGTTCGGGATGGGTCGGCAGGATCAGGCTCTCATAACCGCCCCAGCTGGAGCCGATGCCGAACAGATCGAGCGTGTCGATCATCGCATAGACGGCCGCCTTGGAGGCCGGTTTGAGCACCACGCCGAACAACCCGCTGGCGCCGAGAAAGTCGCGTTTCCAGAGCGCGTGCCCGGGATCTTCCGGGAGCGCTGGGTAAAGCACGCGCGCGACCTCGGGGCGGGTTTGTAGCCAGCGCGCTACTTCAAGCGCATTCTTTTCGTGTCGTTCGAGCCGGACTCCGAGGGTGCGCAGCCCACGCAGCGCGAAATAGGCGTCGTCGGGCCCGGCGCAGTGGCCGAGATCGGCAGTCATCGTGCGCACCGGCAGATACATCTCCTCATTCGTAACGACCACGCCGAGCATCACGTCGGAATGGCCGACAATGTATTTCGTCGCGGCATGGATCGAGATGTCGACGCCATGCTCGAAGGACCTGAAGAAGTAGGGAGAGGCCCAGGTGTTGTCCATCAGCACCTTGGCGCCCAATTCGTGCGCCGCCGCGGCGATCGCCGGGACGTCCTGCACCTCGAAAGTCAGCGAGCCTGGGGATTCGACATAGACGACCCGCGTGTTGGGACGGATCAATTTAGCGACGTCCTCGCCGAGCAGCGGGTCGTAATAGGTCGTCTCGACGCCGCACCGCGTCAGCACTCGCTCGCAGAAATTGCGCGCCGGGCCATAACAAGTGTCGACCATCAGCACATGGTCGCCGCATTTGAGGCAAGCCTGGAGCGGCGCGGTGATCGCCGCCAGCCCCGAAGACATCAGCATCGCGCGGTAGCCGCCCTCAATCGCCGCGACCGCCTCTTCGAGAGCAAAAGTGGTGGGAGTGCCCAGCAGACCGTAACGCACAACGTCGAAGCGCTTGCTCGGATCGCGTCTCGCCTCCCACTCGGCCATGTTCGCGGAAAGGATCGTCGAAGCGTGATAAACCGGCGGATTGACGGCGCCGTTATGTGCCTCGGGATGCCGCCCGAGATGAGCGAGAAGCGTGTCTTTGCGGTACCTCTTGGCTCCGTTGTCGCTCTTCATAAAGCTCACACTTCGCTGTCTCGGCATTGCTTTGCAGGCGAAACTACATCGCTTTGGAGTTCCAAGCAAAAGCAGCACGGTCAGCCCGACCGCGGCTCGCGGGTCGGATATTCCGCCCGCCTTGCAATCCCTGCGGCGTAAGCCGAGAATCCGGAGACCATGGCGAACACGAGGAGACCGGATTGGTAAGATCGGCAATTTTGGTGGGGTTGACCCTGGGGCTCGCAGCATGCTCGAGTGCAACACCGCCGCCGCCTTCCGACCCACAAGCATCGGCCGCAATCCTCAAGAAGGACTGCTCGGACCCTAAATGGCAGGAGGAAAATCTCGGCCTCTGGTACTCGGTCTGCCGCCAACCCTTGCGCTGGTAGGGCAAATCCGCTTGTTTAGAATTTCCTGAAACATTCCTTGCCGTTGGCCTGCAATACCCGACAATCGACAACAAAAGTCTCGGCATTTGGTGCGATCTGGATTGCAAAGCTTCGCCCGTCTTTGCAGCGTACGCTCCAATAGGCCAGGCCTTTAGCTTTTCCGGCCGTCGCGACGCCCATCGCAAAAGCCGCCGCTCCGACGCAGCCCTGTCCGACATTCTTGCCGATGGTTTTGGCCTGCTCTGCGGGCGATAGAGACAGCAACCGGTCGTTGATCGGATTTCCTGAACTCGCCGCGATCGTCACTGTCGGGGCGGTGACAATCAGCATCGCCAACGCCGACACCAACCCCAATCCGGGCTTACACATGTTGCAGCTCACCTGAGCCAGGGAAGCTTCATTTGATTGACCTTCGCTTGCCTGTCGCCCGCAATTTGGCTACATACTTACGCATGCCGAATCCGGCGACGGGCGCGTAGCTCAGCGGGAGAGCACTACGTTGACATCGTAGGGGTCACTGGTTCAATCCCAGTCGCGCCCACCATGCTCTTCGAGAGCTCACAAGATAGAGCCGACCCAAGACCATTGGAATAAAACAGAGAATACTCGAGAACGGAAATCCAGAAATCGAAGGAGTACGCCCGGAGCCGGCATAGCGGCCGGCTGCGTTTGGATGCAAACGAACCGGTGCGCCCGCATGCCAAACCTGGCGAACCAGGCCATCGCGATGCCCGGAAATCCCTTCTGCTCGGAGGCGAAATACTGCGCGCGCGGAGCAGATTGGCCATCGACGTCTCGTGGCGCTCGACGACATCGCCGAACTCGACCTGGACGGTGCGCGATTCGCGACTAGCAGCGCAGCCTCTATCTCGAGCGTTCCATTCATGTGGCGATCTTCGCGGCGCGGCCCGACGTGATGGCCGTCGTTCACACCCAAGCCGAGGACACTTTGCCCTTCGGGATTGCCCAGGGCACAAAGTTGCGGCTGGTCATCCATTCGGGAAGTTTTATCGGCGCGGAGGTGCCAGTTTGGGATGTCGCCGATAATTTCGGCGACATCAATCTTCTCGTCACCAACATGGCGCAGGCTAACGACCTCGCCAAATGCCTCGACGGCAACAGCGCCGTGTTGATGCGAGGCCATGGATTTGCTGCCGCCGCGCGCTCGCCTATCGAGGTCGTGCGGCTGTCAGTGTACCTGCCGCGCAACGCGCGGGCGTTGCTGAGCGCTCGGCAACTGGGCGGTGAGATCAGATGCTGAAGCTATCGGCCGTTGCCGGCTGTACCGCGGCTGGCTTGTGGGGCGATGAGACGATCTATCAATTGGTAGCGCGACATGTGCAGACGATGCCGCACGCTTGGGCGGTGCACGATCGTCATCGCCGGCTCCGCTATGTGGAGCTGGTTACTGCCGCGGATCGGCTCGCCGCGCATCTCGCGCGCCACGGCGTCCGCCCCGGTCAGCGCGTCGCCGTCTGGCTGCCGAGCTGGGTCGAGACCGCGATCCCGCTGCTCGCCTGCTCGCGCACCGGCTATGTCTGCTGCCCGTCCTTGCATGGCGACCACACGGTCGGCGACGTTGTTGCGTTGGTCGACCCGATGCGCCGCGGCAGTGATCGCGCAAACCCGGCTATGTGCCGACGCCGACCGGCACGACGTCTTTGCCGCATTGGCCGACCGTGCCTTCCTGCATTGCACGTGGCGCGTCGGTCCGGCGAAGGCTGCACCATTCGGCGAGTCGCCGAGCCGTGCACTCGAAACAGAAACAAGCCGGACACCGACCAGGTGATGTACTTGCCCTTCACCGCCCGGTACGACGAGCGAACCGAAGGGCGTGGTGCACAGCGACAACATGCTGCTCGCCACGGCGCGGACATGATTCTTGGCCCGCTCGGCGGCGCGATATTTGGGGCGGCCGTGCGCTGGCTCGCTTGGTGTGACCGGCTGGTCGTGATCGGTTTTGCCGCAAGCACAATTCCGACGCTCAGGGCGAACTACCTGCTCGTGATGAACATTGAGATCGACGGTTTGCAGATCAGCGACTATCGCAAGCGCCGTCCGGCGCAGGTCGCTGCTTGCTTCTCGGAGATCTCCAGCCTTTTAGAAACAGGCGAAGGTCAAGCCCGCGACGGCAAAACCCTTTCCGTTGGATGGGGCGGGCGAGGTGCTCGCCAGCTTGCGCGACCGCCGCATTGTCGGCGGCGCCGTGTTATAGCTGCGTGATGACGGAATGGACGGGTGAAAGCTAGTCCCAATGCATCAGCAAGAGTTCGGCTCCGATACCGACGAAGACCAGAACGTCGCCAAGCGCAAACAGCGCACTCCGCCACATCTCGGCGCGAGTGAGCCGGTAGTCGCGATCGTCGATATCGAGGAGTTCTGAGCTCAATTCCTATCTCCAAAAGAGAGGTCAATGTGGCAGGCAGGCGTTCCAAAATATGAACGGACTTAAAGAGCTGATCGTCCGACTTCCCGATTGGCTTGCCACAACTTCAGGGTTCGTTGGAGTGGTCGACGCTAAAATCAATCAGCAACGCATTATTAAGTAACCGCCAACTCACTCTTAGGTATTTTACCGTAAATGGAGGAAGTTCGCTCACCCAACAGAGATAGGCATGATTCCCCCGCCGATTGAGCCGAAGCCGACGGACGCAAACCCGCCCATCTCGCCACTGGGCCTTGCCGCAGTTGCCCCGAATTCGTCAAGCTCTTACTGGAAACACCGCGAGAGGCTGCGCCAATGCCTGATGGCGGCGGGAGCGGAAAACCTTCCGGACTACGAACTGCTCGAACTAATGCTGTTTGCCAGCAACCCCAGGGCTAAGGTAGAGTCGCTGGTGGGCAACCTGCTCGACCGGTTTGGTAGCCTTGCGGAAGTGCTGGGGGCTGATAGCCAAGAGCTTGCAGCCGCTGGACTCGGCATCCCCGCAATCGCCGTGATCAAGTTTATCCGCGAGCTTGCGCTGCGCTTCCTGCGCGCGGAATTGCGCGAGCGCCCCGTGGTCGGATCGTGGGACAAACTGATCGAGTACTGCACCGCCCAGATCGGCCACAGCACAGTGGAAGAGTTTCACATACTCTTTCTCGATCGCAAAAATGCGCTGATAAGAGACGAGCGACAACAGCGCGGGACGGTGGATCACACGCCGGTATACACTCGTGAGGTGATTAAACGGGCGCTCGATCTAGGCGCCTCCGCGCTCATCCTGGTGCACAATCACCCTTCGGGCGACCCGACGCCTTCTACTGCCGATATTGCCGTCACGAAAGACGTCATCAAGGCGGCCGCACCGCTCGGCATTACCGTGCACGATCACCTGATCATCGGTCGCAGTTGCCATGCCAGTCTGCGCGATCGCGGGTGGCTTTGAACAGGATTGGCTGCGCCGCCCGCCGACTCTCGCGGAGTTCGCCAAGTCGCTTTGGCGGGACGCATATCCCGGGTCAGTCTCGGTGACGGCTCTTTTTGGTGCAGCTAACTCCGGCGTGCTGTCAGATCCGAGCGTCGCTCAACTTGTCACGCCCGCCGCGCTGCCCGCTTGTTCTTTGCAGTGCGAGGAAGATGCCAGCGCTGACCACGGTTTTCCAGCCGGCCGGCCCGACGGTGACGTTGCAGCGCCATACCGAGATGGTTCGGCCGGACTGTCATCCCGAATTGGCGCGTGAGATAATTGAGAACTTCACCGGCGCTGGCGCCCTCGCTGTGTGCCTGAACCGCTTTCAAGCTCGCATCGCTTAGCGACAGGCTGGTGTCGTGTTGGCCATCCCGCGCTCGGCGCTTGGTACGCCCTGCTGAGGCGGCGCCTTGTGCTCGCACTTTCGTTGGCTTTGACGCCCCCGTAATCGCTTTTCCTCCGAATCTTTTTACCGCCCGTTCGGCGATCTCCAACTCGTTTAATTGGTCACTCAGCTTTTTCCGTTCGACATCGAGCTGCATGAGCCGATCAGACATCGACCGCCTCACCTGCCCGATCTCCTCTAAGACCGTCATATATTACTCTCCTGCCTTTGCACTGGTATTGTGCAAGCCGTGTAAGGTAAAGGAGACGCAAGAGATCAAAGACAGAAAATTGCGGCCTGGACAGATTTTTGACGCTCAACAATCTCGCGCTCGAACATCGCCGCCGAGAAACGGGGTTTCGATTGTCTCCCGCGGCAACCTTCTCCTATTGCCGACACAGTTCGGTGCACGGCAGAGCGAGGCATCGCGGCTGTTATCGGGGCATATACTGGCCGGTGCTGGCACAGTTCTATCTCTCGGTAAACGCTCAAGTGAGCGCGCCCTCGCATTACTGTACGGGTCTGGTCGTTAGGATCGGAATATTTCACCAAGCCGGCGGATCGAGCCCAGCACTTGCTCCTGCGGTAACCCCGGCCATTGGCATCGCATGATGAAGTGATCGACACCCAGAAGCTCGCGGTAGCGCGCGACCTCCTCCTTCACCGACACTCTGTCGCCGATGATGAAGCGGTCGCGCGCGAAATCCTCGAAAGATCCGCGCGCGGTGCGGTCCTCCAGTCCCCATGCCGCATAAGCGTCGTATTTATACTCCAGCGGTTCGCAGCATTCTTCATGCGCTGTGGCATGGCGCGCGCCGACATAGCATTCGACCGTGATCGGAAATTCCAATGGTGTGCGGCCATACTCCTTCAGCGCAGCACGGTAGGTCTGCATCAGTGCAGTTACCTTGCCCAGCCCGCTGGTATTCACGATAAGCCATGCGTCGCCGACCCGCGCTGCGCGCCGCACCGATACATTGGCCTGTCCTGCGATGTAAAGCGGCGGTCCCCGCGGGCGAACCGGCTTCACGCCAATACCGGCGTCATTGACTGTGTAAAACCGACCTTTGTGCGTCACCCGCTCCTCGGTCCACAGCCGCCGGATCAGGCTAATGCTTTCGTTGAACCGCGGTGCCCGCTCGGCAAGGCTGATGCCGAACGCATCGAATTCCGGCTGACGGTAGCCCAGGCCAACGCCGAGGATGAAGTTCCCGCCGGTGAGCACGTCCAATGTGGCGGCTTCCTCGGCAACATGCACCGGGTTGAGCGGCGGCAGGACCAGGATATTGGGCCCAATCGTCATGCCCTGCGCGTATGCTGCAACGTGACCCATGACGGGCGTGATCTGCAGCATCTGCATCGGATGGGTCAGCCAGTGGTGCGGAAACCACAGCGACGCGAAACCGGCATCGCGCGCCGCACGCACCTGCTCGGCCATCTCAGGGACGCGTTGCGCGAGGCTGTAACCCTCCGGGAATTGCGTGTTGATGAAGAGACCGACTTTCATAGCGGGCCTTTCCTGCTCCGCGCTGCGCGCTGATGTCGATTACAGGCGTTCAGATGCACTCAAACGCGATCCACTCTCTCCCTAATCGTTCGTGCCGGGTATGAGCCTGGCACCCACGGGACCGGGCCGGCACGTGTCGCGAATCGTGGATGGCCGGGCCAAGCCCGGCCACGAACGATGGATGGATTGCACTTCTACGTCACATCACCAGCAGCCGAGCTTGGCAGCGAGGTCGATGAAATCTTCCGCGATCACGTCGAAATCATGCTCGGCCTTCAAATCCCGGGTCTTGTTGGGGCCGTGCTCGAGGGGCCGGCTGACAAAGGCGGTATGAAAGCCGCGGCTGCGCGCCGCGAGAAGATCGCCATTATGCGCCGCTACCATCATGCATTGCTCGGGCTTGAGATCGAGCATCGCGGCACTTCGGTCATAGGCCTCGGGCCGCGGCTTGTAGGCCTGTGCGATCTCAGCGCCGAGAATTACGTCCCACGGCAAACCGGCGTATTTCGCCATGTTCACCATAAGCGCGACATTGCCGTTCGACAGCGTCGCGAGGATGAATTTGCGCTTCAGACGAGTGAGGCCTTCGACGGTGTCGGGCCAGCCGTCGAGGCGGTGCCAGGCGCGGTTCAGGTGGTCGATCTCCGCCGCGCTGAGGCCGGTGATCGCAAACTCCTGCAACAGCTCGACGAGGTTCTCGCGATGCAGATCGTCGAGCTTCACCCACGGCCGCTCGCCGTTGCGCACCTTGTCCATGGCCGGCTGATAGCGCGCCCGCCAGCGGTCTGCGAAAGCGTGCCAATCCTTGTCGTAGCCTTTCGGCGCGAGAAAATTCTTGGCCTCGCGGGCGATGCTGTCGCGCCAATTCACGACTGTCCCGAAGACATCGAAAGTGAGGGCCTTAACCTCGGAGAGCGCCATCGCAATCATTCCTTTCGTCGTAGCCTTGAGGCGCTGCCGGTGTCGCGCCGCGTGCGGCTGCCGTCAACCGCAAATCGGCGCGGATTAGACGCAACGATCCGCCGAGGTTCTCGCCTAAAACCACCCTGTTTGATAAAAAGGGCAGATCGGGCGCTTGTCAAAAAGGGGTGCGCCACCCACTCGCCAGAAAGGGAAAGCCGATGGAGCTCACCGACCCCGTCAAGCGGATCCTCAGCTATTACGAGAGCGACAATCCGGGCACCAAAGCGAACCTCGCCCGCATCCTGCTGCAGGGCAGGCTCGGCGGCACCGGCCGGCTGCTTATCCTGCCCGTCGACCAGGGAGTGGAGCACGGACCCGCGCGCAGTTTTGCGCCGAACCCGCCGGCCTACGACCCGCACTTTCATTATCAGCTCGCGCTCGATGCCGGCCTCTCTGCCTATGCCGCGCCGCTCGGGTTCCTCGAAGCCGGCGCCGATACTTTTGCCGGCCGGATCCCGACGATTTTGAAGCTCAATAATGCCAACAGCATGTCGCGCTTCAAGGAGAATGCGAGCCAGGCGATCACCGGCAACGTCAAGGACGCACTCAGGCTCGGCTGCGCCGCAATCGGCTACACGATCTATCCCGGCTCGGACGCCGCCTATGACCAGATGCGCGACATCGCTGTGATGGCGTGCGAGGCGAAATCCTATGGCTTGGCCGTCGTGATCTGGTCCTACCCGCGCGGCGGCAACCTGTCGCGTGAGGGCGAAACCGCGATCGACATCAGCGCCTATGCGGCGCAAATCGCCGCGCAGCTCGGCGCGCACATCATCAAAGTGAAGCCGCCGACGCAGCATCTCGAATTGGCGGCGGCCAAGGCGGTCTACGAAAAGCAAGGCATCGACATCTCGACCCCGGCGGCGCGCATCCGCCACGTCGTGCAATCCGCCTTCAACGGCCGGCGCATCGTTGTCTTCTCGGGCGGCGAGGCGAAGGACCTCGACGGCGTCTTCGCCGAGGTGCGGGCCGTGCGCGACGGCGGCGGCAACGGCTCGATCATCGGCCGCAACACCTTCCAGCGCAAAAAGGACGACGCGCTCGCGATGCTCGACAAGATCATCAAGATCTACCAGGGCAAAGACTGACCCGCGCCTGTCATGGTGAACGCAGCGAAGCGATCTCGTTCCAGTCGTGCCCGGACAGTCGAGGCTGCTTCGTCGCTGCGCTCCCCCCAATGACGGGAGTGGTGCGATCGAATGCGCGGAAACCCTCAGCGGGCCGGGGACGAGCGGGCGACGACGCGGCTGTACCTGATCACGCCGCCCGCGCTCGACCCCGACCGGTTCGCGAGACAGCTCGAAGAGGCGCTCGCCGGCGGCGACGTGGCCTCGCTGCAATTGCGCCTCAAGGACTGCGATGACGACACGGTCCGCCGCGCCGCCAGGATTCTGAAGCCAATCGCGCAGGACCGTGGCGTCGCATTCATCATGAACGACCGGCCCGATCTTGCTGCCGAGCTCGATTGCGACGGCGTGCATGTCGGCGAAGAGGACGCGCCCTATTCCGAGGCGCGGCGGCTCTTGGGCCCCGACCGCGTCGTCGGCGTTACCTGCGGCGCTAGCCGCCACCGGGCACTGACTGCCGCCGAAGCCGGCGCCGACTACGTCGCGTTCGGCGCTTTCTTTCCGAGCCCCACGAAAACCGCCACGAAGCAGCGCGCCGATCCCGAGCTCATCCGCGACTGGAGCGAGACGACGGTGGTGCCGTGCTGCGCGATCGGCGGTATCACGCAACAAAATTGCGGCCCCCTCGTCGAAGCCGGGGCCGATTTTCTCGCGGTAATCAGCGCGATCTGGTCCCACCCCGGTGGCCCGCGCGCGGCGGTCGCCGAATTCAACCAAGTGTTCGCCCATTACGGCCGCGCTTTCGTTCAACCTTAGCAGCTGGGAAAATCCGATGACGGAGAAAAGACCTGGTCGCGCGCATCTGATCACCGGCGGCTTTCCGCCCGGTTCGATGGCCGGGCATGACCACGACTATGCCCGCCTGCAGCTGCTCGAGCTGCTGGCCGAACAGGAGGTTCCGGCCTCGGTCGCCAACGACTTCGCGGATATCGAGAAATGGCTGCCGGTCAGCCGCTTGCTGATTACTTACGTGGCCGGCCCCTACCCCGATGCCATGCAATGCCGCGCTATCGAGCGCTGGCTGCGGAGAGGCGGCCATTGGTTTGCTCTGCACGGCACCAGCGGCGGCCGTGCCGAGCGGGTGGAGGGCATTCGCCAGCGCCGCACGGTTAAGACCGAGCACCACGCGCTCCTCGGCAGCTATTTCCTGACCCATCCGCCGATCTGCCGGATCCGCGTCGATGTGCGCTCTCCCGATCACGCTCTGACCCGCGGCCTCGGCCGCTCCTTCGAGGTCGAGGACGAGCCGTATTTCATCGAATTGCAGGATCCAGGCTCGACACAGATCCTGTTGAGCGCGGATTACGGCCCGAACGCCACTTCGCCGGCGATCGGCGGCCTCTATGCCAAGGACACCTCGCTGCAGCCCGACGGCCGGACCCGCGTCATCGGTTATACGCGCGAGATCGGAGAAGGCGGCGTGACGTATTTCGCGCTGGGGCATTGCCACAACCCGGCGATCCGGGCGGGCCGGCCCGCCGACCCCGCGGACAGTACCCCCGCCACCTTTCACGGGGCGTGGGAATCAACTGCGTTTACGACGTTGCTGCGCAATGCCGTCGCCTGGGGCATAGGCGCCTGACCGGCGTGCCCGGCGCCGCCGCAACATAAAATTTCCGGCAATGTAAGGTGGCTCACGCTTCGCCGGGAATGAGAAAGCTATTCGTGGCGCCGCTCCCGCTTGTCGCAGGGGGCGCACAGGCCCATGGAGGGCGCCATGCCGTGGGATCAACTTTTGGAGGCGGAACTTGTCGCAGATCGAGCTCGACCAGCGCGATATGGCCCGGCATAACCACCGAGCATTTGACGTGCAGTGCGTTGACCCTCAGATCGGTGATGAGTGCTTCGGTAAAGCCCTTGACCGCGAACTTTGCCGGCGAATAGGCGGTATGCGGGATGCGCGGGCCGACTGACGCCCAAAAGCCGTTGACGCTGCTAGTGTTGACGATGTGGCCCTCCTCCGCCATCAGCAGCATCGGCAGGAAGGCGCGGGTGCAGTTATAGACGCCGCCCCAACAGATGTTGAAGGTTCTCTGCCATTCCTCTCGGCGGTGGACAATCATGCTGCCGCCGCCCCCAATCCCCGCGTTGTTGAAGAGGAGATGGATCTTTTCGGTGCGGTAAAGATCGGCGACCTCGTCGCGAAATTTTTCCACCTGTGCCTCGTCGGAGACATCGGTGAGATGCGCGGTGACGCGCAGACCTTGCAGTAACCCCGCGACCTCGCAGAGCCGCAGGGTTTCTGCCATGCCCGTTTCGGAGACATCGCACATCGCGACATTGCAGGCTTCCGCGACCAGCTGCCGGACCAGCTCTCGCCCCATTCCCGACCCGCCGCCGGTAACGACCGCGATCCTGCCCGCGAAATCCGTCATTTGTCGCCTCCCTTGGATTTCGTTCATCATTATATCCAGGCATTCAACGGACGGTCAGATAAAGAGGAGCGCTGAACGATGCTGAAGACCACACGCGATATGATCATGCCGACTGCGATCACCGGGTCGTACCCGCGGCCACTCTGGTATGACGCCAGCCTTTCCGGGCGCCCGTTCAAGGCCGCGCTAGGAGACTCCCTGTTCCGCGAGCAATATCTCGACGCCGTCGCAGCAATTGTCAATGCGCAGGAGGCCGCCGGCCTCGACATCGTGACCGATGGCGACAGCCGCTTCGATCTCGCAGTCGGCGGAAAATCGTGGTTCTTCTATGCGATAGAGCGCTTGGGGGGCATTCGCGGCCACCGCAGCACCTCACAGGGCTGGATGGCGCGGCACGACATCCGCCCCGGCAAGATCCTATGGGAAGTGCAGGAAGCTTATCAGCCGGCCATTGTCCAAGACAAATTAACCCGCGGCCCGCTGGAATATGCGGCATTGTGGCAGATAGCGCAGCGCCTCACCGACCGGCCGGTCAAATTCGGCGCGATCTGCGCGCCGGCTTTGGCGAGTATGCTGTGGAATGAATACTACGCGGATGACCGGGCGATGGTGCTCGACCTCTGCGACATTATGAATACCGAATTCCGCGAGCTTGCGGCTGCCGGCTGCCCGGTGATCCAGGTCGAAGAGCCGCGCCAGCACGGGCTCACAACCCGACCCGACTGCAGCGATGCCGAACTTGAATTCCAGACGGAGGCGTTCAATCGTCAGCTTGCCGGTGTCGATGCCGAGATCTGGGTGCATACCTGCTGGGGCAATCCCAATCAGCAGCGGGTTTACTGGGAGGTACCGAGCTACGAGCGCGCCTTGCCCTATCTATTGCAGCTCAATGCCGACGTCATCACTTTCGAATGCGCCAGCAATGACGGCAAGGACCTGCCACTCTTTGCCCAATACAAGACCGACAAGAAGATCGGCATCGGCGTGGTCAATCACTGTATTACCACGGTCGAGCCGGCCGAGCACGTGGCCGGGCTGATCAGGAAAGCGCTCGAATACATTCCGCCCGAGCGGCTCGTCATTACCACCGATTGCGGCTTTGGCCGCGAGGGTCTCTCGCGCCGCATCGCCTACTACAAATGCGTCGCGCTCGTCGAAGGCACCAACATCGTGCGCCGCGAGCTGGGCCTGCCGGAAGCCCACATCCGCGCCGCCGACCCCAAACTTTACTTCGCCGGCATAGGTGAGAAGTAAGCGCTTGGGTCAGATATCATCGCCGCGCGGCGGGCTTCCCGGCGTGCAGCGGATCCGTTCGAGTTGCCATTTCGGATGATCGGCGAGCCAATGCGTCGCCAATTCCTGGCCATGCAGCATGCAGCCGGCGAAACCCGACCAGCCGCCTTCTGCCGTCGGATTAACCGTCTGGCAATCAGAGGGCTGACCGATGAGACAGAAGACCAGCGACAACGTGACCAGCATAGCAACCCAACCGCGCGAGCACTCCGCGGGTCAAGTATCGGGTTGCGGCCTCTCCAAACCGTTAACGCATGTTCGCTCGCAGAGTTGATGCTGTTTCTTTTCGATCTGCTGACTGCGCTGCGCTCGCCGCCGAGGCGGCGATCGAAGTTGGTCTTTCGTCCTGGCTCGCCTCGCATCTTGCGATGCGATACGATGAGCTCAAGCCGTGGCGCGAAGTACGCGAAGTGCTCGACGCATTACGCCGTCAAGGACTCGCGCTGGGAGTGGTCACGAACTGCTCGGAGGAACTCGGCGCGAGCGCCGCCGCCCGCACTGGCTTCGCATTCATGCGGTCATCCTGGCCCGACGAGCCGGTTATTACAAGCCCGATCCCAGACCTTACAATATGCCGCTTGCCGAACCGCGCGTGGCGGCAAGCTGTTGCCTGTTCGTCACAGGCTCCGCCTATGATCTGTTCGGCACGAGAAAGCCCGGATTGGCTACCTTTTGGCGCAACCGCATTGGCATGCCTAGGCTAGCCGGTGTGCCAAGCCGATTGTGCAGCACCGCTCGCTTTATCCGCTATTGCAGATGGCGGGAAAGCCGAACTGAGCCTCGCGGCGGGACGGTCGGATGTTTCGGGCTAGATTGGCCGTGTCATGGCGAGAACTCCCGGACCCGACGACGACCCGAGAAGCGGGCGTCTCGAGGGACGAAGCAATCTCCGCCGGATCCGCACACGGGCACCCGGATTGCTTCGCTCCCCTCAGAATATCGTTTGGAATGGTACGATTTACTCCGGGACACGGGTGGATTGCCAGGCCACCATTTGCCACTTTCCGCCCCTGTTGGCGTAAACGTCAGTGAAACGAACGCTAAAACTGTTGGGTCGCCCTTGCGACACGACGCTGATGCGGCATGAGCCGGTTAACACCACTGCATCGCCCAGATCCTGAGCTTTGACGTCCGATGGTTCGACCGCGGTGTAGACGGTAGACCCCGACTCCATGTTCCCCATCAGGCTTTGTTTCGTATCGAGCCGCGCCGTGGAGTGAGTGTAAACGAGGTCGTCAGACAACAGCGCGTTGAGCGTAGCGATGTCCCTTTGTGCCATCGCAGTCATGCGCTTCCTATCGAGCTCGATGATTATTTGCCCATTGTCTGCCATTCCTTCCTCCTCTCTCATCGGACTTCTAACACCAATTTGCCCTGCAGATGGCGGGATTCGCTGACCCGATGGGCCTCGGCGGCCTCGGCGAGTTTATAGCGCGTGATAGCCGGCGGCGATACGGCGCCGGTCTCGAGCAGCGTCAGCATCCGCGCGAGATGCGTGCGGTCCCGCGCAACATTTGGACGCAATACCCGTACATCCTTGCGGCTGGGCTGAAAGCCGGCCGGGGCCGGCGCGATCCAAACCAATCGGCCGCCCGGCTTCAGTATGCTGTACGAGCGAACCTGGACATCGCCGCCTACTGTATCGAATACGACGTCACAATCGGACACCACCTTTGTGAAATCTTCTTTGTTGTAATCGATCACCCGGTCGGCCCCTAACCCGCGGACGTAGTCGTGGTTGCGCGCGCTGGCGGTTGTGATCACGGTCGTGCCGAGATGCTTCGCTAGCTGTATCGCGAAGCCGGCAACACCTCCGGCGCCGCCCTGAATCAAAATGATCTCCCCCGGCTTGAGCTTGGCCGTATCCTCAAGTGCCCACAGCGCGGTAATGCTGGTCAACGCCATCGCGGCCGCCTCGGCGTGCCCCAGCCGCGCGGGTTTCTTCGCGACGATTGCGGACTTGATCGCGATCTTTTCGCCATAGGCGCCTTCGACGCCTTGATCGCACACCCCAAACACTGGGTCGCCGATGCTCAGATCCGTGACACCCGGGCCGACGACACTGACCACGCCAGAGAAGTCGCGGCCGAGGATGTGCGGCAGGCTGACGCCGCGGCCTCCATAGGCGCCTCCCCCCAACCGCACTTTGTAATCCGCCGCGTTGACGCTCGCCACGTGGATGTCGACGACGATCTCACCCGGTCCGGCCGTCGGGTCCGGTACCTCGGCGACGTGCAGCACCTCCGGTCCACCATGCCGCTCGAACACTACTGCCTTCATGGCCCTTTCCCTCTGTTATTGTCTCTGCAGAAACTCGATCAGCAGCTCGCTTACGCGCTCCGGCTGCTCCTGCTGCACCCAATGCCCAGCGCCATCGATCAGATGACAGCCCACCATTCGGGTGCACGCGTTTTGCTGCATTCGCTGGAAATTGCTGGGACGCTGGTAGGTTCCCCAATCACTCTTTCCCGCAATGAAAATCGACGGCACATCGATCGTGCGGCCGGAAAATAATTGCAGCTCGGAATCGAACCTGCCTTCAGTGCGGGACCGATACCATTGTAAGCCGCCCTGAAACCCGGTCCGCTCGTATTCAGCGCTGTAGACCCGCAGCTCGGTGTCGGGAAGCCATTGGCAGGCGGCGATCTCGGCGGCCGACGGCATCTCCGGCGCCACCGTCTCGGCCATGTTCTTATCCAGGTCCATAATGTAGTAGGTCGGCATCTTCGCCAGTTCGGCGGCGGACCAGGATTTCAGCGGAAATGGCTTGTTCCCGGTCCAATCGGCGCTCTTGTAGTGGAAATAGCCGCGCAGAAACGCGTGGGCCCCCTGCGGACAATGCCACATGTCGTCATTGGCCTGCCGCGTCGAGTAATACCACTGGTAGTGCTTGCGCGGCCGCTCCAGCCTTGCGAGTTCATCGTGGATCGTCAGGCTGGTGGGAGCGGGTTGTGACCGGCCGTCGGCAGTGTCGAAGGGCAGGGGCGGCGGTCCGGCGAAAGGCGCGCTCATCAGCGCTACGGAGCGGAAGACATCGGGCCGGATCAGCGCGCACCAGGCCGCGACGGACGCCCCGAAATCGTGACCGAAGACCCCCGCGACCTCGCAATAGCCGAGCGTCGAAACCAACCCCAACGCATCCCTGACGGCGTTGAGAATCCTGAAAGAGGCGAGATCGGCGTCATAATCAGCATCCCAGCCGGTTGTTCGGCCGTATCCCCGCTGATCCGGCGCCACGACGCGGAACCCGGCGGCGGCCAGCGGCAGCACGACCTTTCGCCACGAATAGGCAAGCTCCGGGAAGCCGTGCAGCAGCAGGACCAACGGCCGGCCACGCGGGTCGAAGCCCGCTTCGAGCACATGCATTCGCAACCCGTTTACGTCTTCCACAAAACGGGACCGGATGCCCAGCGGAAGAACGGCATCTTCCAACAGTATCAGCGCGGTCATTCTGCAACCGCCGAGTTCGTTGCTGATGCATGGGGAAACATGAAATCACCCGCTCGACGTTGCGGCATCCATCCATAATACTTGGCGCGGGCTCGCTTCCATGGCTAAAAACGGCCCAGCCTCCTTTCGAGAGCTCAACTGGCGAGTTAGCCGTGCGAGGCGCCGGATGGCGCGGAGCCGAGCATCCACCCGCTTTGCGATGTGCCCACCCTCGGCGGGCGAGATCTTGCCGCGCGCAATCGCGGACAGAACGGCGGACAGCACTTGCCGGCAGTCTTCGGCCGTGCGTAGCGACGACAATCGATCCCGACATACCGCGCGGGGTCCAGTGGGGCAAGCGGCGGCGGCAGGAGTTGCACGGCAAGCGGCCGCAAGAGATGAGGCTTGCGGTCGATGAGATCCGACAGCGCTTGTGGGCTCAGAGGCCGGGCAACAAGATCGGGTACACGCCGCTTCGGGTTTCGGATGCCGCGCGGCCGGCCGCGCGGATTACCAGAGCTTCCTTTGGCGAAGCGCCCGCGCGCGTCGCGCGCGCGGGGCAAGAAGGGATCAGGATCAAGTGGTTGAGATTCTTTAATTCCGGTCTCGGAAAACAGGAGAGAACAGGCGAGCTCAGTAACCATTTTCCAGCATCACTTCGGCGAGCGGCAGAAGATTTTAAATGCGATGGATATACGTTCCTGATACGTTCTTATCAAGCTGCCACGGTTGCCGGGAAGAACCGGACCAGCCGCTCACGCCGCCCATTCGAGGATTTCCCGCACCTGCGCCGGTTCGGAGATCGGTCGCGGATTGCGCGGGACCCAAGGCGTCGCCATCGCCTCTTCGGCGATGCGGGCGAAGCTCGCGGCGCCGATCTGCACTGCGCCGAGGCTGCGCGGCATGCCAAGGCCGGCGATAAAGGCGTCGAGCACCTCGCCAGCATCTTCACCCGGATGGCCCATCGCCGCCGCCACCAGCGCCTGTCGCTCGGCATTGACCGGCTTGTTCCAGCGCATCACCGCCGGCAGCATGATGCACGAGGTGTGACCGTGCGGGATGTCGAAAGCGGCACCCAGGACATAGCCGATGCCGTGGCTTGCGCCCATCGGCACGCCGCTGGCGATCGCACCCATCGACAGCCACGAACCGATCTGGCAATCGAGGCGCGCCTCGAGGTCGGCCGGATCGGCCTTGACGCGCGGCAGGCCGCGCGTGAGCAGCGCGAGCCCGTGCAGCGCCTGCGCATCCGCGAACGGGTTCGCCTCAGTGGAGCAGATCCCTTCGACGCAGTGATCGACGGCGCGGATGCCGGTCGACAGCCACAGCCATTCGGGGGTGTGCACGGTGATCGCCGGATCGAGCATGACGGTGCGCGGGATGATCTGCGGGTGTCGGAACAGTTCCTTGATCCGCCGCCGCTCGTCAGTAACGCCGGCAATGGCGCTGAACTCGCCGGCCGAGAGGGTGGTCGGCACAGTGATCTGGCGGACCGTCGGTGCCTTGCACGGCGGCGGGCCGAGAGCTCCGTCCGGCCCCTTCACCGGTCGATAGTCGTCGAGTGCATCTGGGGTCCGGATATCGTTCGCCAGGCAAAGCTGGACGGCTTTGGCGCCGTCGGTGACGGAGCCACCGCCGATCGTAGTGATCAGGTCGGCATCCACCTCGCGGGCCGCTGCGGCGGCCTCGATGACGGCACGGCGCGGCGTGTGCGGCAGCATCCGGTCGAAGAGGCCGACGAAGCGGTTCCCGAGCGCCTGCCGCACTTTGGCGATCTCGTCCGTCGCGCGGTTGAGCGTGCCGCTCACCATCAGGAAGACGCGTTCGGCTCCGTACCTCTGCGCTTTCTCGGCGACTGCCTCGACAGCGGGCTTGCCGAACACGACTGCATCCATCTCACCAAACTCGACGCGCCCCGCTTGCAGCATCGCATTTCGCTCCCGGCTTGTTCTTGCGGTGAATTTAGCGCGGCGCCGCAGTTTGTGTCACACTGTGATCGAACGGAGGAGGGAAGAAATGGCAGCAAAAACCACCATCATTGCTCTTGAGGAACATTACCTCGATCCCGAGGTGAAGCAGTATGGCAGTCCCGGCGCCGGGCCGGAGATCGTACGGCGGCTCGACGATTTGGCCGAGTTACGCCTGAGAGAAATGGACGAAGCGGGCATCGACTTTCAGGTGCTCTCGCACTCAATCCCGGGATTGCAGGGCGTCGATGCCGCGACCGGCGTGCCGCTCGCGCGCCGTGTCAACGACCGGCTGCGCGAGGCGGTTGAGCGCCGTCCCGACCGCTTTGCCGCGTTCGCCGCGCTGCCGACCGCCGACCCGCGCGCTGCGGCGGAGGAGCTCGAACGCACGGTCACCCGGCTCGGCTTCAAGGGCGCGATGATCAACGGCGTGACGGCCGGCGTCTTTCACGATGATGAGCGCTTCTGGCCAATCTACGAGCGGGCGCAGGCGCTCGATGTGCCGATCTACATCCATCCGGCTTTGCCGCATTCCGCGGTCATCGAAGCCTATTACAAGGACTATGTGCAAAAACACCCCGGCATCCTGCGCGCCGCCTGGGGTTTCACGGTCGAGACCGCGACGCAAGGCATCCGGTTCGTGCTGTCGGGCGTGTTCGACGCCTATCCCGGTCTTAAGATCATCCTCGGCCATATGGGCGAGGGCCTGCCTTTCTATCTCTGGCGCATCAGCCACGGGCTGCGCGCCAGCATGAGCGAACAGAGCTTCCGCGATATTTTCTGCGAGCACTTCTGGATCACGACCAGCGGCTTCTTTTCCGACCCGGCGCTGTTGTGCTGCATGATGGAGATTGGCATTGACCGGATCCTGTTTTCCGTCGACTACCCGTTCGCGGAAAACCTGCCCGCCACTGAGTGGACAAAGACGCTGCCGCTATGTGCGGAGGACAAGGACAAATTGCTCAGCGGCAACGCGACGCGGCTGCTCAAATTGTAGAACCCGCACCCTTTCCTACCCCGCAAGCGGAGGAGGGTTACGCAGGGAGCGTGAGAAATCGGTACGCCATCGAGGCGTGCATCGCTATACCGGCCGCCATGCAGTCCTCGTTCAATATCATGCGGTTGGAGTGGCAGGGCGCGATATCGTCGTGCTTTTCATGGCCGGTTGGCATCACGCCGAGAAACATCAGGCACCCCGGGATGCGCTGCAGGACGTAGGAAAAATCCTCCGCGCCCATGATCGGCGCGGGCCGGTCGATGTAGTTCTCGGGGCCGAGGAGTTCGGTCGCAACGGAGTGCGCAAAATCGACAAACTCGGCGTGGTTCACGGTGACGGGATAGCCGCGTTTCATGGTAATATGCGCTTCGCACGAATGCGCCGCCGCGATATTCGCCGCGACGCGGCGAAGGCCCTCCTGGGCCTTCTCTCGCGCTTTCTCCGAGGTGGCGCGCAGAGTGCCAACCATCTCAGCCGTCTCCGGGATGACGTTGTTCGTCGTCCCGGCGGTAACTTTCGCGCAAGTCAATACGACGGGATCGAAGGCGTCGATCCGGCGGGTCACGAACGTCTGGAGCGCCAAGCCGATCTCGAATGCGACCGGTATCGGATCGACCGCGTCATGCGGCATCGAGGCATGGCCGCCTCGCCCTTTCACCGTGATTGTCCAGTAATCCGCCGAGGCCATCATCGGGCCGGCCCTGCCGAGAATGGCGCCGGCCCTGACGCCGGGCCAGATGTGCAAGGCAAATGCCGCATCGGGCCTGGGGTCGGCATCGAGGAGGCCGTCCTCGATCATCAGGCGAGCCCCGCCATATCCTTCTTCGCCCGGCTGAAACATGAATTTGACCGTGCCCGCCAGCTCATCGCGATGACGGTGCAATAGATGCACCGCCTGCACCAGCATTGCCGTATGCGCGTCATGCCCGCAGGCGTGCATGCGGCCCGGAAATTCGCTGGCAAAGTCGAGCCCGGTCGCTTCCGGCATCGGCAGCGCGTCCATGTCGCCGCGGAGTAGGATCGTGCGCCCGGTTTGCGTTCCCGGCTTGGTGCCGCTCAGCGATACGACGAGACCCGAGGTCGACGGCCCGCGTGCGATGTCCAGATCAAGACCGCGCAGCTCCTCGAGCACCGCCTCGGTCGTCAGCGGCAGGTGAAGCCCCAGTTCGGGCTTGGCGTGTATCCGCCTGCGCAGCGCGACAGCAGCTGGAAGCAACTCCTGCGCTTCCTCAAGAAGGCGGTGCAATTCCGACATATGCTCTATTCTCCACATCATTTTCGCCGGCCGGCGGGTGCACTCTATAGCAGATCGCTCAGGTGCCGCAAAAAGATGACACAGCATTGCAGGCGTGGCGTCTGTCCGATCACCAGCGGACAGCGCTCGACGACACTTCCGTCGACGTGGTGGACTGCTTGGAGGTGCTCGCCATCTAATCGGCACGACAACAGTTCGCCGCTGACGCCTCAGGCCCATAAGCAACGAAAAGAGATCGCGACGTTGGCGGAGAGGGAGATTCGAACCCTCGGTCCCCCGGTAAGGAGGACCACGGTCTTCGAGTTCTCTTGTCCGCATCCCGGCTGGTAAGGCCTGATCCGGCCGAATAAATCCACGTCTTTAGCAGCGGCACTCGCCCGTTGCGACCCGTCCCGCTGATCCCCGCTAATCCGGTGGCAAATCTAGTGGCAAAAAGCACATCGTGCTAGGGGCGAGGCTGCGATCAGTCGGATGACACTTGCCTCTCGTCTGATCCGCGACGGCATCGCACGAGGTGATGCCACTCGAAGGTTGTTGGCCACGATTTGGACACAATAATGCAAATGAGACGCACCTCGACTTCGCCGAAGCGCAAGCGTTTATTTGGACTTCTGCCCGTCGCCGTGATCCTCTAGCAAGGAGAGCCGATCCAGCATCGCCTCGACTTCAGCGCGTTGCGTCCGAATGTATTCGAAAAATAACCGCTCGACCCTCCGATACGGCGTGCCGCGGAGGCTCGCAAGCCGGTCGCGCCGCTGGTCGTAGCCCGCGAGTAGCGCCCCATATTTGTCGCGAAAATACCGGAGGTTGGCATCGAGGCTGACGAAGCGTTCATCCGACAATAAATCGATCGCACGCTGGGTCTTGCCCAACCTGAATGGCGACTGCAGTGTAAAGAGCCGAAACGTCGTATCGTAGAGATCGTTCGGCTCGTGGACCGGCAGCGTCTTCAGTAATGCACCGTGCCGTGTCGGCAGCCAATGAAATTCGTAGAAGGCGTCCCGCCCGGGTCCGTCACCCTGAATTTCCCGGTAATCGCTGATGTTCTCTGAGGTGCCGAGCTCCGCCAGATTCACGAACTCGTTTGCGGGCACAGCGAGATTGAATATCTGCCGAAATTTTATTGCCCGCACCGATAGCGGAGGCCAGATGTTCGCGGCTGCCAAAGCGTTGCGCAGGGTATGCGCGCAATTGTCCGCCCAGACACTCCAATTGTAGTCGGCGTCGCCCTCGGCGTATTCGCGGTTTTTGTCGTTGAGGAAGGCGATAATCTCGTCCATCATTGGTCCGGTCACCGGCAGACGGGCGCAGAATACCGACCGCGCAAATCGCAGCGCGAGGTCGGTGCCGATCGCCTCGTTAGCGACAAAATTTTCGAGGCCTGCACCAGTGTTCGCAGACGGGTAGTCGTGAAATTGGACCCCTTTGTAGATGCCCTTCTCGATTACGTCATGCACAGCGGCGTCGAAATGGGTTTGCGTCAGACGATCACCCAATTTCAGATTGCCCTCATAAAAAAGTTCGTGTCCGGGAGTTGCCACCCAGTTGACGTTCTGGAACCAGCGGTTCACGCTGATGCCCGCACCGTGCTCGGGATCGTCGAGATCGGTCGCCGCGACACGGCATCGCCGCAACTGCGGGAACGGCGCCTGCTCGTCTTTGCAGGCGCCTTTGACGTACATGACTGCGTGCCCCGCGATCCCGCCCTCGCCCTTCAATTTGGAGCGAAATTGACTCGTGGCACACAGCTCCACGTAGTACGGAAAGAATTGGTCGTAGACAGGATCGGGGCGCCGCTCGACGATGATGTGGCCCGGTTTCAGCATGAACCGTGCCATCACGCCGTCGTCACCGCACCCACTGAGGAAGAATATGACGCCGGCGGCAGCGACGGCTAGAATGCCGCGGCTCGTCCTTTTATAGAGCTGCACTTCAACCCTCGATACGCCACAATCACTGCAGTCACCGCCTGTGAAGAGGCTCAGCTGGGCCAGACGGGCTGCTCAATGTTAGCACGGCGGATCCGTCGCCGCGACACGGTGATCCTGACCGCGCCGGGCCTACGACGGAACGCGTCCCAGATTGGGACGCCAGGCATCGTCGCGGGATTCCAGGCTAATTGCGCGCGCTATGAAGATTGTTACACTGTATTTGATACGAGCAGTAGCCGAGAGCGGTGGTTATGATCGTCAATATTGCACTAACTCTAGTGATGGTGGGCTGCCTGGCGATGATTGCGCCGGCTCACGCGCAAACAAAGTCAAGGGCCCTGCAATCGTGTCCGCGAACCAAGTAGGCTCCCCGTGAGAGGTCTGCAATGAAAACTCACGGATCGGCATGGACTTGCTTTGCTCTGAGCTGTGTTGGCGTCTTGCTGGCCTGCTGCAGGCCGGACACCAAAGTTGATGCTCCCGAGATACGCCCTGTCCGGACGGTGACCGCTGCAAGAGGAGAGGCGGCCGAAACGGTCGTTTTGACCGGGCACATCCGGGCCGACGACGAGCCGTCGTTTGCGTTTCGGCTCGGCGGACGGATGATCGAAAGATCGGTCAATGTCGGCGAGCGAGTCGAAGCGGGACAGGTGCTCGCCAAGCTCGATCCGGAGAATGAACTCAGCGCCCTGCGTTCCGCCGAATCCGCTCTCGCCGCCGCACGGGGACAATTGAACTATGCGCGCGCCGACTTCGAGCGGCAGCGGCAGCTGCTCGCGAATGGCCACACGCCCCGAGCGCGGTTCGATCAGGCGCAGAAAGCGCTGCAAAACGCGCAATCGCAGGTCGATGACGCCGAAGCTCGGCTGGAAATTGCCCAAGACCGCGTGAACTGGACTACCCTTACGGCGGATGCCCCCGGAACCATGACGGCGCGTGGCGCGGAACCGGGCGAGGTCGTGCAGGCCGGACAGATGATCGTTCGGCTCGCGCGGCAGGGTGGGCGCGACGCCGTCTTCGACGTACCGGCCCAACTGCTGCGTTCCGCCCCGAGCGACTCGGAAATCACGGTGAGGCTGACGGACGATCCCGGTGTCATGGCCACCGGGCGGGTGCGAGAGGTGGCCGCGCAGGCCGATCCGGTGACCCGGACATTCGAGGTCAAGGTCGGTCTCAGGGATCCGCCGGAAGCGATGCGGCTGGGCGCTACGGTTACGGGTAGCGTCAAGCTGGCATCCGAACCGGTCATCACTATCCCCGCCAGTGCGCTGACGGAGCTCAACCGGCAGCCGGCCGTCTGGATTGTCGACCCCAAAAGTTTGACAGTGTCGATGCGAAATGTGGAATTGCTGCGACACGACCCGGGCACGGTTGTCATTGCCCAAGGTGTCGAAACCGGCGACATCGTTGTGACTGCCGGCGTCCAAGCGCTCCACCCTGGCCAGAAGGTTCGGTTGCTGGGATCGTCCTCATAGATGCAGTTCAACCTGTCGAAGTGGGCGCTCGAGCACCGCTCGTTCGTCGTCTACACGATGATTGCAGCGATGATCGCCGGGCTCGGCGCGTTCTATCGCCTCGGCCGCGACGAGGATCCGCCATTCGTCATCAAGACGATGGTAGTGCAAGCGGCGTGGCCAGGAGCGACGTTGGATGACACCCTGTCGCAGGTCACTGACCGGCTTGAACGCACTCTGCAGGAGACGCCGAGCCTCGATTATCTGCGCAGCTACACGAGCCCCGGCAAGACCACGATCTTCATCAACCTAAAGGGAGAGACCACGGCTCGGCAGATCCCCGACATCTGGTACCACGTTCGCAAGAGTGTCGGCGATATGCGGCACACCCTTCCCGCCGGCGTCGTGGGCCCCGGCTTCAACGACGAATTCGGGGACGTTTTCGGGATAATCTACGCCGTCACGGCGGAGGGCTTTACCCACCGCGAGCTAAGGGATTATGCCGAAGACATTCGCTCGCGCCTGATGCAGGCGCCGGACGTCGCGAAAATTGAGCTCCTCGGCGCCCAAGACGAAAAGATCTATGTCGAATTCTCGGCTCAACAGCTCGCGGGACTCGGGATCGACCGCTCGGCGCTCGCCGCCGCGCTGGCGGCTCAGAACATCGTTAGTCCCTCCGGCGTTCTGCAAACCGGCAACGAGAGGCTCACGCTGCGGGTCTCGGGCGCATTCGAGTCCGAGCAGGATATATTGGGGGTCAATTTCGTCGCGAACGGACGCCTGATCCGGTTGCGCGACATCGCGCAGGTGCACCGCGCCTATGCCGACCCGCCGCAACCGATGTTCCGGGTTAACGGGCAGCCGGCCATCGGCATCGCCATCGCGATGCGCGAGGGCGGCGACATTTTGACCCTCGGCCGCAACATCGAGCAGGCGATGCGCGAGATCCGGGCCGATCTGCCGATCGGCATTGAGCCTGTGCGCGTGGCGGACCAGCCTCGCGTAGTCGATCATGCAATTCGCGACTTCACGACCTCGCTGTGGCAGGCCATTGCCATCATCATGGCGGTGAGCCTCGTCACCCTCGGCCTCCGCCCCGGCGCCGTCATCGCGCTCTCGATCCCGCTGACGATCGCGCTCGTGCTGCCCGTCATGGAGTTCACGACGATCGATCTGCAGCGCATCTCGCTCGGCGCGCTCATTATCGCGCTCGGCCTGCTCGTAGACGATGCGATGACGACCGTCGATGTCATGACCTCGCGGCTCGCGGCTGGAGACAGCAAAGAAGCGGCGGCGACATTCGCCTACAGGACGCTCGCGCTGCCGATGTTGACCGGCTCGTTTGTCACGGCTGCCGGCTTCATACCGATCGGCTTTGCTAGGAGCTCGGCCGGCGAATACACCTTTTCGATTTTCGCTGTCGTTTCGTATGCGCTGGTGCTTTCGTGGTTCGTAGCGGTTATCTTTGCGCCGTTGCTCGGCGTGGCCATTCTCGCCAAACCGAAGGCCAAGCCTTCAGACAATCCCAGCGCCATTGTCGGTTATTTTCGCACATTCCTCGTCGGCGCTATGCGGGCGCGCTGGGTTACGATCGGCGCAACGCTGGGATGCTTTGCCGCGGCCGTTCTCGCGAGCCCGTTGATACAGCGCCAGTTCTTTCCGCCATCGGACCGCCCGGACCTTCTGGTAGACCTGACACTGCCGCAAAACGCTTCGATCTACGCCAGCGAGGATGCAGCCGAGAAGCTCGACGGCCTCCTCAAGGGCGATCCCGACGTCGACCGCTGGAGCACTTATGTCGGGCGCGGCGCGATCCGCTTTTATCTGCCGCTGGATGTTCAATTGCCGAACGACTTCTTTACACAGGCCGTTATCGTCGCCAAGGACGTGGCGGCGCGCGAGCGGCTTCATAAGAAGCTGGAGATGGCGCTCGCGGAGCAGTTCCCTAGCGCGGTCAGCCGGGTCTCGCCCCTGGGGCTGGGCCCGCCTGTCGGCTGGCCGGTGCAATATCGTGTGAGCGGCGCCGATATCAGCGAAGTGCGGGACATCGCGCTGCAGCTTGCGCAGATCGTGGCGACCGAGCCCGGGACGAGACATGTCAATTTCGATTGGATGGAGCCGGCCCGAATGGTTCGCATCCGCATCGACCAGGATCAGGCGCGGCTGTTGGGCTTGAGCTCGCAGGCCATTGCCGCTGTGATGAACAGTGTGGTGACAGGCAAACCCGTTACGCAAGTCCGCGATGGGATTTATCTGGTCGACGTGCTGACGCGAGCAACCGACGAGGAACGCCTGTCGCTCTCGACGTTGCGCACCTTGCAGATCCCACTCGCGAACGGACGCACCATTCCGCTCAGCCAGATCGCGACATTCGACTTTGCGCAGGAATATCCGCTGATCTGGCGACGCGACCGGGTCCCGACATTGACCGTACAAGCCGATGTCACCCCAGGCGTATCGCCCGAGTGGGTGGTCGACTCGCTAGCTCCGGCGGTCGCAAAGCTGAGCGCCAGCCTCCCGGCATCGTATCGGATCGCGGTAGGGGGTACGGTCGAGGAGAGCCAAAAATCTCAGGCTTCCGTCTTCGTGGTTGTACCTCTGATGTTGTTCGTAATGATTACATTCCTGATGATCCAGCTGCAGAGCTTCAATCGGCTATTTCTCGTGCTGAGCGTTGTTCCGATGGGGCTGATCGGCATCGTTGCCGCGCTGCTTCTGTTCCATCAGCCGCTCGGGTTCGTTGCTATTCTCGGTATTCTGTCGCTGCTCGGCATGATCGCGCGAAATGCGGTGATCCTCATCGAGCAGATCGATTTTGAACTGGCGCAGGGGCTCGATCCTTGGAATGCCGTCGTCGAGGCGAGCGTGTCGCGCTTTCGCCCGATCATGCTGACGGCAATCTCCACGGTCCTCGGGCTGATCCCGATTGCGGTGACGATATTCTGGGGTCCGATGGCGATTGCCGTGATGGGTGGGCTGCTAGTTGCGACGGTTCTGACGCTGATTTTTTTGCCGGCGCTCTATGTCGCTTGGTTCCGGATCAATCAGCCCGCTGGGTTGCGGAGAACAGTGGTTCCTCGCCCTACCGCCTCGGACATAGCGTGAGTGCAAACCTCTATCTGCCGGCGATGAAACGAGTGACGGGCTTCTTTGCGCTTTGGGTGACGCTGACCGGCGCGGATCCGACCGATCTCGTGGCCGGCGCTGTAGCGTCATGGGCCACGACCTGGGTGAGCCTGCATCTGCTGCCGCCGGGTACGAGCCGTGTGCGCGTATCTGCTCTCGCCCGGCTCGGGCTGCGCTTCGTGCGTCAATCGGTGGTTGCCGGAGTTGACGTCGCGCGGCGCGCGCTCGATCCGCGACTGCCGCTAACGCCCGGCTTTGTAAGCTTCCCGGTCGGCCTTCGCCCCGGTCCGGCGCGTCACATGTTCACCACATTGATGAGCCTGCTGCCCGGTACCGTGCCGATCGGCCCGGCCGGGACGCGGGGGCTCCTCATCCATTGCCTCGATGTCGAGCAGCCGGTCGCCGCGCAGCTCGCGGAGGAGGAGGCGCTGTTCGTTCAGATTATTGGTGGGGTGTCCGGCAATGCCTAACTTCTTGCTCGCTGTCGCGGGTTTCGTGCTGGCGACGGTGGCGTTGGGCCTGGTCCGCGTCCTGCGCGGGCCGGGCGATGCCGACCGCATCATGGCGATACAGCTGCTCGGCACCGGTGGGACCGCGGCGCTGCTGTTGCTGGCGGAGGCGATGGCGGCACCGGCTGCGGTGGATCTCGCGCTGCTATTGGCGTTGCTCGCGCCGTTCGTCTCGGTCGCCTTTGTCAAGAGCGTCCCGGGAGGTAGAGAGGCATGAGCCTAGCTTGCAATACAGTTGCCATCCTGGCGGTCTGCGCCGGCGCCTTTTTCTTTTTGGCGGGGACGGTCGGGCTGCTGCGGTTTCCCGACGCGCTCAGCCGCCTGCACGCGCTGACCAAGGCAGACAATCTCGGTCTCGGGCTCGTCGTGCTCGGGCTGCTGTTTCAAGCGGCAGGGCCGCCCGCAGCGCTCAAGCTCGTTGCCGTATGGCTTCTCGCCTTGCTGACGGGCGCCACCGTGACTCAATTGATTGCGCGCACCGCCCGGCCGGGCGAGCCGCCCCAGTAATAGAGTGCCACCGGCTTTCGATACCGGCCTCGCCCTTTTGGTTTTCGGGCTCGCCGCCGGGACCATCACCGCACGCGGCGCATTTGCGCGGTGGCTGGGTTTGTCGCTTATGGGCTGCTGCTCGCGCTGGTCTGGGTACGCCTGGCGGCGCCCGATGTGGCGCTGACCGAGGCCGCCCTCGGTAGCGGGCTGACCGGAGGTCTGCTGGTGGGTGCGAGCACGCGGCTGCGTCGCAGCGAGCCCTCGCCGGCCCGCGAGGCGGCGAGCGCGACCTTGCGGCGGGCGGCCGCCGGTCTCTGCGTGCTGGTCTCGGCGGGGCTCGCCGCGATCGTGGTGCTGTTCGCCGAGCCCGCGCCGACCCTGGCGCCGCAAGCGGTCGCAAGCCTCGCCGCGACTGGTCTGGGCAATCCGGTCACTGCCGTCTTGATGGCGTATCGCGCGATCGACACGCTGCTCGAGGTCGTGGTGCTGTTGCTGGCGCTGATCGGCATTTGGTCCCTCGCGCCGGACCGCCTTTGGGGCGGTTTGCCTGGCCGGCTGCACCGTGCTGACCCGAACCGCATGCTGACGTTTGTCGCGCAGCTGCTGGTGCCGATCGGGATACTCATCGGTCTCCATATTTTCTGGGTCGGCTCGGTTGCCCCCGGCGGAGAATTTCAGGGTGCAACGGTCCTAGCCGCGATGGGCATCCTCGCGATGATGGCGGGGCTCGTGCGAACCCCGCCGATCAGCCGCCAGTGGTTGCGGCTTTTGCTGATCGCCGGACCGGCGGTGTTTGTGACCGTCGGGCTCGCGGGGTTCGCGATCGCGGCGGGCTTTCTGGCCTATCCGCCGCAATACGCCAAGCTGCTGATCGTGGTAATCGAGGTGCCGCTGACGCTTTCGATCGCGGCAATGCTCGCGCTTATGGTAGCCGGCGCGTCGGAGTGGATCTTGCAGAGATGAGCGCCGCCACACTCTATGGGTTGTGCAGTGCGGCGTTGGTGGGATTGGGCCTCTACGGCCTGATTGTACAGCCGGAGCCACTGCGCAAGGTTCTCGCCTTCAACCTGATCGGCGGCGGCGTGTTTCTGCTGCTGGGTGTTGTCGCCCGCAGGGGCGCTGCGGCCGGGTTGGCCGGCGACCCCGTGCCGCAGGCATTGGTCATCACCGGCCTTGTCGTCGCCTTTGCCGCGACCGCACTGGCACTCGCCCTGCTGCTGCGGCTGTTCGAAGACAGCGGTCAGGCGAGCCTGCGATCGGACGCGCCGGCCAGGCTGCCAATGGATGATAACCAACCCTGATGCCGGATTCAGCAGCGGCTGGCGGCTTCCTCCTCGTTATGGCGATCGTGTTGCCGGTTGGGGGCGTGCTGTTGTCGCTGTCGCTCGGCGGCCAGTACGCGGGGCGCGTCGTCCTTTTTCTGATGCCTCCCGGGCTGGCCGTCGCGGCGGCGATCGCCGCTGCCGTCTGGCGCAGCGGCAAAGCGCTGCGGTACTTTGTCGGCAGTTGGGAACCGCCGCTTGGCGTCGCATTTCGGGCGGATGGGCTTTCCGCAGTGATGATCCTTACCTCGGCGCTGCTGATCTGCGGCATCGGGCTCTTCGCGCGCGGGCAATTCTCTGCGTCGCCTGGCGCGGAGGCGCGCACGCCGCTGGTGTTTTGGACATTGCTGCTGGCGATCTGGGGGGCGCTCAACCTCGTCTTTGTCGGCGCCGACCTGTTCAACCTTTATGTCGCGCTTGAGCTTCTGACATTCGCCGCGGTGCCGTTGGTGTCTTTGGACGGCCGGGCGGAGACGATCGCCGCCGCCTTGCGCTACCTGCTGTTCGCGCTGCTCGGTTCGGTTCTCTACCTGCTCGGTGCGGCGGCCCTGTACGGGGCCTATGGCACCCTCGACATCGTTCTGTTATCCGGCCGGATCCAGGCACAGCCCGCGGCGGAGGCGGCGATCGCAATGATGACGGCGGGGCTTTTGGCTAAGGCGGCGCTGTACCCCTTCCACCTCTGGCTACCGCCCGCCCACGCCGGCGCTCCAGCCTCGGCCAGCGCGGTGTTGTCGGGTTTGGTCGTCAAGGCGCCGTTCTTCCTCGTCGTCCGGCTGTGGTTCGACGTCATGCCCAGGATGCCGGAAGCGGCGGCAGCGCAGCTGCTGGGCGTGCTGGGCGCCGCGGCGATCATCTTCGGCAGCATTGTCGCGCTCCGGCAGATACGGTTGAAACTCCTGATCGCGTACTCGACGGTCGCACAAATCGGCTATCTGTTTTTGATGTTCCCGCTTGCGATCGGGCCGGAGACAAGACATCCGTGGAGCACGGCCGCGTGGACTGGCGGGGTGATTCAGGCCGTTTCACACGCCTTTGCGAAAGCCGCGATGTTTATGGCGGCAGGGCTGATCGCTGAGGCGATCGGGCACGACCGGATCACAGGTCTCGGCGGCATCGGCCGGGCTCTGCCGATGACCGTCTTCGCTTTGGGACTGGCCGGGCTGTCACTGATGGGTCTGCCGCCCAGCGGCGGCTTTGTCGCGAAGGCGCTGCTGTTGACGGCGGCGGTCGAGGCGGGCCAGTGGTGGTGGGCGTTGGTTGTTCTCGCGGGAGGCCTGCTCGCCGGTGGTTATATATTCCTCGTGCTTGCCCGCGCTCTGGCCGACCCGGCGGAGCCGTTGCGGTTGCTAACGAGCGTTTCTCGAGCGCGGCAGGGGCTGGTGATGGCCATCGCTCTGTGTGCGCTGCTGCTCGGCTTCGTTCCGCTGCGCCCTTTGGAGTTTCTGCAGATCGGCCGCCCGGAAGCGGCGCTGGCCGGTCTGCGGTGAACCGCCCCCCGAGAGTGCCGCCACGACGCCCGGTCGCCGGGGACGCTCGACTGTGACCGCGGCACAGATATTGCTTTTTGCGGTGCTGGCTGGGCCGCTCGCGATGCTGCTGGCCTGCGTGTCGGGGCGCGCGCGGGAACGCATGCCGACGCTGTTGATGGCTGCGCCGATGCCGGCGCTGGCTGCAGCGCTGCTGGTTCCTGCTGGCGCGACGCTGGTCTTGCCCGAGCCGCCATTTCGCATGACGCTGTCGCTCGATGTGCCCGGCGCGATGCTGCTCGGGTCTGCAGCGCTGCTGTGGATTGTCGCCGGCGCCTACGCCTCGGCTTATCTGCGCGGCGACGCCAACACCGGACGCTTTGCCGAATGGTGGCTGCTGACGGTCGCCGGCAGTCTCGGCGTCTTCATTGCCGCCGACCTGGTGAGCTTTTATCTGACCTATTCCGCGGTCAGTCTGGCGGCCTGGGGCCTTATCGTACATGACGGCATGCCGGAGAGCCGACGGGCCGGCATCGTCTACATAGCACTCGCCGTATTGGGCGAGGCTTTTCTGCTGATGGCGTTCGTGTTTATGGCGGCGGCCGTTTCGGACGGCACCCTGCTGATACGCGACGCAGTGGCGGCGTTGCCGACCTCGCCGTGGCGCGGCGCAGCCATGACGCTGCTGATCCTCGGCTTCGGGCTTAAAATCGGACTCGTGCCGGGGCATGTATGGATGCCGCTTGCCTATACCGCGGCGCCGATTCCGGCGGCAGCGGCGCTCAGCGGCGCCGCGGTCAAGGCCGGTGTGATCGGACTCATCCGCTTCCTGCCGCTCGGCGTTGCGATGCCGCAGTGGGGTGAGGCGCTGGCGGCCGCCGGGCTGTTCTCTGCCTTCTATGGCGTGATCGTCGGGATCACGCAAGCGAACCCAAAGACAGTGCTCGCCTATTCCAGCGTCAGCCAAATGGGGCTCCTGGCTACGGCGCTGGGAATGGGGCTGGCCGTAGGCGACGCCGGAACAGCTCTCGGGACGAGCTTCTCCGCCGTTCACCATGTCTTGGTCAAGGGCGGGTTGTTCCTCGCAGTCGGCGTGGCGATGAGCGCCGGCGCAGGCTTGTGGCGGGTGCTGATCCCCGCCGCAGTGCTGGCGTTGAGTCTCGGCGGACTGCCTCTTACCGGCGGCGCGCTGGCAAAGCTCGCGGTCAAGGCACAGCTCGGTGTTGGCGCCGTCGGCGCGCTAGCGACCCTATCGGCGGCCGGGAGCACATTGCTGATGCTGCATTTCTTGCGCCGTTTAGTGCGAACCGCGCCTCCGCGCTCCGATGCGGTACATCCGGGCGGCTTTACCGGACCTTGGTTGGCCCTGGTGGTTGCAGCCGTGGCGGTTCCCTGGACGCTGTTTCCGGCGGCCGGGAGCGGAAGCTCGTCGCAAGCGCTGCTGCCGGGGCCGCTCTGGGCAGGGTTGTGGCCAGTTCTTATCGGTGCAGGACTCGCCGCCGCGCTGTGGCGCTGGGGAGATCGCCTGCCGCGGGTGCCGTCGGGAGATATTGTAACCGCAGGTGAGGGGGCCGCGCGGGCGCTCGCGTCCTGGGGTGAGGCGATCGAACGTGCCGACGCATATTTGCGGCAGTGGCCGATGGCCAGTTTATCCTTGGTGACTTTGGTGATCATTCTGACAGCCGCGCTGCTGCTGGGCGGCTGAAGCCCGACGGTTCAAGGATGGCAGGCGACCGCACGCTTCGCGTGGCCGACCGAGCACGGCTTCAGGGCCTATACGGTACGCTGCCGATCGGCTTATGCAACCGGCGGATACGCCGCGGAGCTTTTCGCCGAACAGGTTAGAGTGTTGTGGCTCGCGCACGGTACCGTTTGCGGTCTTCTTCTGAGGTGTGCTGTGGGACGTCGCCGGCGCTTTTCTCGGCGCGCTAATCCTGAGTGCGCTCGCAACCGTCTACGCCTGGCGTCCCGCGGCCGGCCCGCTCGCGGCCCTGCTGTCCGCGGACGGCGGCCCAGCTAACGCAGACAAGTGAAGTGCGCGATCATGCGCCGTTGGCGGGTGTCGAGCGCGGCCGCGGCGTTTGTCCTCGCGGCCTGCTCGTCATTGTCGCCTGCCGCTTGCTCGTAATCAGCGTCAATGCCGAGGCGCCGCCGAACCCCAACTGGCCGCAGCAGCGCAATGTGAGCGGCCTCGGACAGATCCTCTCCGCCGCCACCGGTGCGCAGATCAGCGCCTACAACCTCGAGACCGTGATCGCCGTCGAGCACACGGCAGAGAATGTCGTCGACAAATTGCGCCGGATGCGCTGTCGCCAAGGTTACATGATAATGGGGTACCCGTGCGACGACGTTGCCGGGACATTATTGCGCGTCAACTTGGCCGATTATGACGAGCCCGAGACGCGGACACGGCTTCTCGCCGTCCGCACCGGCCTCACGTTGCGGCGAGACCAGGTGGATGAGCTGGTTTCGGTCGGCGCGACGATGATCCGCCGCAACGCCGGGACAATCGCGCGGTTTCTCGAGCGGGCGCCGCAAGCCTCGGTCCTGGCTTGCGCGCGATGCGCACCAAGGGCTCACCTTTCCGAAGGGTGACGACCCGGCATGAGTGCTGATTTGCTCTGGGTCTCGGAGCTTACACGCCGCTCCTGTTGCACTTGGCGGATCGGCCGACGGGTCTGAAAGTAGCGCAGAACGGCGAAGCACGCCGCCGCTGCGGCTAGATGCTTGAAAGTGTGTCCGCTGACGAGGTTTCCGGACCAATAAAAGACCGCGGCATCGGTCAATTCGAATAATTTGGCAAGCGCGTAAAGTGCCCCGGCAACGATCCAATAATGTGTTCCGGTGTACTTGGCGGGATACAGGAGAAAGAGCATTAGCAGCGCCAGAGCGGGAAAGAACTGCACCCAGAAATAGAGCCGCAGATCGTCTGTCCAACGCCACAGCAGCAGGCTGAAAACGCCGATGGCGAGCGCCGGCCACAGCACAATGGTGCCGGCCTGTGGGCTGACCCGCTCTCCCAGGACGAGCGCGAGGATGGCTGCGAAACTCAGCGTCATCGGCAGCCGGTCCCAGAACAACGTACCGTCGCTGGGATCCCAGTGATAATAGGAAGAGCCGAAGCCGGTCAGGAACACGCCCAGGAAAAAGACGACGGTCGCCGGATCTTGGCGAAAACGGCGCAGCCCTGCCAAGCCGACCGCGAGGAAAGGAATATTCGAGACGACATTCCAGAAGTTTGGGATGCCGAATATTGTGCGTTGGTCGGCGAATTGGTGGTAGCTTTGATCCTGTGGGATCGGCGGCAGCAACAGCAATCCAGCGAGTGAGACCGCCGTCAGACCGGAGAAGGCAAGGATGGGGAGATTTATTCTCACGCCGCCGGGGGTCATTTCGACAAAATAGCACAAGCTCGGCGATGCGGACCTTTCCGGCAAACCGACAGCCCAGTGAATCCCACAGACCGATTGTCACGCTTGGGCGAGGCTCGCTGCAGGGCGGATGAGAAGGGACCTTCTATGACACGTAAACTCTCGATCGTCCTCGCGGTCGTTTTCATCATTTTTGCCGCTTCACCCAATCCCGCAAATGCACAGAGCCGCGGCGGCGGTTGGCATGGCGGCGGTTGGCATGGCGGCGGTTGGCATGGCGGCGGTTGGCATGGCGGCGGTTGGCATGGCGGCG
>Ga0126373_10000222_pt1 | contig 37962 bp, 36 predicted proteins | sample PanSoiMetPlot_11_FD_92545 | JGI IMG/M metagenome (GOLD analysis project Ga0126373, IMG submission 92545) | Tropical forest soil microbial communities from Panama - MetaG Plot_11 | ecosystem: Environmental > Terrestrial > Soil > Tropical forest > Bulk soil | place: Panama | collected 2016-02-17 | reverse complement strand
CCGACGTAAACGTCACCGAAAAAGAGTGCAGGATGATGGTTCGACCTTTGTTTGTCGATCGGTTCAAACTGAAGATGTACAGCGAGACGAGGCAGATTTCCGCCTATGCTTTCGTGGTCAACAAGCGCCGGCCCAAGTTCTCTGTTGGTGGCAAGGTCAGGATCAAGGGCGCGATCAAGCAGGCGGCCTCGGAACGCGAGGCTCCCGACCGTTGGACGATGACAAGACTGTCGAACTATCTCGCGAGCGTTCGGGGTGTGAGCCGCAAGGTGGTCGACAGAACCGGCCTCCCTGGAGCGTACGTGTTCATCCCTAATTACTCAACTGCGGAGAACGACGACCATCCAAATATTTTTCACGGCCGCTGAGCAGCAACTCGGCTTAAAGCTCGAGAAGATCAACGCGCCGATTTAAATGTTTACGATCGATCACGTTGAGAAGCCCACCTGAAACTGAATGCCCCGTTCAGTTCAGGGCCTCCAGCAACTCGATCGCGGTTCTCCGCACCGGTCGTAAGAATGGCGACTTCGACAATTTCAGCAGACTCGCCACAATCCCCAAGCTCTTGTCCACCAGCCGCTCCGTGCGCGCCTGATTTTCCGACCGGTCATAAATCCAAAACAGGATCAAACCCATTTGCGAGAGCCACAGCAGCTTAGGCAAGTGCGGGCGCAAGTCTTCGGGCAGGCGCAGGTTGCTCCCGTCCAGCGCCTCCGAAAAATGCAGCATGTCCCGTTCGCGGATTTCGCGCGTCTCGTTGCTGAAGGGCGAAAGGGGATGTTCGGGATCTGCCGCGTGCCGGAGCAATGCGCCCAGAAATTTCCGGTTCGGCGCGAAGTAATCGAACTTCACATCGACCACTGCTCGCAGCCGCGATTTTAATTCAGTCTTCTTCGACAACGCCGCCTGGATCCGCTCGTGCATGGCGATGTTCGCTTCCTGGTAAAACGCCATGACCAGCGCTTCCTTCGACTCGAAATAGTAATAAGCGGCTCCCGTAGCCACGCCAGCCGCCGAGGCGATGTCACGCATGGTGCTCTCATCGAATCCGCGCTCGCGAAAAAGATTCAGCGCCGATTCCAAGATGCGGCCGCGAGTCGCTTCCGACTTTCTCGCCGCTCGGGGCGATTCAAGAATGGGTTCCATGAAATCGTGTTAGTCAACTCATTTGCGGTGCCGTCGGCATCAACGGAGCTGGGGGCAGGGGGGGCGTTTGCGCCTGCTTCGCTCTTTTTCGAATCCGCGAGAAGACATACAGGTTGAAGAAGTGCATCAGACCGAGTATTAGCAGGACCAGCCCGATTTTGTCGCTCACCAGCTCGATCGCCTGCCGCAAGTTCACTGGATTCTCCGTGCTCTTTAACGCAAATGCCACATAGCCGACGTTGATCAAATAGAAGCCAACCACGAGCAAGTGGTTCACCGAGTCGGCCACTTCCTCTTGGCCGTGAAAAGCGTCCACCAGGAAGACCCTACCTCGCCGACGTAACGTGCGCGCAACCCAAATCGTGACGCTGAGACTGATAACCGCGTAGACGAAGTATGCAGAAACAATGAACATTTGCCTATCCTCCTCTTGCTGCACGTATTTGAACGTGTTCAGTTCGATCCTAAGGTCAATTGTTCTCAGTGTCAAGAACTTTTCGAACCCGTTCAAAAATAGATTCCCTGCTACAATCAGTTCTCATGGACGGCACCCGCACCAGCGGTAAGGTCAAAAAGATCATTCTGTTGCGCCCCCGAGGATTTTGCGCCGGCGTCGTCCGTGCGATCGATGTCGTCAAGATCGTCTTGAACCTCTACGGCGCTCCGGTTTATGTCCGCAAGGAAATCGTACATAACCGCCATGTTGTCGACGAGTTGCGCCAGGCCGGCGCGATCTTCGTCGAAGAGCTAAGCGAGGTCCCGGAGGGGGCCCGTGTCATCTTCAGCGCCCATGGGGTTTCTCCTGCTGTCCGCGAAGAGGCCAAACAGCGCAATCTCCAAGTAATTGACGCCACCTGCCCGTTAGTCACTAAAGTCCACCTCGAAGCAGTAAAGTTCGCCCGCCAGGATTACACCATCGTCCTGATCGGACACGCCGGCCACGACGAAGTCATCGGGACTTTAGGGGAAGCGCCCGAATCCACGGTGCTGGTCTCTTCGGCCGACGACGTCGACCGCCTGGAGATCAAGGACCCAACCAAAATCGCCTATCTCACCCAGACCACCCTTAGCCTGGACGAGACCCGCGACATCGTGAACCGGCTCAAGGAGCGATTCCCGGCGATCAAGGGACCACGGACACAGGACATCTGCTACGCCACCGAAAACCGCCAGCTGGGCGTCAAAGCCGTCGTGCCGCTCACGGACCTCCTGCTCGTCGTCGGTTCGCAAAACAGTTCCAACTCGCGCCGTCTCGTCGAAGTCTGCCAGAACGAGGGCGTGCCGGCATATCTTGTCGACGATAGCCGCGAAGTGAGCCCCGAATGGATCCAAGGAGTCCAAACGGTCGCGGTCACCGCCGGCGCCTCAGCCCCGGAGAACCTGGTGCAGGAACTGATCCAGTCCCTCGAAACCCAGTTCGGTTTCGACTACATGGAAGAAATGGAGCTGAAGGAAGAAGACGTTCGCTTCCACCTTCCCTCCGACCTGGAGCGTTCTGCGCTCCAACTCACTACCATCGCACGAGCATGATGCCGCAGCTTCAGGTTGTCGATAGCCTGTTGTCCGGTACGTCCAAAGCGGCGCAGCGCACGCTCGACTTTCTCCTGCGCACGCAGCACGAGGAAGGCTTCTGGGCTGCCGACCTTACCGCCGATAGCACGCTCGAGTCCGACTACATCCTGCTCCAACTCTGGCTGCATCCGCCGGTAAACGGCGTCTGGAATCCGTCCACGCGCCCAATGATCGACCGAGCGGTTCAGTCGATACTCGATCGGCAGCTTCCCGACGGCGGTTTCAATATTTATCCGAAAGGTCCTGCAGACGTCAGCGCGACCGTCAAAGCCTACTTCGCGCTCAAAGTCGCTGGTCTCGACTACAAGCACGCACGCCTTGCGCAAGCCCGGGAACGAATCCTTACGCTGGGCGGTCTCCACGCGGCGAATTCTTACGTCAAGATCAATCTGAGCCTGTTCGATCTCTACCCGCGCGAACACGCGCCGTCCATTCCGCCCGAGATCGTCCTCTTCGGCAATTTCATTTACCAAATGTCCTCATGGACGCGCGCCATCGTGATCCCCCTGGCGATCGTCCACGCGATGAACCCCAGGCGGCCTGTTCCTGCGGGCTTCGATCTGAAAGAACTGTTTCTCCAGGGTGGCCATCCCGAGTACACGCGCTCGCGCGAATGGTTCAGTTGGCACAACATATTTTTGCGCCTCGACAAGGTCTTGAAGCTTTGGGAAAAATACGGCCTGAAATCGATCCGCAAGCGCGCCATCCGAAAAGCCGAGCAGTGGATGCTCGAGCATACGCATTATTCCGGGGGCGTCGCGGCCATTTACCCGCCCATGATGTACGTGATCATGGCGCTCGACCTGCTTGGCTATCCGTCTGAGCATCGCGATCGCATCGAAGCGCAAAAGCAGTTTGACGCGTTGATGGTGAATGACAATCGCGGGTTCTTCTTCCAGCCATGTTTTTCGGTGGTCTGGGACAGCGCCATCGCCGGATTCGCTGTGGGTGAATCCGCTGATCCTCCGCGCGACGCTCTACGCAAATGCGCCGACTGGCTACTCACCAAGGAAGTCCGCCGCAAAGGCGACTGGTCGGTCAAACGGCCAGACACCGAGCCTTCCGGCTGGTATTTCGAATACGCGAACGAGTTTTATCCCGATATCGACGACACAGCCATGGTGCTGCTCGCGCTCAATCGCGCCGGAGCATCCAGCACCGCTGAGCAGCAAGCCGCCGAACGCCGCTCCATCCAATGGCTGCTCGACATGCAATCGAAGGACGGAGGCTGGGCCGCTTTCGACGTCGACAACAACTGGCGCCCGCTGAGCTTTGTTCCCTTCGCTGACCACAACGCGATGCTCGATCCCACCTGTCCCGACATCACCGGACGGGTGCTCGAGGCTTTGTGCTCTTACGGCTACACGCGCTCGCACTCTGCGATCCAGCGCGGCATTCAATACCTCATCAAGAACCAGGAAGTCGACGGCAGCTGGTACGGACGCTGGGGTGTCGATTACATCTACGGGACCTTCCTCGCTCTGCGCGGTCTCCAGGCCTCCGGCGTAAGCGACCGCGAGGCGTACGTCCAGCGCGCGCTTGAATGGGTACGTTCCAATCAGAATTTCGACGGAGGATGGGGTGAAAGCTGCGACAGCTACCGCTTGGCGAGCTACGTCAGTGCGCCCAGCACGCCCTCGCAAACCGCATGGGCGATTCTGGCGCTGCTCGCCGGCGGCGACACCACCAGCACCACCCTGCACGACGGCATCGAGTACCTGATCCGCACCCAAAACAGCGACGGCACGTGGGATGAAAAGTTAGCAACCGGCACCGGATTCCCGCAGGTGTTTTATCTCTGCTATCACTTGTACCGCAACTCGTTCCCGCTGCTGGCAATGAATACCTTCCTGAAAGCGAAAATGGCGTCCGAGGACAACAAGCAATGAGATTCCCCTTATCGATGACGGCGGGGATGGCGACTTACATCGCTCGCAATAAGTTCCGCCCCAAACCCGAGTGGCAGAAGACGGTGGTGTCGCAGGCTGACGCTTCGAACCCTTTCCACATCGTTTACACTCATACCAACGCGCCGCGCAAGCCGCATCCGCTGATCAACAAGCGCTTTCCGCTGGTCCTGATGCTCGAGCCGTTGCACACCTGCAACCTCACCTGCACTGGCTGCGGGCGCATTCGCGAATACGAATCCACCATCACGCAGAAGCTTTCGCTCCAGCAATGCCTGAATGCGGTGGATGAATGCGGCGCGCCTATCGTGTCCATCTGCGGCGGCGAGCCGATGCTCTACCCCGAAATCGGACCACTGGCGGCGCAGCTCGTGGAGCGCAATAAAACGATCTACCTCTGCACGAACGGCATGTTCATCGTCAAGCGCCTGAAAGAGTTCAAGCCCGCCGACAAGTTCTATTTCAACGTCCACCTAGACGGCATGGAAAAGAATCACGACATTGCCGTTGAGCGCACCGGCGTCTTCCGTGAAGCCATCGAAGGCATCAAAGCCGCGAAAAAGGCCGGATTCCGCGTCTGCACCAATACCACGGTCTACAAAGAGACCGATATGGCCGAAATCGAAGAGCTTTTCGAATTCCTCACCCAGTTCAATGTCGACGGCCATACGATTTCACCCGCTTATGGCTACTCGGCCGTGAATGAGCGCGAAATCTTCATGACGCGCGATGACATTTACGAAAAATTCTCCACGTTCGACAAAATCGCCTCGCGCTATCCAGTCTTCACTACGCCTACTTACCTCGAATTCCTCCAGGGCAAGCGCGACTATCCTTGCACGGCCTGGGGCAATCCGACTTATAACGTCAAAGGCTGGAAAGGCCCTTGCTACCTGATCACCGACGCCCACTATGCGACGTTTGAGGAACTCATGACCAAAACCCAGTGGGAGAATTATGGCGAAGGTAACGACCCACGTTGCGATCATTGCATGGTCCATTGCGGGTTCGAGCCATCCGCCGCGCTCGGCATCAATTCCAAACCCGGCGACACGTTCAAGTTGATGACTTGGGCGTTCCGCTAAAGCAACAGCGTTGAAACCAACGTTGGTCACGGGCGCCACCGGCTTCATTGGCTGGCACGTAGCTCGAAAACTGATTGAGCGAGGCGACAAGGTTCGCGCGCTCGTGCGTCCATCGAGCGAGCTCCGCGAACTAGATGTCGAAATCGTCCGCGGCGATCTGCGCGACCCTGCGTCTTTGGAACATGCCGTCTCGGGATGCGGCGTCGTCTTCCATATCGCCGCCGACTACCGCCTTTGGGCCAAGGATCCGGTCGAGCTGTTCCAATCCAACGTCGATGGCACGAGGAACCTTCTGTCTGCGGCCCAGAAAGCCGGCGTCGAACGAATGGTTTACACCAGCACGGTTGGCTGCATTGGAATTCCGCAGGGCGGCCTCGGAACCGAAGACATGCCGGTCAGCATCGACGACATGAGCGGCGCATACAAACAATCGAAATTTCAAGCCGAGCAAACCGCGCTGGAATTCGCCGCGGCTGGTCTCCCGGTTGTGATTGTCAATCCCACTGCCCCGGTCGGCGACCACGATTTCAAACCCACACCCACCGGCAAGATCATCCTCGACTTTCTGAAAGGCGCCATGCCCGCCTTTGTGGATACCGGCCTCAATTTCGTCGACGTCCACGATACGGCGCAAGGACACTTACTAGCGCTTGAACACGGCAAGCCCGGTGAGCGATACATTCTGGGATCGGAAAACCTGACTCTGCATCAGATGCTCGAGAGGCTCGCGGGAGTCACTGGAGGACGCGCCCCGCGCCTGAAAATTCCGCACGCCGTAGCTTACGCGGCAGGCATGGCCAGTACCGGATGGGCGAATCTCACGGGGCAGGAACCGCGCGTGCCTCTCGATGCCGTAAAAATGTCCCGCACCAAAGTTTTCGTTTCGCTCGATAAGGCGAAGCGCGATTTGAACTTCAACCCCCAGCCAGTGAACGCCGCCCTGAAGCGCGCGGTCGACTGGTTCAGGGCCAATGGTTACGTGTAAGAATTGTTTGCCTTCGTCGCCTCCGAATCCCGCGAGTTTTCGGGTCTGCTGCGCCACGTCGAGGGCTCGACAGCGCTCGATTGGGGAATAGACTTCGCCCGCGATGGTTTACTGAACGGGCGCGCGATCGTGATGGCGGCCAATGGACCTGGCCCGAAACTGGCGGCCAGCGCAGCGAAAGCGATCAAGGGGCACTACGAATTGGAAGGACTAGCCAGCATCGGCTTTTGCGGCGCACTCTTGCCCGATCTCCATGCCGGCGACGTTCTGGTGGCCACCTCGCTCGTAACTGTGCCACACCCGGGTGTTCCCCAAGCTCTCAGTCTGCCGCACTCGCATGTGGCGCACGCTCTCAGCGTGCCGCGTACCCACTCCTGTGAACGCCTAGTTCGCCTGTTATCAATTGACCAGGTAGCCCACACCGCCGAATCCAAACACAACCTCCACCACCAAACCAGCGCTGAAGCCGTGGAAATGGAAACCGCAGGCCTAGCCCCGCTTGCCCGGGAATGGCAAATTCCTTTCTTCGCCGTCAAAATAGTCACCGACACCGCTTCTGAATCCTTCCTACTCGACTTCAACCTCCTCCGCACGCCCGAAGGACGCTTCTCCCGCCCCAAAATTATTGCCGCAACACTGCGACGCCCAACTGCCATCCCGGCTTTAAAAAACTTAAATCGCCGCTGCACCCAAGCCGCTGCGATCCTAGGAGACTTTCTTGCCAACGCTAGCTTCTGAAATCGCCGCACCCCCCGCGCAAATGCACGCTGCCGTCTACACGGGATCGAGCACCATTGCCGTCAAAGAAATCCCAACACCGGCGATCGGGCCCGGAGAGCTGCTGATCCAAGTCGAAAGCTGCGGCATCTGCCATACCGATCTCAAAAAGATCGAATACAACCTCCTACCCCCTCCGCGCATTTTCGGCCACGAAACTGCCGGCATCATCGCGGCCACCGGACCCGGCGTGCGCAATCTCTCCGTCGGCGATGGCGTCATCGTCTTCCACCACATCCCTTGCGGCGAATGCTTCTACTGCCGTCACAAACTCTACGCTCAGTGCCCGGTCTATAAAAAGGTTGGTGTCACTGCCGGTTACGAGCCCGCGGGCGGTGGATTCTCGCAATATGTCCGTGTCATGGATTGGATCGCCCGCCGTGGCCTGGAAAAAATCCCAGACGGCGTCTCTTTTGACCGCGCCTCGTTCGTCGAGCCGATCAACACCTGCTTCAAAGGCGTCGCACAGCTCGCGCTTCAACCGGAAGACGTCGTCGCTATCCTCGGACAGGGCCCCATCGGCCTGATGTTCACAATGCTCGTTAGGCGCTCCGGCGCCACCATGGTCGCTACCGACACGATGCCATACCGCCGCGAGCTCGCTGTGAAGTTTGGCGCAGCTGCCGCCCTCGATCCTCGCGAGCCCAGGCTTGAAGATCGTATTCGTGAAATGACCAGCGGCCGCGGGGCCGATGCGGTCATCATCGCCGCCTCCGCCCCGGGCATCGTCGAGCAGGCTGTCAGGTACTCACGGCCCGGCGCTCGCATCCTGCTATTTGCCCAAACCTCCCACCAGGAGCGCATTGAACTCTCGGGCGCCGATATCTGCGTGGGCGAGCGCACTATTTTTGGCTCCTACAGCGCCTCGGTTGACCTCCAAGAGGAGTCGGCCGACCTCGTCTTCAGCGGCGCCCTGCCGGTGCAGGACCTGATATCCCACCGCTTTCCCCTCAACCAGATACAGGCTGGCATTGACCTCGCGTTGCATCCCGAGCCTAAATCGTTGAAAATTATAGTGCAGCCCCAAAGGTTGATTTGAGCAGATAAACTGAAACGTGGTCCAATTGAACAACAGGTGGTCCAATTGAACACTGAGATGATGGCCGCCGTTCTCTACGGCAGGGAGAACTTGCAGATCGAGGCGGTACCAGTACCAAAGATCGAAAAGGGCGACGTACTGGTGCGCGTCCAAGCCGCGCTCACCTGCGGTACTGACGTCAAAGTGTTTCGACGCGGTTACCACGCCCGCATGATCGTTCCACCAGCGTTGTTCGGTCACGAATTGGCGGGCGACATTGTCGCCGCCGGCCGGGATGTCCGCAAGTTTCGGGTTGGCCAGCGCGTCGTCGCCGCCAACTCCGCACCATGTATGGAATGTTTCTACTGCAAGCGTGGGAATGAGAACCTTTGCCAGGATCTCCTCTTCAACAACGGGGCTTATGCCGAGTACATCCGCATCCCAGCTCGTATCGTGGAGCGGAACATGTACGAGATTCCGGCGCACGTCAGCTATAAAGACGCTGCGCTGACTGAGCCGCTCGCCTGCGTAATGCGCGGTCTGGATGAAACCGGCATTGGTTCGGGCGATAACATCGCTATTATCGGCCTGGGTCCCATCGGCCTGATGTTCGTCCGCCTGGCAAAAGCTTATGGCGCCCGGGTCATCGCCATTGGACGCCGCAAGACGCAGCTTGATCGCGCCACAGCTATGGGAGCGGATGAATTGATCGTTTCCGGTGAAATCGACGAAACGGTGAAGCAAGTCCGTGATCTTACCAAGGGCCACGGCGCAGACGTCGCCATTGAAGCGGTCGGCCACCCCGATGTGTGGGAAATGTCGGTGCGTCTGCTCCGCCGGGGCGGCATCGTCAACTTCTTCGGGGGCTGCCCCAACGACAGCCGCATCAGCCTCGATACATCCTTACTTCACTATTCGGAAATTACGTGCAAGGCGAGCTTCCACCACACACCAGCGCATATTCGCAAGGCGCTCGATTTTGTACGGCGCGGCGTGATTACTTCCGCCGACTTCGTCAACCGCGTCGAACCACTCACCAACCTGCTCGAGGTGATGCGTCACCTTATGAGTCACAACGGCCATATGAAGACGGCCATCATTCCGTAATTGATTCCACGTGACGCCGCTGCTGACTCCCAGAGAGTTCGTTCAGTCCCCCGGAGCACTGAACGATACCTGCACCAAGGGTGAAGCCGAGCGATACACGCGCTGGCTCGCGACCAGCCACTACGAGAACTTCCACGTCGTTACGGTTTTGCTCCCCAAGCGGTTGCACCAGGATTTCTACAACGTTTATTCGTTTTGCCGTTGGGCCGATGATTTAGGCGACGAAATCGAAAATGCTACAGAGAGCCTTCGTCTGCTCGCCTGGTGGCGCACGGAGCTTGAGGCCATGTATGCCGGTCAGACGCGCCATCCGGTCTTCGTCGCTCTCGAAGGCACCGTGCGCAAATATGACCTGCCCATTGAGCTCTTTTCCGATCTGATCACAGCGTTCGAGCAGGACCAGGTGGTCACGCGTTACCAGACCTGGACCGAGGTGTTCGGTTATTGCCGTTATTCAGCGAACCCTGTCGGCCGGCTGGTCCTCCGGCTTTGCGGCTACGCCGATGCCGAGCGCGACCGCCTCTCCGATGCCACTTGCACCGCTCTCCAACTCGCCAATTTCTGGCAGGATGTCACCGTCGATTACGAAAAGAATCGCGTGTATCTCCCGCTCGATCTTTTATCGAAACACGGCTGCACTGTGATCGACATCGCCACTCGCAACTTCACGCCGGCATTCCGCGGCGTGATGCGCGATGCTGTTGCCGTCGCCCGCAAATTGTTCGAAGAAGGGCTGCCACTGATCAAAATGGTGGACAAGCGCCTCAGCTTCGATCTTTACCTCTTTACGCAGGGCGGCCTCTGCGTGCTCGACAAAATCGAGCGCCAGCAGTACAACGTTTTAGAGAAACGCCCCAAAGTCTCGAAAGTCGACCGCGTCGGTCTCCTGGCCAATGCGCTCCTCCGCGTCGCGTTCACCTGAGTGTGAACGCATGCCGGACTTAGCCGCCTCTTACGCATTCTGCCGCCAAATCGCTCGCATACGAGCCCGCAACTTCTACTATTCCTTTCTGTTGCTATCGACGGAACAACGCGACGCGATGTGCGCCATCTATGCGTTCATGCGCTATTGCGACGACATCAGCGAAGCTGAAGGCGCGAGCCGCGCGTCAATCGATCACTGGCGCCAGGACCTGGACTGCGCTCTCGCCGGCCGCCTCCCGGATAATCCTCTATGGCCAGCGTTCATCGACACGCTCGCCCGCTACAAGATCCCCCATGGGTATTTCCACGAAATGATCGACGGTGTCTCGGGCGATCTGGAGCCGCGCCAGATCCGGACGTTCGATGAGCTCTACCGCTACTGCTATCAAGTTGCCAGCGTAGTCGGCTTGACGATCATCCATATCTTTGGATTCGAGGACCCCGAGGCATTGAAGCTCGCCGAGCAGTGCGGAATCGCCTTCCAACTGACGAACATCCTGCGCGATGTCCGCGAAGACTACGAAAACCGACGCGTCTATATCCCGGCCGAAGACATCGCTCGCTTCGGCGCCGATTTGACAAAGCGCAACGAACAATTCGTGGGATTATTGGCCTTCGAAGCCGCCCGTGCCAACGACTATTACGAAAAATCCCGCCCATTGATCCAAATGGTCGACGTTCGAAGCCGCGCATCCTTGTGGGCTCTTATTGAGATTTATCGGCGTCTTCTGAGGCGCATCGAGCGCAGCCAATTCGATGTTCTCTCGCGGCGAGCCCGCGTGCCAACGTGGGAAAAACTGGCAATTCTCGCCCGCGCCGCTCTAGCCGGGGCCTGATCGACTACCTGGAGACGCTTTCCTTCAGGGCAGCGAGTTCCGACGCCCCCATGGCAAATTGACAGTTGGCGAACAAGCCGTCGATTTCAGAGTGACCCTGATAGTGCCGGACCGCTGCCCTTGTTTGTAGGGCAGTATCGCCGTTGAGTAGGTGCCGTCCGCGTCTACTCTGACCTGCTTCGTCTGCCGTTCTCCATCTGAATCGGAGTCGAACGTTGCCTCCTTCCCGGCCGGAAAACCGGAGGCCTCAATCCACACCAACTCGGCTCCTGGAGTGAGCAGAGTGGCGTCGATGCTGCAGCCGCCATCTTGGCTTCTCAGCGGAATCGGTACTGTTTTTACCAGCGCCCGGATCGAGCCACCGGCAGAAACCAGGCCAGCCCCCAACGGCTCGCCGAGGACCGGCTGAGTGGCCAGGTCCACGGGGGCATCGGGCTTCTCGCCTTTGCAAGTACCGGGCTTCCCGGAGCAAATTACGATGCCCGATTCACCCAACGTCAGGCCCTGCATTTTTACCGCCGGACCGTTCGCAAGTCACAGGCCAAGACCCGGAGAATAGACCGCATCCTTCGGCAGATTTTCCACGAAAAGCCGGAATTTAATCACGGCCCCTGCACGTTCAGATTCTTTCAGCACGAGCTTCATGTTCGCGGTGCTCGCTTTAGATCCCCACGCAACGTGAATCTTCAGGCAGAGCTGCTACCTGATCCTGGATATTCGAGGGCGATGCGGTCGTCCTCGACTGTTGCTGAGCGCGCGCTAACGCTCCGGTGGGCAAAATCGCGAGCATTATTGTCCGAGACCTTCGGGTAGCGAAAAGCACTGCGGCCGGGAACAAGACTATCGCAGCCGGCTTTGGCGGCGCAAACGCCGCGGGAGTGCCCTTTCCCGCGAATACTACCGCCCGCGCTAATGGGGTACGGAAGCGAGCAGAGCCTTCGCCCCGTTCCACATGATCTGAGTCCCAATGCAAACCAGCAGGAACGACGAAAGCCTGATGATCACGCTCATCGCAGTGGGCCCAAGCATTCGCCCGAGCCGGTCTGAAAATCCGTAACAGATCACGATGCTCAGCGCGATGGCCGCCATTCCGATCAGCGCCGCAACGATCGGAAGCACAACAAATCCATAATTCCGAGGAACATTTGCGCCTAATGTGATCGCAACCGATATCGAACCTGGCCCCACTGTCAGCGGGAGCGTCAGAGGATAAAATGCCTTGCGCGCAATGTCCTCCTGAGTCAACGTCCGCTGAACTTCCGCGCGATGTTCGTCGTCGCCGCGTTTTAGCATCGCCCAACCTGTCGAAACCACCACCAACCCGCCGCCCACCTGGACCACGGGCAGCGAAATCCCGAAGAAGGCCAGCACGTGCGTGCCGATGAACTACGATCCCACCAGCAGCACGAAACTGTTCACCGCGATCGCGCGCGAGAGCGTCCACCGCTGTACGGTGGGGATGTCCTGGGTCAGCGACAGAAAGATGGGGCTGCCCGCCAATGGATCGACGATCGGAAATAGCGCGCTCACAATCAACACAATGGTCTTAACGGTTTCGAGGGCCAGGTTCATTGGGTCGCTGTCCGGGACAAACTTCAGCCTACAACGTTCCCCTTAGGTCCTAAACCAGTCCGAAGGCCAAGCCGATTCAATACATGTCGTCGTTCTGGGATGCGGGCCCTCCAACCCGGGCACGCAACCGGAAGACCGTTAGAGGTCCATCAGTGCGGATTCAGCCGATCACAGTACTCGGCGCGGTTCTTTGCCTCTGGGTACTTTACGCCATGTATCGAAGCGCGCCCAAGGATCAACGCAAGAGTACGATCCGGCAAAAGATCAAACTCGCCAAAATGCTGATCGGTGCGCTGTTGGCGCTGATGGCCATTACCTACTCGATGCGGGGCCTGGGAGACAGTTTGGACGGCAAACCCCATGAGCCAACGTTCGCCGAACGCGTGATCACTTATTTCGCGCGGTAAGTCGGAAGTAACCTCTTCAGGCCCGCATAGATCGCGGCCCAAAGACACGGCGGCAACCAACCGACGTGTCTTACTTATCGGCTCTTGCGTTTATCGGCTTTTCCCGCTTGCGCTGCCGCCGCTTTCCTGGCAGGCTTCTGCTGGCGGAGTAACCTGTTCACCGAGCGTATCAGTTGGCTGACCTCGTTGTTGCTTTTCTGCATCACTACATCGGCGCCGGTGGAGGACTCTGTGAGCCCCAGCGTGTCCGTGAAACCTGAGATCAGGATCACTGCCACTTGAGGATTTTGCTTTTTCAAGCGGCCGATAAACTCGAGCCCGTTCATCTTTGGCATCTTGTAGTCGGTCACCACCACGTCGAATCGTTGCTTGGTGCACAGTTCCAGTGCATCGTACGGTGCTCCACAGGTGATGACCTTGTGTCCCAGCTCCTCCAAGACGCTGCGTCGCGCTGCAAGTCCATCCGAATTGTCGTCGACGATGAGTATCCGTCCGTTGAGGTTGTTCGAGGAAGAGTTGGTCATTGAGGACCAAAGAAATTTAACAAACTTGTAATTCGCTGGTCAACGACTTTCTACGCACTTGCAAAAGCGCGAGATGTTTTTCTTGACTGTGAACGCGTAGCTGTGTAGTCCGACGGCGGCCTGTGGATTATTCCACTTCGTGTGGCGCCGTGTAACCGGACTTCGCCACGACGGAGTATTTGATCGGTTTGCCTTTTGGATCCGTGATCTTCAGGGGATTCCCGTTCGCTGGATCCACTAACTCAACTTTCAGCTTCCGGAAAGTGCCGTCTTTGGCCTGGTTGGAGGGATGGTAGGCCAGCGAGTATTGGCTCCGTAGCGCGCGAGCGATGGTCTGAAAGATGCCGGGATATTCCGCGATGAAGCGCGGGAAGAAAGCCTGCCCGCCGGTTTCGCGAGTGAAAGTGTTCAACTGATTGTCCGCTTGCAAAAAGTCCATGCGCGTCGTGTCGCCCATGTACGGCTCCATGACGATACGCAGCGCCTGAAGCAAACTGATGGCGTAGATTGGAACGCCCGCCTCTTGAAGCGACTTCCGGGCCTTGTCATACGTGAGCTTGCTGAACGTATCGCGCCCCGTTGAGATCAGTAGAATCGCCTTTCGGCCTTCAATATTGTTCATTCGCTGCGCAGTGTCCGCCAGAGCATCATACATGTTCGATTCTGAGAAGCCGGGAATGCGGAGTCGCTGCATGGCCTCCATCGTCTTTTGCCGGTCGGTGGTGAAGTCCGAAAGAATTTCGGTCTTCAAATCGTACGCCACGATCGCGAGATAATCGTCCGGCTTCAAGGTCTGAACGAATCCGTACGAAGCTTGCAAGGTCTCGTACCAGCCGGGACCCCAGTACCTCTGGAACTGCGCATTGAACTCGACTACCATGGCGATCGTCATCGGTGCCTCGGAATTTGTCGAGAACGTGCTGAGCTGCTGGGGCACGTTGTCTTCGAGAACACGGAAGTTGCCGCGAGGAATGTTGGGGATGAAATTCCCTTTGTTGTCGAGCACGGCCACATCGAGCTGAACACTGGTGACGTCGCTCTTGAAGGTCGGCAGGCCCTCAGGAACGTCCTTGTCCTTCCTGTTGAACTGCGAAGGGATCTTAGGCTGCTCGGTGACGGCCGGGGCGGTTGTATCGGCCGGTGCGCTGCTGGGCGTGTTTGAAGGAGAACTGCTCGAAGGACTCGAGGAGTCTTTCTTCTTCGGCTTGGCGACGGTCTCAGTCTGCTGCGGATCGGGACCTTGCGCCGAGGCCCAGCGTGGCGCGATACCGGAGAGCAGGGAGACGAGCAACACAGCGAGGGAGATTCGAAAAGCTTTCATATCGTATTACCGGGCGGGAGCTGGCGCTCCCTTCCTCCTATAGTAAACCCGCTGGGGACCCGTAGTAGTAAACCCGCTAGTGGACTCGCGGGTCGCGGCCTGGGCCCTGCTTTCGCAGATAAACCTGGAACTTCTTCTTTGCGCGCCGGAGCTTCCAATCCTGATAGGCGCTATGGAGGGAGCCCGCAAAATCGAACTGAAGGCTGGGGGTTCTAAAGAACAAGTACCCGAAGAGCAGACCACCCAGGTGCGCGAACGCGCTGACGCCGCTATTGGCTTGGAACGATCCGAGGAACGCGATTGCTCCGTAAATCATGACGAAGTAGCGCATCTGAATCGGGATCAGGAATCCTAGCAGAATTTCCTGCGTGGGATACAGTATGGCGTAGGCCATCAAGATGCCGTAGATGGCGCCAGAGCATCCAATGGTCGGAGAATTGGGCGTTCCCCAGGGCAGCAGGTAATTGAGAAGCACGGCGCAGATTCCGGCGCCAATTCCGCAAAAGAAATAAAAGCGAAGGAAGCGACGCGTCCCCCAGACGCTCTCCAGGCCCGCCCCAAACCACCACAGCGCGAGCATGTTCCACAAGATGTGTCCGATTCCGCCGTGCAGAAAAAGATACGTGGCCAGCTGCCAGACGGCAAATTCTTTGACGACGGCAGCGGGAGTCAGGCCGAACCACACGACCAAGGCGCCGTGCAGATCGCTGAACCGGTTCAGGAAGAAATCGACCAGGAAGATCCCGATGTTGCTAATGAGGAGCCACTTTACACCTTTAGGGAAACCGGGGAAATAGAACATTCCCAAGGTGCGCGGTCTGCTGCGGAGTTGCATGGGAAAGAAGCCCGCCTAGCTTTCAGAATATCAGAAATGTTCAGTTTTCCACGGATCTCTTCGTAGCCGTGGACATGCGAGCTTGAAGCGAGGTCCCCCCGAACTTGAGCGCCAGGGCGAGCGCGATCCAGACTTGCCAGTGCGAAAACAGACCGGACGAAATGACGAAGTTTTCTGTCCAGCCCAGGTCTGCGCTCACGCGCCACAAGCCGAATACAAGCGCCAGCATCGATGCCGGTGTAAGTAAGATGACCAGCAAGTTCGCTATTTGATGCTCGAACGCCTCCCGCGCGGCTTCGGCGGTTTGCGCGAGGAAATCCTGGATTCGAGCCGTGGCCAGTAAAGTGGCGTCTGTCAAGAACGCTACACTTCGCGCTAGGCCCGGCTGCGTCGTCACTCCGATACGTATCACTGTAATTCCAACCCCTCCTCGACTAGATGCACGAGTGACGCCAAAGTTTCCAGTTCGACGTATCATCGCTTGCCCTTCATTTCTGCTTACGACTTAGAGCTTCTATTTGGATGTGACTGGTAAGGGCCGTGCGTTGCACAAGGCCAGCACCTGTAGCCGATCGCCACAGTGCGAAAGTACTGCCAGTTCTACTTGTGACTAAGCGGAGTTAACTTAAAGGACTGCGAATCGGCGAGGGCGCGTTCGCGAGACGCTATGGTTTCTGGGACGGGTCGGCCGGTCTTGCCAATGCGGTTCAGAGCCATAGCCATCGACTGCAGACTGCAAGCCACAACCATCCACACCTGCCAGTGTGAGAATACGCCCTGATCGATAGGAAATGATCCGGCGACTTTCAAATCCGCGGCCAAGGGCCATATCGCGAGTACAAGTGCCATCACCGCGGCGGGCGTCAGCAAGGAAGCAAGTCCGAGGGCGACGTTGTGTTTTTGCCGCGTCTTACGTTGTGATCTCGCGCGGCCAAGCCGGATGCGAATTATCATTTCGTTACAATCCAGTGTATCAACTACACATTCGATTATCGGCGCGCGAAACTGGTTTCGTAATGAAAAAAATTTCGGTGGCGCTAATCGGCGCCGGTTTCATGGGAAAGGTCCATGGCGAGAATCTGCGGCGCCTGCGTAATGTCGAAATAGCGGCAGCTGCCGCGTCAAGCGACGAAAAAGCGCGAGCGTTTGGCGCGGCGATTGGCGTCGATCGTACGACAGGTGACTACCAGACGCTGCTCAACGATTCCTCCATCCACGCCGTGCATGTCTTGACACCCAACGCTCTGCACTTTCCAATGTGCCGAGAGGCGCTCGACGCCGGCAAGCACGTGCTCTGCGAAAAGCCGTTCACGATCTCCGTCGCAGAGGCGCAGCAGCTCGTCGCCTTGGCGGAGCGCACCGGGCTTGCAAATTGCATTCAGCATAATCTGCGTTACTACCCCCTTGTGCAGCAGATCCGGCGGATGATTCAGCACGGTGATTTAGGCGAGATACTCATCGTGCAGGGGACGTATTCGCAAGATTGGCTGGTCTACGACACGGATTGGAACTGGCGAGTGGAGTCGAAGGAGAACGGGCCGCTGAGGGCGATGGGAGACATCGGCTCACATTGGATGGACATGATCCAGCACTTGACGGGACTGCCCATCACCACGTTGTGCGCAGATCTTGCGACTTTTCATAAAACTCGGCGAAGGCCGAAGGGGTCGGTTGAAACATTCGCGGGCAAGCTAGCGCGGGCAGGGGATCTCGAGGCGGTTCCGATCGACACGGAAGATTTTGGATCCGTGCTGTTGCGGCTGGGCAGTCGCGCGCGCGGTGCATTCACCGTGAGTCAGGTGTCGGCCGGGCGGAAGAATATGTTCGCGGTTGAGATTTATGGCACTGAGGCTGGCGTCGCGTGGAATCAGGAGCGGCCGGACGAGTTGTGGATCGGCCGCAGGAATTCGGCCAACGGAGTGCTGATTAAGGATCCAGCTTTGATGTATCCGCAGGCCGCTAGCTATGCGGATCTGCCGGGTGGACACAGCGAAGGGTACGATGATACGCACAAGCAGGTGTTCAAGAGGTTCTATGCGCGCGTGGCGGATCGATCCGCGCCGGTCGAATATCCGACGTTCCAGGATGGCCTGACTGGAATGCGGCTGTTGGAAAAAGTGGCCGAAAGCGCAAGGAAACATGTGTGGGTAGAGGTGTAGTTTGATCCAATGACGGCGGAAGAATGTCTGACGATAGAGCGCGCTGCGGAGGAGCGGAGAGAGTTCTTTGACGGCAAAATGCTACCAAGATCCGGAGCCTCGCTTGGTAACGTTTCGCTTCAAACGAATATTATCGGAGCGTTTCATCCGCTGCTCCGCTGCGGAAGTTGCGAGATATTCCCGTCGACTCTCAGAGTTTGCGTGCTGCCCGGGCCGGATGTACGTTTACCCCGACCTGAGTGCTGTATGTGACCCTCCCGTCCTGGCAGACGATCATCAGGATATTCTTGTCAATCCAGCCGGACTGTTCGACGATGCTTTCACCCGAGACCGAGATTTATGATCGAAGCGTATTCGATACTATCTGACCATCGATACGCTGAAGGACTACGTCCTGCTGGATCAATTCACTATGCGAGTCGAGCGATATACTCGCGCCGCGGACGGCACCTGGACGTTTCGCGGGTACGAGCGGCCGGAAGAAGGGTTGAAACTCGATTCGGCCGGCACGGCGCTCTCTGCTGGCGCAGATCTACGACGGCTACAGTTGGTGCCCGCTGGCTAGAACAAAAACTCGCGCGCCTCGATCCACATATCATCCAGCACGTTGAGCAGCTCGTGATCGGAATTCATCACGTGCAGCTTCACTTGCGAATGCTTTTGCGCGAACATGACCGAATAGCCAGCCGGAACCGCGGCATCGTTCTTGCCATGGAAGACGAGCGCCGGTTGCGCGACGTCCGGATAGTCTTCGTACTGGGTCGCGTCTTCGATCAACTGATAGCAGAGCGGCACTCGACGTCCTTCGCCATAGTGAAACACGTCGTACGATCCCGACTCGCGCCATTGCTCCATCGCTGCCGGCCCGATGGTCCCCGTCCAGCGCTTGAGAAAACAGAACGCCGGCGCCATCAGCACCAGCCGTTCCACCTCCGCATGACGCGCGGCGTACAGCGCGGCGAGGTATCCGCCCATGCTCGAGCCCATCAGAGCCACTGGTTCGCCTCGGCTGACCCGCTCGATCACGCGCAATTGGCCCGACAGCGTCAGGCCCTGAAAATTGCCTTCTGCTAGATCCGGAACCTCGAGACCAATGCCCAATTCCGCGAATCGTTCGCGAAAGAACCGCGCCTTTTTCGATCCCGGTCCGCTGGCGAACCCGTGCAGGTAGACGATCCGACTCACCGCCGCCTCTCCCTATTAAGCCATGCAGACTGAGTTACAATCGTTCGTAGAAGTACTCGAAAAGCGAACCGCACTGAACTGATTCTAACGAGCCGTTAGCGTCCATGAATCGGAGTGCACTAGCGGCCCGCCGCAGCTGACTTGCGGGGATTAGCCATCATCGCTAGAATCAATGAGTTTGCAGACAGCTTGGAGGATTCATGTCGGTTGAACAGAGAGTGAAGCAGATCATCGTAGAGCAGTTAGGCGTGGATGAAGCCCAGGTGGATAACAGCGCCTCGTTTGTGGATGATCTTGGCGCCGATTCGCTCGATATCGTGGAATTAGTGATGGCATTTGAAGAAGCTTTCGACATCGATATCCCCGACGAGGACGCGGAAAAAATCGTGACCGTCAAGGACGCTATCGATTACATCGAAGCCAAAAAGAAGAAGTGAGCGCTGGAGTTTAGGGATTTGTCGCGCAGGGTTGTAGTAACTGGGGTGGGTCTGCTTAGCGCCGTAGGTGTTGGCACGGAGGAAACCTGGCAGGCTATTCGCGACGGGCGGCCGGGGATCTCGCGCATCGAGCAATTCGACACCGAGGGTTTTGCCTGCCGCATTGCCGGGGAAGTGAAGAATTTCGATCCGGCGCGGTTCGTCGAGCGTAAAGAGATCAAGAAGATGGGCCGCTTTATCCAATTCGGGATCGCGGCCACCGAGTTCGCACTAGCACAGTCGGGCTTCAAGATCGATTCGCACAACGCCGAGCGCGTGGGCGTATATATCGGCAGCGGCATCGGCGGTTTCGAAGTGATCGAGCGAGAACACAAGGTCCTGCTCGAAAAAGGTCCCAGCCGCATCTCGCCTTTCTTCATTCCCGCGACGATCATCAATCTCGCCTCAGGCTATGTTTCGATCCGCACCGGCGCTAAGGGACCGAACTCCGCCACCGCGACCGCTTGCACATCGAGCGCGCACTCCATCGGCGACTCGTTTAAAATCATCCAGCGCGGCGACGCCGACGCGATGATCTGTGGCGGCGCCGAGGCCGCCATCACGCCGATGAGCGTCGGCGGATTCGCGGCGATGCGCGCGCTATCGCAGCGCAATGATGAGCCCGAAAAGGCATCCCGTCCGTGGGATGCGCAGCGCGACGGTTTTGTAGTGGGCGAAGGATCGGGAATGCTCATCGTCGAGGAACTGGAAATGGCCAAGCGTCGCGGCGCGCCGATTCTCGCCGAGATCGTCGGCTATGGCATGAGCGGCGATGCGCATCACATTACCAGTCCTTCCGAAGATGGCGACGGCGCGTTCCGGGTGATGCGCAACGCAATCAAAGACGCGGGAATCGAGCCGCACGAGATCGACTACGTCAACGCGCATGGAACTTCCACCGATCTGGGCGACAAGATCGAGACCGTGGCGTTGAAGCGCGCGTTTTGCGAGCATGCCTACAAATTGGCTGTCAGCTCCACTAAGTCGATGACGGGTCACCTGCTGGGCGGAGCTGGCGGATTGGAAGCCGGCATCACGGTGCTCGCGCTACGCGACCAGACCGCACCCCCGACGATCAATTACGAATTTCCCGACCCGGAGTGCGATCTCGACTATGTGCCGAACCACGCACGGCCGATGAAGATGAACTACGCGCTCTCTAATTCTTTCGGATTCGGCGGCACGAATGGGTGCCTCATCTTCAAGAGATTTGTCGGCTGAGGATTTCCCTTTCCATGAAAATTATCGTTTCCATCAAGCAGGTGCCGGTACGCGACTCGCAGCTTCGCATTGACGCCGGCGGTCGCTGGATCCAGGAGAATGATCTGAGTTTTGAGATCAACGAGCCGGACGCGTACGCGCTCGAAGAAGCGCTCCAGTTGAAGGAGAAGCAGGGCGGTGAAGTGGTCGCGCTCTGTTTGGGACCGGCCCGCGCATCACAGACGATTCGCGAAGCGCTTGCCAAAGGCGCTGATCGAGCGATTCACATCGAGGAGGAGGACCTCACGTCGTTCGACACGCTCGGCATGGCGAAGCTGTTGGCCAAGGCGGCCGAAGCCGAGAAGCCCGATCTCATTCTGACCGGACTTCAGTCGGACGATTTGGGATCGGGGCAAACGGGCGTCGTCATGGCAGAGATTCTGGGATTGCCCAGTGCGACCATCATCATGGCTGTGGAGACGGCGGATTCCGGCATTCGCGTTAAGCGCGAGCTCGAAGACGGCTGGTTCCAAAATGTCGAAATGCCGCTGCCTGCCGTGCTGACGATTCAATCGGGCATCAACAAGCTGCGCTATGCCACGCTGATGGGAATCAAAAAGGCGAAGACCAAAGAGGTGAAACGCCTGACCGTGGGCGACCTCGGCGTAACTTCCACGCCTGTGGCCGTGATCGAGCGCGTGTATCTCCCGCAGAGAACGAAGCAGACGCAGATCCTGGACGGCAGCGCCAGAGAAGCGGCGGCCAAGCTGGTTGAAAAACTGAAATTCGAGGTGCGGGCGATATGAGCGGCGTTCTGGTGATCATGGAGCAGCGGGGCGGCGCATGGAGCCGCATGTCCTGGGAGACGCTCGTAGCCGGTCAACAGCTCGCCAAGCAGACAGGCTCGACGGTTTCGGCGGCTGTGGCGGGGCAGGGAATTGGCGCGCTCGCAAATGAATTGGCGTCGAAAAGACTCGACAAGGTTTATGCAGTCGAGCACCAATTGCTAGGCGCGTACACGGCCGACGGATATACTTCTGCGCTCGAGCACCTAGTCCGCAATGCGTCACCCGACATCGTGCTGTTTCCTCACACGTATCAAGTGCGCGACTTCGCGCCCAAGCTCGCAACACGATTCGGTCAGGTATTGATCAGCGATACGATTGGCTTTCGCGTGGAAGGCGGCGCGCCCGTGTTCGCGCGGCAGTTGTTTCAAGGCAAGCTGAATGCTGATGTGAAGGCAGGCGGTCCGGTGCCGCATTTCGCTTCGGTTCAAGCCGGCGCATTTCGAGCCGATCAACTGGAGGTGGGCACCGCGGCAGTTGAGACGTTCGCTCCGGCGTTGAGTGCGGACAAAATCCGCGCCAAGCCGGATACACCTTTCCGCGAGTCGACGCGGGCGGTGGATTTGACCGCGGCAGACATCATAGTTTCCGTCGGCCGCGGGATCAAGGAAAAGGACAACATCCCGATCGTCGAGGAATTAGCTCAGGCGCTGGGCGCTGAGCTTGCTGCTTCGCGCCCCATCTGCGATAGCGGTTGGCTTCCGATGGAGCGTCAGGTCGGCAGCTCCGGCCAGACGGTTTCGCCGAAAGTGTACATGGCGGTCGGCATTTCGGGCGCGATTCAGCACTTGGTTGGCATGAAGGGCGCCAAGACCATCGTCGCTATTAATAAGGACTCGAACGCCCCGATCTTCGAGGTGGCCGATTACGGCATCGTGGGCGATTTGTTTGAGGTTGTGCCCGCGCTGGTCGAGGAAGTAAAAAAAGCGAAATTATAGTTAGCCGTGAGCTGGCAACCGGAACTGGATGAGATTCGCCGCCGCGAGGCCCTCGCGCGCCAGATGGGTGGCGAAGCGAACATCAAACGCCAGCACGACGCCGGGCGGCTCACTGTGCGCGAGCGTATCGACCGGCTGCTCGACCTGGGATCATTCCATGAGATCGGTGCTCTAACGGGTCGCGCGACTTACGATGAGTGCGGCCAGCTTACTGCGTTCACGCCTTCCAATTTCGTTGTTGGCACCGGGCGCATCGACTCCCGTCGCGTCGTTGTCGGCGGCGATGATTTCACAGTGCGCGGCGGCGCGGCGGATGCCAAGGTCGGCGACAAAATGGGATACGGTGAAAAGCTCGCACGCGGCCTCCGCATTCCCATGGTGCGATTGGTTGACGGGACTGGCGGAGGCGGCAGCGTCAAGACCATCGAGCAGATCGGACGCACGTACGTCCCCGCGAATCCTGCGTGGGACCAGATTACGGCGATGCTTGGTGAGGTCCCGGTGATCGGCGCGTGCCTTGGACCGGTGGCCGGGCTCGGAGCCGTGCGCGTCGTGACTTCGCATTTTTCCCTGATGGTTCGCGGAACGAGCCAGCTCTTTGTTGCGGGCCCACCGGTGGTGGAGCGCGGCGTCGGCGAAAGGGTCAGCAAGGAAGAACTGGGCGGCTATGAGATCCACACTCGCGGAAGCGGCGCCGTGGACAACGAAGTCGCCAGCGAAGAGGAAGCGTTCCACCAGATTCGCAGCTTCCTGTCCTATCTGCCTTCGAGCGTATGGCAGGCGCCCCCGCGACAGTCGAACATCGATCCTTCTGACCGGCGCGACGCCGAGCTGATCTCGATCATTCCACGCGACCGCCGGCGCACGTACGATGTTCGCCGCATTCTGAAAACCGTCTTCGATCTGGATTCATTCTTCGAAATCGGCTACTACTACGGCCGCCCGCTGGTCACTGGACTTGCGCGGCTGAACGGATATCCTGTGGGCGTGATGGCGAACGATCCTCGCCACGGCGGAGGCGCGCCAAACACGGCGGCATGCGACAAGATGATCCGGCTGGTCGACATCTGCGATACGTTCCACATCCCCGTTGTCAATTTCGTGGACAATCCCGGCTTTCTAATCGGTAGCGCGGCGGAGCGTGCGGGCACGATTCGCGCCGGAGCACGCGCGTTAGTGGCCGTCTATCAGGCCACCTCGCCGTGGGTTTCGATTTTGATCCGGCGTTGTTACGGCGTAGCCGGTGCGGGGCACGGCAACGCGCAGTCGCTTAATCTTCGCTATGCGTGGCCTTCCGGCGATTGGGGATCGTTGCCCATCGAAGGCGGCGTTCAGGCGGCGTATAAGCGCGACATTGAATCGTCGCCCGATCCGGCTGCGCGCCGGCGCGAGATCGAAGAAACGCTGAACCAGTTTCGTTCACCGCTAAGGACCGCGGAAGCGTTTGGAGTGGAGGAGATCATCGACCCGCGCGACACGCGTCCGCTCCTCTGCGCGTGGATTGAGGGAGCATACGGAATGTTGCCATCGGAGTTAGGGCCGAAAGCGAGGGCCGTTCGTCCATGAAAGCCTGGCGCGTCCACAACTGGGGAGAGCCGGAAACAATGTCGTGGGAAGATGTTCCCTCACCCGAGCCAGGCCCAGGCGAAGTCCGAATCCGAAATCATGCGGCAGCGCTGAATTTTTTCGACATCCTGCAAGTCCAGGGCAAGTATCAGATCAAGCCGCCGTTCCCGTTTACGCCGGGCGCCGAAGTTGCCGGTACTGTAGACTCCGTTGGCCCCGGCGTGACCCAATTCAAACCGGGCGACCGCGTGCTGTCGATGACGCACGGTAACGCCTTCGCTGAGCAGTCGCTGAGCGCTGCGACCAGCACGTTTTCCATTCCCAGCGGAATGGGGTTTGCCGAAGCGGCGGCGTTTCCAGTGGTCTATCACACCTCGTTTTTCGCGCTTCGAGAGCGCGCCGCGCTCCAGCCGGGAGAGTGGCTGCTGGTTCATGCTGGCGCGAGTGGTGTGGGCGTGTCAGCTATCCAGATCGGCAAAGCATTCGGTGGACGTGTTATTGCGACCGCAGGCGGTAGGGAGAAACTCGAGTTCGCCAAAGCGCAGGGCGCCGACCGGGTCATTGACTATTCAGACCCGAGCTGGGTGGATCAAGTCAAGCAGCTCACCAATGGCCGCGGTGCCGACGTGATCTACGACCCCGTCGGCGGCGACGTCTTCGATCTCTCGACCAAGTGCATCGCATCCGCCGGCCGACTGCTGGTCATCGGATTCGCGAGCGGACGTATCCCTACTATCGCCGCCAATCGAATTCTGCTGAAGAACATGTCGGTAGTGGGAGTACTATGGGGCGGGCATGTGAAGGCGCATCCTGAATATTCGAGCATCGCTCAGCACGCATTGGCCGATCTCTTTGCTGCGGGGAAAATCAAGCCGCCAAAGCCGGTCGAGTATCCATTAGCACAGGCTCCGCTCGCTTTGCGTGACTTGGCGAACCGCAAAATTCTCTGGAAGGCTGTTCTCAAGCCGTAGCGAAGTAATTCCGCGCAGAACTCATCAAAATCGTGTTGAATTGCACACGCGCCGCGTCTGAATCGTAGTCTCCTTTTGCCTTGACACGAAATTGTAACGGGCGCATAATACGCGAAGTGTTTTGCAGGTAGAAACCGGTTCCAGGTCGCACCGGCCCGGTGTAGTGGGGTGGCACCGCTACGTCTAAGTCGCGGCGCCGAATAGTCAATTTCCAGGCTGCGAGGAGAGCTGTATGCAAAGGTCTATTTGTGTTTCAATTCTGCTCTTTTTAGGTGCTAGTTTAGTTTTTGCGCAGACATTTCGTGGCGCGATTAATGGAACGATTACGGATCCGAGCGGCGCTGTGGTCGCCGGCGCCGCGGTTACTGGGACCAATGTCGCGACCAACGTGGCGCACAACACCGAGTCGTCCAGCGATGGTCAGTTTTCATTTCAAGACTTGCCTCTCGGCACTTATTCAGTTACGGTCACCGCAAAGGGATTCCAAAAGACGACCGTTTCTAATATCGACGTCTCGGCAGGCAACGTTTTCACTGTCCCGGTGAGACTCGCGGTTGGCCAACAGGCTACTGTCGTGGAGGTGGCGGCAGCGGCGGTTGCCATAGACACTACGACATCGACCCAGAGCGATACGCTGCCCAGCCAGTCGATTCAGGATCTTCCTTTGAATGGCCGCGATTTCACGCAGATGATCGCGGTTGCACCAGGATATGCGGGCTATTCAGTAGGCGGTTTCGGATCGTTAAACGGAACCCGTGCCAACCAGATGAACTGGCAGATCGACGGAACTGACAACAACGATTTTTGGCACAACATCCCGGCGGTCAATCAAGGCGGCGTGTCGGGAATCGCGGGCGTCGTGATGCCCATCGACGCGGTGGATGAGTTTTCCGCACAGACGCAATCCAACGCGGAAACGGGCCGCAGCGCTGGTGGAACGGTGAACTTAACGATTCGCAGTGGAACCAATCAGCTTCACGGTACTGGCTATTATTACAACCGCAACGAATTTTATGCCGCCACCTCACCATTCTTCGTGCCAAGCCCGGATTTTCCAAAAGCACCCGAGCTTCGCAATTATAACGCGGGGCTCACGGTTGGCGGCCCCATTATAAAAGACAAGACATTCTTCTTCTTGGGCTTCGAAAAGCAGCAATATATTTTCGGATTAACGGGACTCTCTACCGAACCATCGACGGCCTGGGTGAATCGGGCCTTGACTTTGTTGAGCAATCCCGGCGGCCAGTTCGGGTCATACGCTCCCGTTCCGCAAAGCACACTCTCGACTCGCTTGCTTTCCAATCTATGGCCGAGTTCCATCAACGGTCTGCCGGCGACCGAGAATAACTACTTCGCGACCGTTCCCGGAACCGGTTATAGCTATAACGGTGTCGGCAAAGTGGATCACAATTTCAACGACAAAGAACGGCTCTCATTCCATTATTTCGTAGGCCAGGGCAGCCAGACGCAGCCTCCTGGCGCGAGCTTGGCGCTGGCGACAGCGAGCTCTAACTTAGGCTACTACTTCGAGGTTGCACCGTTGCATGTCCAAAATTACTCCACCGTGCTCAACTCCGTCTTGTCGAACCAGCTGAGCAATCAGTTGCTTGCGGGCGTCAGCTATTTCAACCAGGTCTTTCACGACTCGAACAACAGCTTCAACATGCAGGCCTTGGGCCTGTATTTGAGCCCCGATGCGACTATCAACGGCAAACCGATTCTGGGAGCGTCGCAAATCGTCATCGGCAATTTCGACCGTGTGGGGATTACGCCTCCCGAAGGCCGCAACGACATCACCGGCCATATCACCGACGTTGTTTCCTACGTCAAGGGCGCCCATCAGTTCCGCTTCGGTGGTGAGTTTCGTCAGGGCCGCGTAAACGAGTTTTACTTCCGCCGATCCACGGGACAATTCGTTTTTGACGGCTCGCAAGGCCCTTGGTCGACCTACTGTACCGCCCATTCGTCGGCGAATGTATGCGACGCTAACACAACCGCTTTGGCCGACTTTCTTGCCGGTGACGTCAGTACTTCATCCATCGCTGTGGGCGATGCCGAGCGCTTCGTGCTCGTGAACGGGTTTGATTTCTTCGGTCAAGACAATTGGCAGGTAACCTCGAAGCTCAATATCAATTACGGACTGCGGTGGGAGTACTTCGGACCGCTCCACGCCAACGGCCCGGCTGATCTCGGCGAATTTATTCCGGGCCAGGGTCTGAAAGTGCAAGGACAAAACCTCGGGCAGATCTTTCATCCCGATTATCACAACTTGGCGCCGCGCTTCGGATTCGCTTATTCGCCCGGCTCCGGCTTCGTCGTTCGCGGCGGCTTCGGCGTGTTCTTCGATCAGATCAACATGAATCCGTTCCTGGATTTCCGGCCGCCAATTAGTGCCGCCGATGGGCTGGAAGACAATCCGGTGGGCATCCATCCGGTAGACAGCTACTCACGGAACAGCTATAACTGGCAGACGGCGCAGCTCGGCGGCGTCTCGATTTTTCCGCATGTCACCACTTGCAAAGGAAATTTCGCCACCGATCCCGGATGCCTCAGCTCTTCCCAGATCTTCAACGTTTTCGGCGTAAACCCGAATTTTCGTCCGCCTTACTTTTACAATTACAACCTGAACATCGAAAAATCCCTCGGTGGCGCCGCGTTATTGCAGGTGGGTTATGTCGGAAGCAACGGTCACAAACTCTCGGTGATGACCGACATCAATCAGAACGGCGCATTTAATGCGCTATATCCAAACTACGGATCGATTCTGCAGCTAGAGAGCGAAGGCACCTCCAACTACAACGCGCTCCAAGCGATTTTCAAACTGCGGAGCTGGCATGGTGTCAGCGGGCAGATGGCTTACACCTGGGGCCACGCACTCGATGAAGTCACCGAATACCGCGGCGTGATCCCGCACGACAGCTTTAACCTGAACATCGACTACGCGAATAGCGATTTCGATACCCGGCACAATTTCACTACGTACCTGAGTTGGGACATCCCTGGATCGTCGCACGGGCCGGCGATTCTTACTCATGGCTGGGTACTCAGCGCGCTGCTTTCGCTGCACAGCGGTCAGCCGTTCAATCCGCAGACCGGTTCAGACGCCTCCGGCACGCAGCGCCCCGGGTTGAACCTGATCGCGAATCCTTACGCGGGAGTGAGTCACGTGTTTAGCGCTGCCCTGGGCGGCGAGCCATGGATCAATCCGAATGCATTCTGCATTCCTGGCCCCGGTTGCGCTGGACCTAGGAATCCGAATGGCGACCTCGGCCGGAACGCTCTCGTGGGCCCCGGTTTCGCTGATCTGGATCTATCGGTCTTCAAGAACATTCCGCTCAAGGAACGATTCAAGCTTCAGCTCCGAGCGGAAATGTTCAATGTGTTTAACCGCATTAATCTTGCTTCCGGTGCTTTCGCCGTGGGGCCGAACGGCGTAGTCGGCGATACTATCGGCGATTTCAACGGAGCGCCCGGACTTGGACCCGGCGAGCCGTTCAACCTGCAGATCGCTGCGAAAGTGGTCTTCTAGCTTCACCCTAAAACCGCAAAACGGAGTGCGGCGGGCCTTGTTGCGTTTAAGATGACGGTGCCGCGGCGCACTTTGCGGGGGCGCGCTACAGGCCCATTCGCTCGAGCTTGCGGTACAGCGTCTTGCGCTCGATGCCGAGAATTTTCGCGGCGCGACTCTTGTTGCCGCCCGTAGCGGCGAGTACGCGTCGAATGTGATCGGCTTCCGTATCGGCTAAAGTGTCGCTCGCGCTGTCCCGCGGCTCGGTGAGCTCGATCGCTTCCTTCACCCCCGCCTCGTCGATCCGGCCTTGAGGTGCGAGGATGGTCAGCCGCTCCATCATGTGCTGTAGCTGGCGAACGTTGCCAGGCCAGCTATAGTTTTCAAGCGCCGCGAGTCCCGACGTGACAATCTTCGCTTGCTGGCCGTAACGCTCGTTGTACTTCTTTAGAAAATGATGGGCGAGCAGCGGGACATCGCCCCGGCGCTCTACCAACGGCGGGAGCAGCACGCGCACGACATTTAGGCGATACCAAAGATCCTCGCGAAATTTTCCCTGCTCGACCATTTTCTGGAGATCTTTGTTCGTAGCGGCGATCACGCGAACATCTAGCTTACGGCTGCGCGAAGATCCCAGCGGGCGAATCTCCTTCTCCTGCAAAAAGCGCAGCAGGCTGAGCTGAAGACTGAATTCGAGATCGCCAATTTCGTCGAGAAACACGGTGCCATTGTTGGCGGCCTCGAAAACGCCGACCCGATCGCGGTCCGCGCCCGTGTACGCACCCTTCAGTGCGCCGAACAATTCGCTCTCGATCAAGGTTGGTGTCACGGAAGCAAAATTCACCGGCACGAACGAATGATTCTGGCGCGGGCTGTGATTGTGAATCATGCGCGCGATCATTTCCTTACCGGTACCGGTCTCGCCTTCGAGCAACACCGTTGCATTGGTCGGCGCAACCAGCGAAATGGTCTTGTAGATGTCGACCATCTTCGGTGAGCTGCCGATCATCTCGCTCTCGGGCAGGTCGTCGATCTCGGTTTCTGCTTCCTGGTCCTGATCGTTCACCACGGCTTCTGCGCGCTTGACGGTGTCGAGCATGCGATCCAGCTCGAATGGTTTCGCGATGTAGTCGAACGCGCCGCCCTGCGTGGCTTTCATCACCGTCTCCATCGTGCCGCGCGCGGTCATCAGGATCACCGCGCAGTTCGGATTCTTGCGGCGCGCGGTATCCAGAACGTCAAGCCCGGTTCGCTCGTCGATGTAAATATCGGAGATGACGATCGGGTAAGCATCATCGCGCAACCGTTCCAACGCTTCGCGCGTAGAAGACACAGCGTCCACCGCATAGCCCTCCAATTCGAGAAACGTGGTGATTGTATTTCTGACGGACGAATCGTCCTCAACGATCAACAGACGTTGCACTTGTACCCAATCCTATTTCTCTAGACTGACACAGCGGGAGGCTGGGACGCACGCGAGTGGGCCGGTAACACAACTGTAAAGCACGATCCCTGACCGGGTTGGCTGGTCACCTCCATCTTGCCGAAGTGGTGATGGACGATCTGCTCGACGATTGACAGACCGATTCCGGTGCCCGCTTCGCCGGACGCCTCGGCCCGCTTGGTCCGGTAGAATTTCTGAAAAATCTGGCGCAATTCCTTGGCATCCATCCCGATGCCTTGGTCTTGAACTGATAAGCGCACCCGGCCCGAATCCATTCGACAGGCTAGCGTAATTGTCGTCGAAGAGCTCGAATACTTTATCGCGTTCGTCAACAAATTGTAGACGACATATTCCATTAATTCACGGTCGCCTTCGATTGCGCCCTCCAGGCTTTCGGTTCGAATGGCGATTTGTTTCCGGTCGGCTAGCGGTTGCGCGCGTCGGATGCAGACCACAATTAAGTCCTGCGCGGGGATCGCTTCGCGTTTCAGCTCCAATTGCCCGTCCGAGAGCCGCTCGACATCGAGAAACGTCTGGATCATCCTAGCCAGCCGCTTCGATTCCTGATTGATCATGTCGGCGATTTGTTTGCGCTTCTCGTCGGTCAGGCTGTAGCGGCCCATCAGCTCACTCGAGCCTTGAATGGCGGTGAGTGGGGTGCGCATTTCATGCGTTACGAAGTGAATCGCTTGCTGATACCGCTGGCGATCCGCTTCAGCCTTACGAAGCTGGCGGCGCACAACAAAATGCTGATAGCTGGCCGCGGCTGCACAGGTCAGCCACACCACCGCGAAGGGCGCAAAATACGGAAAAACGATGCCTAGGCGGAAAGCGGCGAACGGAGTTGCATGCGCGGCGAGAAGCAGCGCGGCCGCGGAAAGATAGGCGGACCACCCGGACAGAAAAGCGAAGATCACGCCGGCCAGCGCGCCGGCGAGGCAGCACACGCCCAGCACGGCGAGGTTCGAGGCGTCGGTGAGGAATCGACCGCCCTCCAGAGTCTCGAACAACTGCGCGTGCACCTCGACGCCTGAAATTCGGCCGTTTTCGAGCGGTGTGCGCACCCGATCCTGCGCGCCAGTGATTGACGTGATTCCCACGAACACGGTCTTGTCGTGAAACTGAGCGGCGATAGCGGGCCTGTCGATCAGGTCCTTTAGTGAGATCTCGGGTACCGCCTGGCGCGAAAAGAGCACGCGCAGCGGACGATTTCCCTCAGCCGAGCGTGTGGCAGGAATGATCTCGCTCCCCACTTGCAAATCCCGCGGCGATTCCAGAATGATCCGCTGACCGCGCGCCACCCGAAATGTTTCGAGCGCCAGCGCCCAATAGCGCTCGCGATCGGTTCGTTCCTCGAGTGGAATTTCGCGCGTCACACCGTCGCGGGAGTTTTGGTCTGCCTTGTCGTGCCCTAAACCGGCAGCGTGCGCGCGAAAGGCCGGCAGCGGATTCTGCCAGCGGCCTTCGGCGAGGTCCGTCACCAAAACAAGGTTGTTCACGCCTTGCATGGCCTGGGCCAGACGCCGGTCCTCGCTCTTGTCCTCGCTGTCTGTCAGAACCAAGTCGATGGCGACGGCTCTCGGTTGCGCCGTCGCCAGCAGATCGAGTGACTTCGCCAGCATCCCGCGGATGGCGCGCGGGCCGCCGAGCGCATTAAAGGAGGCATCATCGATTCCGAGAACAACCGAATGCGCGGCTCCGGTTCGCGGCGGATGCAGCCGGAACATGAAGTCGTAAACCGATTCGTCAAATTGATCGGCCACGACCAGCCAACTCGAGACTATTGCCACCGCGAGGCTCCCGGCAAGCACCGCAATGTAGCCGATGGTCTGCTTAGCGGCTGGTCGCCTTTTCAATCTCGTCAGGCTCCTTCGCCAGCGCAGCGCTCAGAACTTGCGCGCCATGATCGGTCACCAGAACTACGTCTTCGATCCGTACGCCGATGCGTTCTTCGTCCAGATAAATGCCCGGCTCGATGGTCACCACCATTCCCGCTTCGAGCGGTCCTTCGATATTGGGATCGTGCACGTCAATGCCGACCTGATGGCCGATGCCGTGAAGCATGTATTTTCCGAGGCCCTCGCCGAACATGTCTTTCCCATGCGCGTCCATGTAATCCTTCGCGACTTTCGTGAGCGTGTCGCCCGATCCCGAGAGCCGCGCGCCGGGCTTGAGCGCCGCGATCGCAGCCTTCTGCGCGCCCAACACGATGGAGTAGATCTCACGCTGCCGCGCGGAAAATTTACCGCCGACGGGAACGGTCCGCGTGATGTCGCTCGCGTAGCTGTCGCATTCCGCCGCCGCGTCCATCACCACCAGTTCCCCGCGATCCATCCGTCGTTGATTCTCGGAGTAGTGCAAGACTGTGCTGTTTGGTCCGGAACCGACGATGGTCGAATACGCCGGCCCGTCGCAGCCGCGATCCAAGAAGACCCTCTCGAAGGTCGCTCCGAGCTGATACTCGCCGATGCCAGGCACCATCTGTTTCCAAACGGCGCGGTGAGCCTCCATGCTCACGTCCGTCGCGTGTTGGATGGCGGTGAGTTCTGCGGGCGATTTCTTGACGCGAAGCTTCGTGACGAGCGGCGCCCCGTCCGAAATTTCGCGAAACGGGTGCGTGGCCCTCAGCTTTTCCGTCGTCGGTTGTCCGAGCAGCGCGTAGAGATTTTCGTAGTTCGCCAGCGCCGCGTCGAGCTCCGACTCGAATTTCTCGATCGCTAGCACTTCCTCGAAACCGGTTACAGTTTTCGCGTCCTTGTCTTCGGCCGACGCTCGGTGTCCCTCGTAGTGCTCCAGCCGTTCATTGTGGTGAGGCAGAAAAAGGATTTCGCGAGCCGGTGTGATCAGGAGCCTCGCCCCGGGCTCGGTCCAGCCGGTTAAATAATAGAAGTTCGGCTCCGGCGTGACGCGATAAATCTGATCGCGGCCCTCGGTATGCGCGAACAACACCACCACGCCCTTGAGATCTTTGCGAAGATTGGCTCGCCGCGCTCGATACTCCTCGGCAGGGAATTTCGCAGCGCATACAGAGGCTACAAGCAAGAACGCCGCGAGTTTTTGCACCATTTCCAAAATGTACCAGTTTCGGGCGCTCGAGCGTAAAAAACCGGCATCGACCGAGGAGGCTGATGCCGGTTTCGAGGAGGGAAGCGGGACTAGAAGCCGGTGGCCGTTGAGGAGTGGCCGCGCGGCGTCTTGATCTTGGGAGTCGCCAGATATCCGATCACTTCGTTGTTCTTTATCTGATTGACCACGATCTCGTACGGCTGGCGATTGCCCGCAACGTACAACTGCACTGGCTCGTTGAGCGTGCGGTCCTTTTTCTCGACGATCTTGTCGTCAGCGAAGACTTGCAGCGTGAAGCGGCTATGTTTCGGATCGGCGTTTCGCAGCACAACCCGGATGTCACCCACCTTCTGCGGAGTCTTGGATTTCGAAAGATCGAATTCGAAATAATTCCGCTCTCCGAGTTCTTTCAAAGCGGACAGTTCCTTGCCATTGGTGGCGATGTCGCCGCTCATCACTCCCATGTCGCCGACCATCCGCTTCAAGTCGGAACTCGTCTTTTCCACGTCGCTCGATACTTGATCGAGCTTGGTGTTCGTCGTTTGGATTTTGCTGCTCGTGTCATCGAGTTTTGTGGACGTATCCTGCTTCAAGTCGGCAAGCTGGCTCGCCACTTCCTGGTTCTTTTGTTCGAGCTCGCGCCGGCGTTCCTCGAGATTCGCTGCCATTTGCGTGTTGCTGCGTTTCATTTCCGACCTTGCCTGGCGAAGCGTGGCGGAAGTGGCTCCCTCCAAATCGGTCTTGAGACCGGAATGCATCGCCTCGAAGCGTTGCTGGTTCAACTGCACTTCCGCTGATTCCGCATCGGCGAGTTTCGCGATCTGCTTGTCAGTGCTTTCGTGGAGCAACGCCAGATCTCTTTGGGCGTGCCGCGTCTGGACGGCCTGATACAGGTTGCATCCGAGCGCGACGGCTAATCCGCCGCTTAAGACCCACACGAAGCGCGGGTGCGTCCGGGGCGTCTCGTCTGACTTATAGGAATCGATTTGTGACATAAACAGGCTCCTTTTTCGCTTAAGCCGGCCGGGTTAACTCGACTAACTCCGCTCCGTGCTCGGGGCCTGATGCTGCAACGGGGATGCCAGCTGCGATTGGCGCGGCGGTTTCGCCGGATGCGCCGTATGAAGTCAACGCATTAGCCGCGCCGGCCAGACGCTGCTCGGATACGCGGATCGAATTCCAATCGTGTAACGTTTACGGTTTGACACACTAAAATCTGCCCGGTTTGCGAGCCGTCTGACGGTCTAACGCGAATCTCCGGCAGCGCGGGAGAATCGCGCTACCGAGCGCGCGATGGAGATCGAAACCGATCCGAGGGAGATCCCCAGCACCTCTGCGATTTCGCGATAGCGCAAGCCTTCAGCGCGCAGTGAGAGGCATCGGCGATCCTGCTGAGGGAGCGCGCGCAGTACCAACATCAGCAGCTTTTGCCGCTCGGAGCAGGCGGCCTGCTGCTCCGGATTGGGCGCCGAATCCGAAACCGGCTCCGCATCCTCTGCGGACTCCCATCTTCGGGTCCGTCGTGCGCGTTTCAGTCCGAGGTTATGCGCGACGCGAAACAGCCACCCGCGCAGATTTTCTCGGGATCCCCCGCGCCCCAGGTGCTCAAAGAGGGCCAGAAAGACCTCCTGCACGATCTCCTCGCCGTCCGCGACCGCGAGACCCAGGCTCATCAAATACCGAAGCAGAGGTCGACGCAACAGATCGAACAGCGCGACGACTTCGGACTCGCGGCGTGCGTCGGCCGATTCCTTCGCAGCGGCAGCGACGCTGTTCAACGGTAGTGCGTATTCTTGCGGAGTGTCGGCCATTCCAGTGCCTGCCATTTGAATTTAGCGTTACAGATACTAGTACGGCAAATGGCCCTCTGGTTGGACAACGCTCGCTTCTGTCCTTGAAAATAAGAAAGTATGGAAATCGTCGCAGTGATTGGCCGCGAGATACTCGACTCGCGCGGCAACCCAACCGTTGAGGCCGATGTTCATCTGGCCGATGGATCCGTGGGCCGCGCGGCCGTCCCCTCAGGAGCTTCCACCGGGGAACACGAAGCCGTTGAGCTGCGGGACAACGACGCCAAGCGCTACTTGGGGAAGGGAACCCGCAAGGCCGCCGAAAATATCAACAAGAAAATCGCGACGGAAGTGACGGGAATGCAGGCTGAAAACCAGGCCTCGATCGATCGCAAAATGATCGAGCTGGATGGCTCTCCGAACAAGAGCAAGCTCGGCGCGAACGCGATTCTCGCCGTCTCCATGGCTGCCGCGCGCGCTGCCGCGCAATCGGAAGGAACACCCCTCTATCGCTATCTCGGCGGTGTTTCGGCGAATCTGCTTCCAGTCCCGCTGATGAATATTTTGAACGGGGGCGCGCATGCCGACAATTCCGTCGACCCTCAGGAGTTTATGGTCGCTCCGCATGGCGCGCCCACTTTTCGAGAAGCGCTTCGCATGGGCGCTGAAGTGTTCCACACGCTGAAAGGCGTCCTCAAGAAGCGCGGCTACTCCACCACCGTCGGCGACGAGGGAGGCTTCGCGCCGAATCTCAAGTCCAACGAAGAAGCGCTCGAAGCGGTTCTCGAAGCCATCACCAAAGCCGGTTACAAACCCGGCGAGCAGATCAGCATCGCCCTCGATCCCGCCGCCAGCGAGTTTTTCGACTGCGAAAGCGGCGAATACGTTTTCAAAAAGTCCGACAAGAGCCGGCGCAAACCTGACGAAATGGTCAAGTTTTGGGCCAATTGGGTGGCGCAATATCCTATCATTTCCATTGAGGACGGCATGGCCGAGGACGACTGGGCCGGCTGGAAGGCGCTTACAGACGCCGTCGGCAAGAAAATCCAACTGGTCGGCGACGACATTTTTGTCACCAACACTGGCCGCCTCGCGCGCGGCATCCAGGAAGGCATCGCAAACTCCATTCTGATCAAGGTGAATCAGATCGGTTCTCTTACCGAAACCCTGGAAGCCATGCAAATGGCCTCCGCCGCCAACTACACCAACGTCGTCTCGCACCGCTCGGGCGAAACCGAAGACACGTTCATCGCCGATCTGGTCGTCGCTACGCGCGCCGGACAAATCAAAACCGGTTCGGCCAGCCGAACCGATCGCATCGCGAAATACAACCAGCTCCTCCGCATTGAAGAGGAACTCGGTGACGCCGCGCGCTATGCCGGGCGGAAGGCGTTTCACCAATAATGCTCGGCGCTAAGCGGCCGCTCGTCCTGACCATCTTGGATGGCTGGGGCTATTCGGCATCCAAAGAGGGCAACGCCATCGCTGCGGCATGCAAGCCGACTTACGACCTGCTGCTGCGCAACTACCCCAACACGCTCGTACACACTTCCGGTCCTTATGTCGGATTGCCTGAGGGGCAGATGGGCAACAGCGAAGTCGGGCACCTCAACATCGGCGCAGGTCGCGTGATTTATATGGACGTCACGCGCATCGACCGCATGATCGCCTCCGGTGAGTTCTTTCAGAACCCCGTGCTGCTCGCCGCGATGAACCACGCCCGGACGCATCGCCTGCATTTGATGGGCTTATGCAGCGACGGCGGCGTCCATTCCCTTCTCACGCATCTCGATGCGCTGCTCAAATTGGTGAAGCAGCAGGGCGTCGAACAGGTTTTCGTGCATTGCTTTATGGATGGTCGCGACACGCCACCTGAAAGCGGCGTGGGTTTTATCGAGCAATTGCAGAAGGAATTACGCCAGATCGGCGTCGGAAAGATCGCGACCGTATCCGGCCGCTATTTCGCGATGGATCGCGACAAACGCTGGGACCGCATCGAGCGTCCGTTCGGTGCGATGGTGCTCGGCAACGGCGAGAAATCGACCGATCCCGTGGCCGCCGTTAAGCGATCGTATGAACGCGGCGTTACCGACGAATTTATCGAGCCGATCACCATCGTTGACGATCGCAACGAGCCGCTCGGCTTGATCCGCAATGACGACGCCTGCATCTTTTTCAATTTCCGCGCCGATCGCGGCCGCGAAATGACCATGGCGCTCACCGATGCCTTGCTCGAAAAACCATCGCGCTCGCTCGCGCCGAAGAATCTCCACTTCACTACCATGACCGAGTACGACAAAAACTTTCGAGTCCCATTCGTGCTCCCGCGCGAGCATCCCAACAACATCCTCGCTGACGTCATGGCGCAGTTGAACTGGAAAAACCTGCGCGTGGCCGAAACCGAAAAGTACGCGCACGTCACATACTTCTTCAACGGCGGAAACGAAAAGCCGTATCCGGGAGAAAGCCGCGAGTTGATTCCTTCGCCCAAAGTCGCCACTTACGACTTGAAGCCGGAGATGAGCGCCGCTGGCATTACCGATACTGTTGTCAAGGCCATCGACCAGCGCAGCTTCGACGTGATCGTCATGAATTACGCCAACGCCGACATGGTTGGTCACTCGGGAAAGCTTGCGCCGACGGTTCAAGCTGTCGAAGCAGTGGACGCAGGGCTCGGCGAGATCTATGCGGCGCTGCGCCGGTCAGGTGGCTCGTGGATGATCACGGCCGACCACGGCAATGCAGAAACGATGATCGACCCGGTGACCAAAGGCCCGCACACCTACCACACCACGAAT